>PVMS01134600.1_pt1 | contig 13233 bp, 12 predicted proteins | sample 1853461 | NCBI WGS metagenome assembly PVMS01 (sample SAMN08582032, study PRJNA380276) | Marine sediment metagenome, whole genome shotgun sequencing project. | isolation source: ocean sediment barecode stripped | collected 2017 | reverse complement strand
GGCAGAAACCTATCGAACGATCGACGCCTCACGCTGAACCGCGCCTGGATACCCTCGGCGACGTGGTGTGGGAGTCGGCGACGGCCTTGATCGATGCGGTTGCCGGAACCATCGGTGAGTCCGACTGCGAGGAACTGCACAAGGGCGATCTGGTCCAGCCGGTCAATGCGCTGTCGAGCCTCGCCTACGTCGGGGTCGGAATCGCGATTGCGGTGCGGGCGCTGCGAACGCGCTACGCCGTCACCCGATCGCTCGTCTACGCGGCGTGCCTCTCCGCGGTCGGATTCGGCAGCGTGATGTTCCACGGCCCCCAGCCCGATGGGTCGCGCGTGATGCACGACCTCCCGATCCTCCTCACGGTCGTCTTCATCGTCAACCACGATCTCCACCTCGTGCTCCGCCGACCCCGTTACGAGTTGATGACCTTCGTGGCCGCGGGTCTGGCGGCGACCGTTCTGACACTTGTCAGCCTCGATGCCGGCATCGCCGCAACAGGCGTCGGTGTCGCCGCCGTCGCCGTGCTCGAGTTCGTCGTCTACCGTCGCCATCTCCGTCCGATCGAGGCCGGTCGCCAGCGCAGGGCGTACGCCGCGATCATCACCATCGCGGCCATCGCCGCGGCGTCCTGGCTCCTCGGTCGCACGGGCAGCCTGACCTGTGATGCCGACGGAGTGTTCCAGTTCCACGGCCTGTGGCACGCGATCTCCTCGCTGGTCTTCGGCCTCTGGTGGTGGTTGGCGCTCGACCACCCGAGCAGCACACCGACGGACGACGCTGCGCCGGAGGGACGACCGAGGCGCGGACCGGCCATCGGTAGATTGGCCCGCGTGACGAGAGGATCGTTCGAACCGGTAGGGCGCGATCGCGTCATCGCCAAGCTCGCCAGCTTCATCGCCCGCGCGGTCTACCGCGACATCGAGGTCCACTGGTCGACGCCACCTCAGACCTCTGGGCCGGAGCTGACCGTCGCCAATCATTTCGGTGGTGTCGCCGACGCGATCCTGCTCCTCGACACGATGCCCCGGCCCCCCGGGATCATCGCCAGCGACGCCATCTGGAAGTTCCCCGTCGTCGGGTGGCTGATGAACCTGGTCGGCGCGATCCCCGTCCACAAGCCCGAAGGTGGCGACACACGGTCGGCGAACGACCAGATGTTCGCGACCTGCTACGAAGCGCTCCGCGAAGGGCGCCACCTCCTGATCTTCCCGGAGGGCGTGACGCGCAACGAACCCAACATTGCCGAGGTCAAGACCGGCGCCGCGCGGATCGCCCTCGGCGCACGGGCCGCCGGCGCCGCCGGCGCCGCCGGCATCATGATCACGCCGGTCGGCATCTTCTACGAGGACAAGGCGGCGCTTCGCAGCCGGGTCGTGATCAACGTCGGTGTGCCGATCGCGCTCGATAGCGCGGTCGATCGGTACGAGGAGGCGACCGGAACGGCCACGGTGACGTCGGACGATCGCGACGCGGTCGGAGCGCTCACCGATGAGATCGAACGGGCGCTCCGAGCGGCGGGTCCCGACTACGAGGACTGGGCCGAGGCCCGAGCCCTCACCAAGGGCGCCGAGATCGCACTCCGCGGCACGCTGTCGGACCCTCGCCAACCGGTTCCCATCGCTCTCCGCGACCGCCTCGGCAACGTGCTCGCAGAGCGACCCGCGCAGCAGCGCGCGGACGTCTGCGCGGCCGTCTCCTCCTACGACCGACACCTCGATGGTCTCGGCGTCACCGACGCCGACGTGTACGGGCGCTCGGGCCTGTTCCGCTTCGCCGCGTCGGTCGTGTTCCAACTCGGCGTCGCGCTCTTCATCCTGCCGTTCGCGATCGTCGGGGCGATCATCAACTTCGTGCCCTACCTGGTCGTCAAGGGCGTCGGACTGCGCAACGTGGCAGCTTCGGTCCACTCGACGATCAAGCCGATCGCCGCGATCGTCGCCTTCGGCATCACGTGGGGCCTCGTGATCTGGCAGACATGGTCGACCTTCGGAATCGCAGGAGCGGGTGCAGCGATGGTGTTGCTCCCGATCTACCTCGCCGCCACGATGTTGTTCCTCGAGCGAATGTCGCTGCTGTGGCGGACGATCGGGCACCACGGCCGAGCCGGACGGGTCAACCCGTCGAGCGGAGACCTGGAGACCGAGCGGGCCGCCGTCGTCGAGGCGGTGTGGGCTGCGTGAGCGAAGATCTGCTGCGGCTCCTCATCGCTCTTCCGCTGATCGTGATGTGGATCCTGGCGATGATCGAGGTGATCTGGCGAAGGAACCTCTCGGCACTCCCCAAGCTCGGTTGGATCGGATTTCTCGTCTTCGTGCCGATCATCTCCCTCGCGGTCTACTTGATCGTGCGACCCCCGCGCTCGCAGTCGCTGCTCTCGAGCACGTCGTCGACCGGAGAGGGCTCCGAGATGGCCGCCTCGCTCGTGCTGCTCGCCGAGCAACGCGCCCGCGGCGAGGTGTCGGACGCCGATTACCACACCGGTGTCGCCGTCGCGATCGGCACTCGTGAGGTTCCGTCGGGCACGCAACTATGAGCGACACGTTGATCATCGTCGGCGTTGTCGTCCTGCTCTACGCGGTCGCGGCCGAGCGCGTCGCGCGCTCGGTCGTCACCGGCCCGATGATCTTCACGGCGATCGGCCTGGCGATCGGACCCAAGGGGCTCGATCTCGTCAACATCTCATTCGCCAGCCCGAACGTCGAGTCGCTGCTGAACACCACCCTCGCCGTCGTGCTGTTCGTCGACGCCACCCACATCGACGTGCGGATGCTGCGTCGGAATGCTTCGACACCTGCGCGGCTGCTCCTGATCGGGTTTCCGGCGATGCTCGTCGTTGGGTTCGTCGTCGGTATAGGGATCTTCCCGGGTGTGAGCGTCGTCGCGATCGCCGCAATCGCGACGATCCTCGCTCCGACCGACGCAGCGCTCGGGCAAGCGGTGATCACGAACCCGAAGGTTCCGCTCGGAATCCGTCAGTCGTTGAGCGTCGAGAGTGGGCTCAACGACGGTCTGGCACTTCCCGTGCTGCTCACGGTGCTCGCGGTTGCCGTCGCGGAGGAATCGAGCGAGACGTGGCAGGTCCTCGTTGAAAACCTCTCAGAAGAACTCGGCTGGGGCGTCCTCGCCGGAGTCGGCATCGGCCTGTTCGCGATCATGACGATGCGGCTGGCCCGAGCGATCGGTCTGGCGCCCTCGGCGACCGCGGTCGGGCTCGCCTCGATGGGCGCACTCGCCGCCACCGTCGGCATCGCCCAGGCCTTGCACGGCAGCCAGATGATCGCGGCGTTCGTCGCCGGGCTCATCATCGGACCGACGATTCGACCGCGCGGTGAGGGTGCATACACGTTCGGGGAGAATCTTTCCGAGATACTCACGCTGCTCGCGTTCGTGGTGTTCGGCGCTGTGCTCGTCTCGGATCAACTCGACACCCTCACATGGCAGATCGGCCTCTATGCGGTGCTCAGCCTGGCGGTGCTCCGGCCGTTGACGGTCCTCATCGCGACGATCGGGACGGGAGACAGTCCGGCAACGATCGCCTTCCTCGGATGGTTCGGCCCGCGCGGACTCGCTTCGATCCTGTTCGTGTCGACGATCGTCAGCGACACACCCGAGTTCGAAGACCTCGACACGGTGACGGCGGTGATGACCTGGACGGTGTTTCTGAGCATCGTCGCCCACGGGCTGACGGCGTGGCCCGCATCGAACCGGTACGCAACGTACTGCATGGACCACCCCGCGACGATGGAGGAAAGCCCGGCGATGACGCCGCTCCCCGAAGAAATCCTGGTCGGCCGCATCGGCTCGGTCATCGGTCGGCACAGCCCACTCCACCACGAGCGGAAACCGAGGCAACCGAGGGACGACGCCTGACCTCGACCGGATGTCCCAACCTCGGATCCGGCCTACACATCGGGCTCAGCCTGCTCGTCAGACCGATCGAGCGCACGATTCGGAATGTTCCGTGACGCGAAGAGCCCGAGCACCGCGAACAGGGCTACGGCGATCGACCCCGCCTGGAGTGAGCGGATGCGGGCCGCCCCGTTGGCGTCGACGATCGCCTGCTGCTCGGCCTCGCTGAGGTCGGTCGTGGCGAGGGCTTCGTCGAGGTCGGCATCGGAGATGAAGTCGGCACCACCTTCGAGCTCGACCCCGACGGACTCGACGAAGTCGGAGTCGACCGCAGGATTGAGTGCCAGGTCGTCGACGACGTTCGTACTGAGGCCGCCGATCACGATCGCACCGATGATCGCCGTACCGAACGAGGCGTCGAGGTTCTGTGCGGTGTACTGCAATCCCCCGACCTCGCTGCTCCGCTCGACCGGTTCGGACGAGACGATGACGTTGCCGAGTTGTGAGGCCAACATCCCGAGGGCGGCACCGATGAGTGGGAACGGAACGAACACGATCTCGGGACCGGATCTTTGAACATCCCCCAGATCACCAGGCCACCGGCGAGGATCATCCAGATGGTCAGCGAGATACCCGAGATCGACGGGGTCGCGTCCGGACCCTCGGCTCATCCGTCACCGCACGCGAAACTGCCCGCCCGGCGGCAATGGCCACCCGGCGGGCAGGTCGGAGTTCGGATGTTGGTCAACGGGTGATCGGAGCGACCACCTGCCTGGTCAGCTGTTTAGGACCTTGGCCTTCATCTGCTTGTACTCGTCATCGTCGATGGCGCCCTGATCGCGCAGATTGGACAGCTTCGCCAGCTCGTCGGCGCTGCTGCCGGAGTCGGCGACCGACCGCACGTAGTCGGCCGTGGCCGCCTCTTGTGCGTTGGCCTGGTCGATCGAGCGCTGCTGCATCTGTCCACCGCGAGCGATGAGATAGATGAACACGCCCAGGAACGGCAGGATCACGACGAACAGGGCCCAGAGCGCCTTGCCCCAGCCGCCCAGATCGTGGCTGCGGAAGATGTCGAACAGCACCGACACGAGCAACCAGATCCAAGCGATCCAGAGGAACAACCAGAGCATGGCCCAGAACAGATCAAATAATGGCATGTCGACGACGTTATCCGCTCCGCCTCCGCCCGCAACGCATCGACCCGAGGACACCCCGTGGGATGTGCCGTCGACCTACTGGGCGTGGACGGCGGATCTCGGGTTCAGGCGAAGTCTTCGAGTGTGGGAGCGATGTACCAGGATCCCGACGTCGGGGTCGAGAACTCGGTCAGCCGGTCGCGGATGCCATCGCCCACACCCGCCATCCGGTCGAGCATGCGCTGGAGCCGTTGCTGATCCTGCGCGAAGGCGACGAACAACAGGCCGTTCTCGCGGACACCGCCGAAGGGGGTCGAGCGGCGGAAGACTTCGAGTTCATCACCGGCGTCGTCCTCGATGACGACGCGGCTCACGTGCGACGTCGGTTGTTGCCGTTCGTCGTCGAGTTCGATGCTGCCCGACTTCGTCCGGCCGATGACCTGCTCCTGCTCGGGCACATCGAGCGCGTCGAACGCGTCGAGGTCGTGCCTCCATCGCTGGACGATCGCCACGCTCGCCCCGGAGCCCGCTCGCCCGGTCGGCACCGATGCGACTCCCGGTGCCTCGGCGACCGGCGGATTCTCGGTTCCGTCCTCGAATCCGGTCAGGTCCTGACTCGCGCCGTAGCCGAAGCAGGACTCCTCGGCCACGACGTGTGCGATGCCGGCGAGCTGCGCAACGGCCGAACGGGCGACGGCGAAGTTGTCGCCGACCGTCGCGCCGTGCACCCATACCCACACGTCGTGTTGGCTCGCCGGCATGGTGTACCCACCGGTCCCGACGACGGGGAGAAAGTCCGTAGTCGAGTCGATCATCCGATCGGGAGCGAGTTGCGCCCACAGCGTCGGCCGGAATCCGATGACGATGTTGACCCCCGAGATCGTTCCCGTCGCCTCGGTCAGGCGTCTGATCGCCGGGAGCAGATCACCCGGCTCGGCACCGTCGTCGAACTCGAACTCGAGATGGTGGTGGGCGGGTGTTCCGATCGCGAAGATTCCCGGCTGTGCAGTTCCCATCGTCCTCGTTCTAGTCGACGATCGACCCGGGCGACCTCACTGGCCGGCTTCGAGGTTGACCTCCGAGCGGTCGTGGGCGGATCACACCGCAGCATCCCAACGCCCGAACGCTTCCGTCCTGTCGATCGCCGCGTTCGGCGCGAGAATGCTTCCCATGCAGGTCGCGTGCGTGTTGTACGACGAGTTCACGATGCTCGACATCGTCGGCCCCTTCCAGGTTCTCAGCTCGGTCGCCGACATGGAGATCGTGTGGGTCGCCGAAGCTCCGGGTCCGGTGAGTGACCACACCCGTACCGGGTCGCTCACGGCATCAGCCGCGTTCGACGATGTGCCCGAACCGGACATCGTCGTAGTCCCAGGAGGACTCGGAACCACCAAGCACCTCGACGGGCCGGTCGTCGACTGGGTCCGCGCGGTCCACCCGACGACCACATGGACGACCTCGGTGTGCACCGGATCGCTCCTCCTCGCGGCGGCCGGTCTTCTCGACGGTCTTGCGGCGACGTGCCACTGGGCTGCGCTCGACGTGCTCGGCGAGATGGGAGCGGAACCGACACTCCAACGTGTCGTCCTCCGGCCCGGCGACCGCATCGCGACGGCGGCAGGCGTCAGCGCGGGCATCGACATGGCGCTCGAACTCGTCGTCGAGCTGCGGGGTCGTGCTGCGGCCGAAGCCGCTCAGCTGGCGATCGAGTACGACCCACAACCGATCATCGACGCGGGCTCTCCTCTCAAGGCACCGCCCGAGACCGTCGAACTCCTGCGATCGCTCCTCGGATCGGCGATCTGAATCAGCGCTCAACTCCCAGCCGCTGCTCCCCGCTGTAGTTCGCCGCCGGCGTCAGGTCGTGATCCGCAGTACCTTGTCGCGCGAGCGGTGGCCCGACACGACCTCGACACGGCGCCGGCTCACGCCGAGGTGCTCGGCGACCAGCCTGCGGGTCGCCTCGTTGGCCTTGCCGTCGACCGGCGCCGCGGTGGTCCGTACGATCAGCCGCCCGGCCCGCTCACCGCCGACCTCGTCTCTCCGGGCGCGGGGAATCACCCGCACCGCGAGGGTCGTGGCGTCGCCGGATGATTGGGTCATGTGGAGGATTCTCGGCGACCCGCGCTCCCGGACAGCGCCGCGACGGGATCCCCGTTCTCGAAGAGTCCGATCAGGCCTCCGCCGTGGGGCCCACCGTCATGTGCCGAGTACCCGAGTAACGCTCGGATCGACGGCGAGGCCGCTGCTGCCGTGTCGAGGTTGACGTTGAGGAAGCTGTTCTCGACCGTGCGCAGCCAGCCGGCGCAGTAGGAGAGCGAGACGACCCGCCGACGGGCACCGCTCGTGTTCTCGCCCCCGCGATGAATCAGATCGCCGCGGAACAGGAGTCCGTCCCCCGCCTCCATCACCGCTCGGCTCCACTCGTCATCGGTGGCCCGTCGTTCGGGTTCCCACTCCCAGCTGTGGGCGGCGACGTAGGTGGCGCCGTTGTCGAGCGTGCAGTCGTCGAGCGCGACGATCGCGTTGACGACGACCGGCTCCTCCTCGAGTGCGACGTGGGGCCATGAGTCGCTGTCGCGATGGGGGAACTGAGCGGGCTCGCCCGGTTGGATCTGAATGAGTTCACCCGCATTGAGGAGCACCGAGGCAGCGCGGTCACCGATGATCCGGCTCGCCCAGTCGACGAGCCCGGGGTCGCCGATGAGGTCGGCCGCCGAGGGGAACTTCTCGATCAGGCCGTGCAGTCGGATCGTGTTATGGCCGAGGAACCTGTCGTAGCCCGCGGAGCCCGATACGGCCGCACCGGCTCCGACGTGCTCGTCGAGGTACTCGTCTATCTCACGGTTCAGCGATCCGCGGGGAGTGTCGTCGAGCAGCGCGGTGAGTATCACACCACCGAGCGAACGAACCGCGGGGTCGATCGCATCCCAGTCGTAGGGCCGGTCGAACCTCGGTAGCGGATCGCCGCTCACCGTCATCCCTCGCTCCACGCGTCGATCGTCGCTCTATTGGCCTTCGCAGTCCGACCGAGGTCACGTAGCGACCTCAGCTGGTCGAGTGTTCCGGGATCTCGTGGTTCGAGACTCCCGTGTCGTGAGGTCACGGCGAGCACGCCATCGCTCAGGTCGCCCCGAAGTGTGAGCGACAGCAGTTCGGCCATGCCATCGGTCTCGTCGTGGACCAGGAGACAGCCCGGCCCGTCCGGCACCTCTGCGCCGAGTTCGACGCGCTCGGCTGCGAATGTCGGATCGGCCGTCAGATCATCGGCCAGCGGCGTGATCTCGACAGTGCCGTCGACGACCGAGGTGAGCGTGACACGGTCTCTGGCGGCGACCGTTCGCAGAATAGGGTCGTCGAACGTGATCGCCGCCCGGCCCACGTACCACCACAGCAACCGCCGGTGGAACGGGATCGACAGCAGCGACTTCGCCGGCGGATACTTGCGGGCCTCGGCGTCGCGTACGTGCTCGTCGAACCACTCCGGTGCCTCGTGCATGACGACCGAGGTGTTCCCGCCGACGTGTATGCCACCGGCCAGCAGCGCCGCGGACGGGCGGTTGCGCAACATCTTCGCCTTCCCGAGCAAGGCCAGCGTCGTCACTACCGGCTCACCCCCGATCACGTACGGGGTCACGGCGATCGCTCGAGGGGTGAGGTCCTCGGCGGTCAGACCGAGCACCCCGACCGATGCACGGTCGATGGCGTCGATGGCGTCTGCCGGATGGACGGTCATCCCGCCAGTATCGTCAGCCAACACCTGTTACGCAACAGATGTTTTGTATAAGATGATCCGGTGCCGAAGATCGTCGACCACGACCTCAGACGGATCGCGATCGTCGAGGCAACCTGCGACGTCATCGCCACCGAAGGTCTCGAGGCCGCCACGATGCGACGGATCGCACAGCGGACCGGAAGCACGACCGGACTCGTCACCCACTACTTCGACTCCAAGCGCGACCTGCTGCTCGCGGCCCTGCGCAGCGTTCACCGGGCGGCGGGGCGCCGGATGCTCGCGGCCGTCGAAAGGGGCGATCGGGCACACCGGTCCGCCGTCGAGGCAGTGATCGAAGAAGCACTCCCGCTCGACCCCGGACGGCTCCGCGAATGGCGGGTCTGGCTCGCGTTCTGGGCTCAGGCCTCGCTCGACGACGAACTGCGCCGCGAACAGCACCACCGCTATGACGAGTGGCGGGAGATGCTCGAGGCGGTACTCCGCAGCAATGGGCGCAAGGTTGACGTCGACGTGCTGATCGCGGTGATCGACGGGGTGGGGACCCGAGCCGCACTGGACATCGACGAGTTCCCTCCGGAGCGCCAGCTGGCGATCGTCGCCGAGGTGCTCGCAGGACCCGATCACGCACCCGGGAGCGCCGACCGCGCGTAGTGTCCCACCAGACACCACCAATCACCGGACGCGGTCGCAGTCGACTCGAGGGATCATCATGGCGCTACTACAAGACCTGGACTTCGAGCTGAAGCCGCCCAACGCGGCGCAGCGGATGATGCAAAGTGTCGCCGCGAGTCGACCCGGGGCATGGATGTTCTCGCTCATGCTCAATCCGGTCGACAGGCTGCTGTACAAGACGAGCAGCGGCAGGGTCACCGTTCCGGGAATCGTGGCGGGACTTCCGGTGATCATGCTCACGACGACCGGAGCCAAGACGGGCCTCCCGCGAACGATGCCGCTCCTCGGGATTCCCGTCGGCGATGCGATGGCGGTCATCGGCTCGAACTTCGGCCAGGAGTCGACACCGGGCTGGGTGTACAACCTCGAGGCGAACCCGACTGCCACGATCGTCTACAGGGACAAGACCGTCGAGGTCACCGCCCGTCTGGCCGACGTCGACGAGGCCGACGAGACGTTCGATCTCGCCGGGGCCGTCTACAACGGTTACGCGAAGTACCGCGAGAGGGCCGATCACAGGGTCATCCGAGTGTTCGTGCTCGAGTCCATCTCCGACTCCTGACCCGACCCGCGCCGACGGGTCGAGCGCTACACGCTGAGGTCGGTTCGGCGCAGCAGCTGGGCGTTGATCGCGACGACGATCGTGCTCACCGACATGACCGCGGCGCCGACCGCCGGCGGCATGACGAAGCCGATCGGCGCGAGCACACCCGCGGCGAGCGGGATCATCACGACGTTGTAGCCGGCGCGCCACCAGATGTTCTGCAGCTGCTTGCGGTAGCTGGCGGCGCTGAGGTTCCGGATGCGGACGATGTCGAGGGGGTTGCTCTTCACGAGAACGAGACCGGCGGACTGGATGGCGACATCGGTGCCACTCCCGATGGCGATCCCGATGTCGGCCCGGGTCAGTGCGGGCGCGTCATTGACACCGTCGCCGACCATTGCGACCATCTTGCCCTGTGCCATCAGCTCGCTCACCGCGCGGTCCTTGTCGGCAGGTAGCACCTCGGCGAAGTAGCGGTCGATTCCGAGTTCGTCGGCAACCGCCTTCGCGACATCCTTGCTGTCACCGGTCAGCATCGCGATCTCGACACCTCGTTCGTGGAGCGCGTCGACGGTTCGCCGGCTCTCCTCGCGGATCACGTCGGCGAGACCGAACGCCGCGACCGCTCGCCGATCGCGGAGCAGGTACACGACAGATTCTCCGCGCTCGCCGGCGATGGATGTGAACACCGCGAGCTCCCTGGGCAGGTCGATCTCGAGGAACCCGAGCAGTCGGGGCCCGCCGATGTGCATCTCGTGACCGTCGACCGACGCCTCGACACCTCGACCCTTCAGGATCCGGAATTCGGAGACGACCGGTAACGGCTGCGCCCGAGCGTCGGCCGCTCGACGGATCGCACGCGCCAGCGGGTGTTCGGAGTCACCCTCGATCGCCGCCGCGATCACCACCAACTCGTCGGCGTCCTCACCGTCGACCACGACGATGTCGGTGAGACCGATCGAACCCTCGGTGAGCGTGCCGGTCTTGTCGACCGCGACGACCTCGATATCCTTCGCCGTGTCGATCGCCTCGCGTTCGCGGATCAGCACCCCGTTTTCCGCGGCCAGTTGCGTGGTGTTCGCCACGACCAGGGGAATCGCCAGACCGAGGGCGTGCGGACAGGCGATCACGAGCACGGTCACGACGCGGGCGATCGTGTCAGCCGCGGAGTTCTCGACGAAGACGGCCCACACGATCGCCGTGATCCCGGCGGCCGCGAGAGCGGTGTAGAAGAGCAGACCGGCGGCGCGGTCGGCGAGGAGCTGCGTCGGTGACTTGCTGGCCTCGGCCTCGGCGACCAGCTTCATTATTCCCGCGAGCGCGGTCTCGTCGCCCGTGGCCTCGACGCTGATCCGCAGGCTGCCGTCGCCGCTGTTGACCGTGCCGGCGATCACCGCGTCGCCGGGGCCCTTGTCGACCGGATGCGACTCCCCCGTGATCATCGCCTCGTCGAGCGACGACGATCCGTCGGCGATGCGCCCGTCGGCGGGGACGCTCGCCCCCGGCCGGACCAGTACCAGGTCGCCGAACGTCAGCTCGAACACCGGCCGGGTCTCGGTGCTCCCGTCGGCGAGTACGACCTCGACCGTGTCGGGCATCAGCTGGGCGAGCGCACCGAGGGCACCGGACGCCTTCCGGACGCTGCGCATCTCGATCCAGTGGCCGAGCAGCATGATCAGGATCAGGGTCACCAGCTCCCAGAAGAAATCCTCTCCCAGCGAACCCCAGATCACCGTCGCCATGCTGAACGCGTAGGCGACGACGATCGCCAGCGAGATCAGCGTCATCATCGCCGGCCTGTGCTGCCTCAGCTCCCACCGGGCCATGTCGAGGAACGGGAATCCCCCGTAGACGAAGACGAAGGTCGCGAACAGGGGAACGATCACCGCGCTGCCCGTGAACTCGGGTGCGACGTAGCCGAACCACCCCTGGATCGTTCCGCTCCAGTACAAGACGGGGACCGACAGCACGAGACAGACCCAGAACCGCTTGCGGAACATCTGCTCGTGACCGCTGTGATCGGCGTGACCTCCATGGCCCGCGTGAGTGCCTTCGCCGGCGTGAGAGTCGGGGTCCGCGCGGACGATCTTGTCGCCATCGTCCCCCTCCACGCGCTTGATCACGGCGTCGAATTCGCAGAGTCGGCAGCAGGCGCACGATTCACGCCTCATCGTTTCCATGTCGGACCCCTCATCGACGCGGCGCCACGATCGGGAGATCGCGCGGTACGGGCGGTACGGAACGTAGGTACATCGATGTCAGGCGGACCGCTCGCGGACGATCTTGCCGACATCGATCCGCTTCACCGCACGGAGGGCCGGGATCAGCGAGAGCGCGGCGACGACGAACATCGCCAGCGCAGAGCCGATGTAGGTCAGCGGACGCAGCTCCGCCGTGATCGGGAACTCGGGGCTCGAGAACGACTTCATGAACGCGACGGCCGCCAGCCAGCCGACGATCAGGCCGGGGATGATGCCGATCGCGGTCAGCAGTCCCGTCTCGCCGACGATCATCGACGCGACCCGCCGATGCGTGAGTCCGTTCGCACGCATCGAGGCGAACTCGCTCGAACGCTCGGCCACGTTGACCGAGATGATGTTGAAGATGAGCGCGAAGGCCATCGCCGCACCGAACACGATCATGATCCCGATGAACGCGTAGAACAGCGCCTGGAAGCTCTCGACCATGTCGCGCACCTCGTTCGAGTCGACCACGACGGCGACGGTGTCGATCTGCTTGAGGTCGGTGACCACGGTCTCGGCGTCGGAGCCGTCGGTGAACAGCGTCTTGATCGATGTGATGCTCGGCGCGGCGAGGTCTGCCTCGGTGATCGAGGGATCGGACTCGATGATCAGCCTGGTCAGCGTGTCGATCGACATGTAGGCGGCGGTCGTGAGGGGCTCGTCGACGAACCCGACGACGATCGTGCTGATCTCGGTCTCGGGCGCGGCGAGGCGAATCGTGATCCCGTCGCCGACCGAGACGTCGAGGAGATCCTCCATCGCGTGGCCGAGCAGGGCGCCGTCGTCGGTGAGCGGCGGCGAGAAGCCGTGCACCTCCGTGTCGGTCCGGTACCCCTCGAGCAGCGTGGTGAAGCTCTCACCGTCGTGGATGATCGTCGCGTCGAACCCCATGACGGGTTCCGCCACTTCGACACCGTCCACGGAGGCGATCGTGTCGAGCTGTGCGTCGTCGACCGGCACCGTCAGCACGACGGTCGCATCCTCCTTGGCAACATCGTTGAACTGGCGGCTAACGCTGTTCGCACATCTACACCCGTGCCAGTCAGTGTTGATGTG
>PVMS01085981.1_pt1 | contig 13234 bp, 10 predicted proteins | sample 1853461 | NCBI WGS metagenome assembly PVMS01 (sample SAMN08582032, study PRJNA380276) | Marine sediment metagenome, whole genome shotgun sequencing project. | isolation source: ocean sediment barecode stripped | collected 2017 | reverse complement strand
TGTATGTTTTGAAAACCCTTGAGTATACACCGCCTGTCCTCGGGGAGGTATAATCAGAATTATTCATGGTAATGCGGGTTTTCAAAACATACATCTTGTCAATATCCTCGTGAAATCTGTCAAAACCTGCATCGAGACGGATCAAGGTCAAAATGGTCAGGAAAATCCCGAATCCAATGGCCATGCCAATCAGGTTGATTAAGGTGATCACTTTGTTTCTCCAGAGGTTACGGAGTGCGCTTAGAAGGTAATTTCGAATCATTTGTACATGTTTTATCCTTCTAATGACAATATTATGCCAGAACTTTTAACTTATTGTATCTCTGAATTTTAACAGTGATTTTATAATTGCCAGTGTCGGAAATTCCAACACATCGTGTGCATGTATCCAACAATCCCTTAAATTTACATCAAAGAGCATAATTCAGATATGTCCAGAAAAGAAGGTTCTATACTGATTGTTGATGACAACAATGACCTGTTGATTGCACTCAGGTTGATCCTGTCACGTACCTTCAGTACCATCGATACCCTGAAGAATCCCAATCTGATACTCTCTACCCTGGAGAAGCAGGCCTATGATATCATACTGCTTGATATGAATTTTAAGGCGGGTCAGAATACAGGCAACGAAGGAATCTTCTGGATGAACAAGATCCTGGAACGAGATCCGGATGCCACTGTGGTTTTTATCACTGCTTACGGAGATGTGGAGCTGGCTATCAAATCCATGAAGGAGGGGGCAGTTGATTTTATTATGAAATCATGGGACGAAACCAAGATCCTCTCTACCCTGCAAAGTGCCTATGAACTCAGGAAAAGTAAGATGCAGGTATCCTTGCTTAAAAAGAAACAGGCTCATCTGTCTGCCGAACTGGAGAAGGACCATTCGGTATGTTATTGTGCTTCTTCATCCATGCAGGAACTTAATAGTCTGGTAGCTAAAGTAGCAGGTACCAATGCCAGCGTGCTTATCCTGGGAGAGAATGGAACTGGTAAGGAGGTGGTGGCCCGGGAGATTCACAAACTTTCTGCAAGGAAGAACGAAATCTTTATGAAGGTGGATCTTGGAGCCCTCCCCGAAACCCTGTTCGAGAGCGAACTATTTGGACATGTGAAAGGTGCATTTACAGATGCTAAGGAGGAGCGGGATGGCCGTTTTGTAATCGCTTCGGGTGGAACGCTCTTTCTGGATGAGATCGGAAATCTCACCCCGGGACTGCAAAGCAAGCTGCTTTCGGTACTTCAGAACAACGAAGTTTACCAGGTAGGATCCTCCATTCCTAAGCCTATTGATGTCAGGATCATAACAGCAACCAATATGCCCCTGCAAAAAATGATCGAAGAGAAGTCCTTCAGGGAGGACCTATATTATCGGATCAATGCCATTGAACTGGAAATACCTCCCCTCAGAAACAGGCTTGAAGATATTCCCATACTGGCTGAATTCTTCCTGAGGAAGTACAGCGATCAATATAACAGAGCTGGACTTAAACTGTCTGATAAGGCAATGGAACAACTCATCTCCCATCCCTGGCCGGGCAATATCCGGGAACTTGAGCATGCCATGGAGAAGGCTGTGATCCTGTCGGAGAAAGATTTAATTTCCTCTTTTTCTTTCACTCCCCGGATGGAAAGCAACACGCTTGCATCGACACCCACCAGCCTGAACCTGGAAGTCCATGAGAAAAATGTGATTCAACAGGCCTTGAGGGAACAACAGGGAAACGTTAGTGCAGCGGCAAAAGTGCTTGGAATCAATAGATCAACCCTTTACCAGAAGATGAAAAAGTATGGTGTTTAGCCGTTTCATATGGTCCATTCTTGCCTTTGTGGCTGCTATTGTGGGGACCTCCATTTTGCTGGGGGTATTTTTGCAACGGCCCGAATATCCTGTCACCAACTCCTTGCTGGTACTGGCGCTGGTCCTGGAGACTGCTGCCCTGCTCTGGTACCTGACACGAATCAGACGCGATCTCTTAAAGTTGATCAATGCTCTTATTAACGGCGATCCGACCATGCAGTTCTCCAGGGTGCGGCGCGATCCATACTTCAATGCCATCCATGCTGGATTTAATTCTCTTATAAGTGATTTCAGGCTGGTCAGGCTCGACCGTGAAGCCGAGCAGCGCTTTTTCGAAGAGACGGTTAACCATGTGCAGTTTGGCCTGCTTGCCTTTAATGAAAAAGGCGAAGTAGAAATGGTCAATCGCGCCTTCCTTGAACTGTTTGGACTCTCCGACATCAAGCATTTGGAGGCGCTGAAAGATGCTTCAACAGAACTGCCTGACTTTTTTAAACAATTCTCCCCGGGGAAGGAGAAATTGAAAAGAATCACACTTCCCGATGGTCAGCATCACCTGATTTTCCTTGCATCCGGCTTCGTATTAAAAGGTGAGAATATCACCCTGCTATCGGTCAGGGACATCAGCCGGGAGATGGATCGGAACGAACTGGAAGCCTGGCAAAAATTGTTACGGATCATGCGGCATGAAATCCTTAACTCCATAAGTCCCATTCAACTGATTGCAGGGAACCTATCCGGTCGACTTCAGCCGGAAGGGGAATTGGTCTCCCTTGAACAACTTACACCAGAAGAAGTTGCTGATATAAAAATGGGGTTGGATACCATCCACCGACGGGCTTCTGGACTATCCGTTTTTCTGGATGCCTACGCCAATCTCTACAAAACTCCTGAGTTTATACCGGGGCCAACTGAGATCGGTCCCCTTCTTCAGAGGATCGCACAGCTTTTCAAGGAGCAGGCAGAAGAACAGAAGACAAGTATGATTGTAGATTGTCCCCAGAGTGATCTGGAGCTTAGTCTGGATGAAAAAATGATTGAACAGGTCTTGATCAATCTGGTTAAGAATGCCATGGAGGCTGTTAAAAGCCAGAGCTCCAGGTCAATTACCCTTTCTGCCAGAACAAATAAAAAAGAAGTGATTCTCTCTGTGGAAGATACGGGAAGCGGAATTCCCAAAGATCAGATGGAGAGCATATTTGTACCCTTCTTCTCAACCCGTGAATCAGGAACTGGCATAGGTCTTAGCTTCTCCCAGCATATTATGCGTATGCATGGTGGACAAATCAGAGTCAGCTCGATCCAGGAAAAAGGAAGCCAGTTTCAGCTGGTATTTAGCAATGAAAATATAATTTAAAAGTGCTCGTCGCAATACACGATTTTCTCGCGTAGCACATCAAGTTGCTTTTTATTAATGTGCCTGGAGGAATCCTTGATGACCTTAATATACGCATCCATACTATCTGGTGAAAGGGGATAGCCAATTTGCTCACCATTTTCTTCTCGCCCATCAGATATCAACTCCTTATCTGAGCTATATATCCTCCAGGCAGGTACCTCGACGAAATTATAGTGTTCCCACAGCTCTTTTCCAGATTCAGATTCCGAGATATCAATCTTTTGAATCAGGTATTCCGGATCCAGAATTTCTTTTACTTCCGGCGATGCATGATAGTTATCAAACACCCTGCACCACCCACAATTCGGATGATCGAAGATGAAAATAACACTCTTTTGTTCCTCTGCTGCCCTGACAAAGACCTCAGGAAACTCCTCTACAATCTTGTCCTGTGACCATACTGGTAGAAAAAGCAGGAAAAACAAAAGTCCGTATAATACTCTCATAACATGCTCGAGTAGTTTCATGAACAAGTTACGATCCCAGGAAGGTGAAAGTCAAATATTCCGTGTATTTTTGGAACAAATGCTATCCTTTATCAGTTATACATTGAAATAAATTACCATGCCTATCAACGTACCCACCAACCTTCCGGCAATTGAGGAGCTGAAAAAGGAAAATATTTTTATCATGGAGGAGGCCCGTGCCCTCCATCAGGACATCCGACCACTTCGGGTGGCTGTATTGAATCTGATGCCGGTAAAAATGGTTACGGAAACTGACCTTCTGAGGTCTCTTGCCAACACACCCCTCCAGGTGGAGTTGGATCTGCTTTATATGGATGAGCACCTGTCTAAAAACACACCCCGGAAGCATATGGAGGTATTTTATAAAACCTTTGATCAGATCCGGGATCAGAAATATGACGGGCTAATCATTACCGGAGCTCCGGTGGAACTCATTGAATTTGAAGAGGTTGACTATTGGGATGCCTTATGCGAGGTATTGGAGTGGAGCAAAAGCAATGTAAGCAGTACCATGCATATTTGCTGGGGGGCACAAGCTGGTATGTACTATCATTACGGCATAAAGAAATATCCCCTTCCGGCCAAGGCCTTTGGAATTTTCGACCACCGGATTACTGATCGAAAACACCACCTGGTGCGCGGATTCGACGACCTGTTCCCTGCACCGCATTCCCGGTATACCGAAAACCGTCTGGAGGATATTAAAAAACATCCCGACCTGATCCCCCTTGCCTGGTCTCCCGAAGTGGGATCCAATATTGTCCTTTCCAAAGACAATCGTCAGATTTTTATATCCGGACACCTGGAGTATAATCCACTCACTCTGAAGAATGAGTTTGAAAGAGACCGTGCCAAAGGGCTGGACACAGCAGTACCTGAAAATTACTTCCCGGGAGATGATCCCACAAAGGATCCGGTCATACGCTGGCGCGCCCATGCCAGCCTGCTCTTCTCCAACTGGCTTAACTACTATGTCTACCAGGTAACCCCTTACGACTGGAAGTAAAAAAAAGCCCGGCAGGTTCGTGATAAATGAATTTAGATTTTACCTTTATGGGTACACGTTTAAACCCATTTAATCAGACCAACATGATCAAAAAAGCTGCCTTTTTTATGGCCCTTATTATTGTGGCCATCAACCTGAATGCACAGACCGGTAAAGTGTATGATATGCTCACCATGGATAGCGAAATCCTGAATATGGAGCGTAAATATGCCATCTACCTGCCCCCTGACTACGAGTCTTCGGAGCGTAGCTACCCCGTACTCTACCTGCTTCATGGTGCAGGTGATGACCAGACCGGATGGGTGCAATTCGGTGAGGTACTGCATATTGCCGATAAAGCCATATTGGAAGGCTCAGCTACTCCTATGATCATTGTAATGCCTGATGGGAACGCCAAACAACGAGGATACTTCAACGACATGAAAAATGAATGGAGGTACGAGGACTTCTTTTTCGAAGAATTTATGCCTTACGTGGAATCAACCTATAGAATCAAAGGCGAAAAAAGGTATCGGGCCATCTCCGGACTCTCCATGGGCGGAGGCGGCACCTTTATATATGCCCTGCACCATCCAGAGCTGTTCTCCTCAGCCTGTCCCCTCAGCGCTTACTGCGGACCACTGAGCCTGGAGGATATGGAGCAGCGATTGAAAAGGCGTGGAACAGAGCCGGGAAGCAAGGAGGAGATGGAGACCTGGTTCAAGCGTCACAGTGCTGTGGAGCTGATAAATGCCATTGACACCGAAGCTTTGAAAAAGAGCCGGCAAAAACAGGTTCGCTGGTACATCGATTGTGGAGATGATGATTTCCTCTATGAAGGAAATTCCCTGGTCCACATAGCCATGCGAAAAAAGGAGATTCCCCATGAGTTCCGGATACGCAATGGAGGTCATACCTGGACCTACTGGAGGGAGTCACTTCCCGAGGTGCTCTCCTTTATCTCCGATGCCTTCCATCAATACTGATCTGAATCCTGTTTTGTAAAATCATCGCACGAAACGACTAACTTTTAATTGAAATTTCATACCATGAAGAACGCATTTTCCATCCTGTCCCTCTTACTTATTATTTTCCTTGTAAGCAGCTGCGATAGTAGCACCAATAGCACCAGTGAATCTGATTCCGGTATTCCTGTAATCTTCGACACCGATGCCAACAACGAACTGGACGACCAGCATGCGCTGGCCTACCTGTTGCTGAATGATCAGACCTTCAATGTGCTGGGAATCACTGTAAATGCCACTTACAACGGTGGGGAAATTGACGAACATATGATAGAGGCCCAGCGGGTGGTAGACCTGGTGGGCTGGAAGGGAAAGGTGCCCGTGATCAAAGGTGCCAATGGCGATTTCGAAGAAATAAGAGATCAACTTAATCAGGAAGAGTTCGACGGATCAGAGGCCGTGGACTTCATCATTCAGGAAGCCATGAAGAAACGGAAGGAAACCCTGGTACTGCTGCCCGTGGGGAAACTTACTAATGTGGCCCTGGCCCTGGAAAAGGAACCTCGCATTGCTAAAAGAGTCCGGATTGTCTGGCTGGGCGCCAACTATCCCGGTCCGGGCGAATACAACCTGGATAACGATATTGCATCCATGAACTACATACTTAATACAGATGTACCCTTTGAGATGGTAACTGTTCGTTATGGCGAAAGCTCTGGTACAGCAGCTGTAAAGGCAAAACGGCAAAATATCTACATCCGCATGCCGGGCATGGGCCCTGTGGTCGACGAGGCAATTACCGGAAGGCACGGGGGAACATTTACCTGCTTTGGCGACTATTCAGTAGATCTGTTCAGGCACATTACCGACCTGGAGGATGGGTGCTTCAGGTCGCTTTTTGATATGGCGGCAGTAGCCATTGTCAAAGATCCCTCCTGGGCCGAAGCTTCTGAGATTCCCTCTCCTCTTTACATGGACAACAATTGGGTAGAACAAGCCGGAAACAGCAGGATGATCACTGTCTGGGAGAACTTTAACGCGGATGCTATTATGACCGACTTCTATTCGACACTTGAGGATGCAGCAGCAGCTGAAGCGCAGGGTGAATAACTTGACATAAGGAAAGCAATTTCTTAACTTGGCTTAAAACCACAAGCCATGAAAAGAAGAAAATTCATTGAAACCTCCGCCATGTCCGTACCCCTGATCAGCATGTTCCCCGCCAATTTATCAGCAATTCTCCGTGAAACAGGCAAGGGGGAAATTGAAAAACGGGCTCTGGGAAAAACGGGCGAAATGTTGTCAATGATCGGCTTTGGCGGCATCGTTGTGGACAAGGCTACTACCGAACAGGCTGCCAGCCGGGTTAAAGAGGCAATCGATCATGGAATTAACTACTTTGATGTGGCACCTTCCTATGGCAACGCTGAAGAGATGTTGGGTCCCGCCCTGGAACCTTACCGAAAGGATGTTTTCCTGGCCTGCAAGACCGGCGAACGGAAAAAAGAGGGCGCCCGCCGGGAGCTGGAGCAGTCGCTGAAATATCTTCATACCGGCCACTTCGATCTTTACCAGCTGCATGCGGTCACCACTCTGGAGGATGTGGACATCATTTTTGGCAAGGGTGGTGCCATGGAAACCTTTGTGGAAGCACGTGATGAAGGCAAGGTGAAATACCTGGGATTTTCAGCCCATTCGGTGGAGGCAGCACTGGCCCTGATGGAGGGTTTTGATTTTGATACCATTCTCTTCCCCTTCAACTTTGCCGCCTGGTACAATGGGAATTTTGGCCCGCAGGTTATGGAAGAAGCACAGAAAAGAGGAATGGGCATTCTTGCACTGAAAGCAATGGCCTGGAGAAGATGGGAAGAGGATGAAGAGCGAAACATTGACAAAACCTGGTATAAACCATTCACCGACAAGGAACAGGCGCGTGCTGGTCTCCGTTTTACCCTTTCACACCCTGTTACGGCCGCCATTCCTCCCGGTCATGAGGATCTCTTTTCCATGGCCCTTGGACTGGCCACAGAATTTAAAGCCATGAATAAGAAAGAGATAGCAGCCATCAAAGAGAAAGCCATGAAGACCGATCCCATCTTTAGCTATCCCATGCACGGAGAAGCGGGCTAGGAATCAATCGGCAAATAAAAAGGTGTATTCAGAACTGTATTCAGGGTGACCCACCACCTCCAGGTGAAGGACGAAACCGTCTGATTTCCAGTTGGGTAATGCAGCTTTCAACACCGGCCCTTCCAGGTTGGTATTTGCTTCTGCACTCCCGAATTCCCAGCTACCAAGATCAAGGACCTTCTTCCCGCCCATCAAGGTAGCCTTTATCACTCCAGACTCCAGGGTATGGTACCGATCATTCAGTATCCACAACTGGGCAATAAACTGCTCCTGCCTCTTCCATGTAAATTTATAGTTTCGGGCACTGGCAAGCACAGGTCTGCAGGCATCCCGGACCGCATAGAAAGCAGGTTTGGGCCAGTTGGGCCAGTTGATAATGCTGTTATTTGCCGCCGTAGGCCAGGGCTCATTGTAACACCAGTTCAGAGCCATTGAACAATAGGGTTTCTGTCGACGAGCCTCTTCATAAATGGCTTTATACCCTTCACTTTGCAGCAACTGCCCCATCTCCACCAGCTCCTCCAGGGTGGCAGCCCGGCCAAAATATCCTTCAATCATATCCTTCATTAACCAGGTATCTCCCACCCATGCATTATAGGCATGGTGACTCTCCCAGGAGGTCCCAGCTTGCGGGGGCCAGAGCTCGTTTTCGGGAATAATGGCTTCCAGAATCTCCACCGGAGAAGGACCGGGCATTCCAAATTCGGTATAGGCCGTATTATGCGCCCGCATCATGGTTTCATACACCTCTTCGCCCGTCTCCGGGTCACGGAACACATAATGTCCGTGTCCCATCCCCATTAATGGAGAGGTACTTATAAAAGGGGTATTAGGATCCAGGGCCAGGCACTGGCTGTTGAGCAGCCTGATGGCTATACTCTGATCCGTCATACCACTCCAGGCATTAAATAGCTCATTTCCTCCCGACCAGAGGGCCAGCGATGGATGCTCCCTGATACGCCTGATGATCGATTCGGACTCCTGCTTTAATACCTCCAGGTATTCCGGAGTACCCTCATAATTGTTACAGGCCAGGGGAAACTCCTGCCATACCAGAATTCCCTTCTTGTCACATAATTCGTAAAAGGACTCCTTGTTTACAATACCTCCTCCCCAGATTCTGAACATATTAAAATTGGCCTCAAGGGCACGATCCAGAAGCTCTTCATACCTTTCAGCTGTGATGATCCCGGGAAATATTTCAGGATTTACCCAATTGCTTCCCTTACAGAAAATCTTTTCCCCATTTATCTCCAGTTGGATGGGAGCTACACTTCTGGTCTTGGGAAATCCCCGAGGCTCTGCCCAGGCACCTTCGTTCATCACCAGCTTCACCCGCCGAAAACCCATATGGCCCGTGTAAGTCTGTAACTTAAGCCCTGACTGGTCTGTCAGTTCTATGGTATAAGTATAGAGGTAGGGTTCTCCATGATCATGAGGCCACCATAACTCCGGATTGGCAAGCTCCGTATATAGCACTCCCCTGTCATGATAAGATTTCAAGTAGCCCATATCAACCTTGCTCCCGGTAGAATCCGTAAGACTCCAGTTGATGCTGCAGACTGTCAGATTTTTACCTGATGTCTCCACCCGTATATATGCCCTGTCCAGCTCCTCACTCAGGGTATACTGCACGGAAACATCCTCAAGGTGAGATTCAGGGAGAATTTCCAGCCATGTATCGTCCCATATACCACTTGGAACCAGTCGGGGATGCCAGTCCCAACCATAACTGACTGCAGGTTTCACTGAAGCAGCTGCCTGGTTGCGATCGACCGATTCCGATTCTTTCTTGGGAATGGGAAATATCCGGATCCGAAGCTCATTATTAATCTGAAGCAAGCTGGTCAGATCAAGCCTTACCGGAGTAAACATTCCCTCCTGACTCAGTAATTTCTTTCCATTGAAAGTGATTTCAAACTCGTAATCTATGCCCAGAGAACGAAATATCAGTCGCTCACCGTCCTTCAAACCTGGCTTAATGAAATGACCCACATAAACGAACTCCCGGTCCTCCATCCAGAGATAATCTTTCCAATTCTCTCCATAATAATAAGGACCATAGCCCTCTTCCCTGGCAATATCAAGCTGAACCGCCCCTGGTACTGTAGCCTCTGCAGTTCGCATATTCCCCGGATCATCTTTCGCCCCATAGGATACAGTCCATTTCACTTCAAGAGGATCCTGTGCTTCTCCCTGAGCCCCCAGTGAAGTACTATCACGAGAGTAGGTCTCAGGTAAAAAAGCCCCGGCCAACGATACGATGGCCAGGGAGAAGACAAGAAGAACCGTCAGAATCCTGAGGATCTTTTTATGTTTCATTCAATAAAAAAAAAAAAAAATGCTGAACATTGCCAGCAGTTAAGCCTAATGTGAGCCAGGTCCAATACGAACACCTAGATTCAAACCGGTCAACCTGTTGGCAGCAATGCGCCTATGCCACCTCCTTTTTCCTGATGCCTTCCTGGATTCTCCGAAGTGCATACAACATAAGATTCCTGGGAAGAAAGCGTGGTGCCAGAGCCAGAAGTTTATTTGAAAACCCAGGGATCACCCTTATCCGCCCTTTCATCATATCCTTCAAGGCAATACGGGCCACCTCCTCCACCGTGGTAGTAACGATCTTCTCTTTTTTCTCCGGCGATCCCGAGTAGCTGGCAGCAGTTCTGGCAAAATTGGTATTGAAGAGTCCGGGTAACAGAACCGTAACAGTGACCCCGCTCCCTTTTACTTCATTGGCAAGCGCCTCTGAAAAAGAGTGAATATATGCTTTGGATGCATAATAGATGTTCATCAGGGGACCGGGTTGAAAGGCTGCCAGGGAACTTACATTCATAATCCTTCCCGACCCTCTGTGGATCATCTTCTGTACCACCAGTTTGCACAGGTTGGTCAGGTTCAGAACATGAAGGTGCAACATGCTCTCTTCGAACTCCCAGCTGGTCTCAGCAAAGAAGCCAAAGAGGCCAAAGCCGGCACTATTAATCAGGATATCAAACTCGTAGCGATCCACCTCCGCGAATAACTCCTCTGCAGCCCGGTTAATGCCCAGATCCTTTTCAATGATTTTGATCCCGGTACCATAGGTATCCTGAATCGACCGGGCCGCTTGTTCCAGGCCATCTCCATTCTTATCAACCATCACAAGGTCATAGGAGTCAGCGGCAAGAAGTCTGCAGAATTCCAGGCCAAGCCCTGATGCTGCACCTGTTATTAAAGCCTGATTACGGATCATAGAATCTGAAAGTTATGCAGTATATTTAAGGACTACAATATAGTTACTATGATGAAATATCTCTTCTCCTTCCTGCTCATCTTCCTGCTTCTGTATCAAGGTTGCTCTCCTGAAGAACAACACACACTGATCGGTGCCAAAATCTATGAAAACAGTGGCTCTTATAAGTTGCTCTTCGAACAATGGAATGATTTGGGCATTAACACAGGTTTTTGCAGTCAGAAACTTATATCGGACAGGGAATTTATGAAAGAAGCCGGGGAGCATAATATCTCCACCTTTGTTATTTTCCCGGTCTTTTTCAATGCTGAAGTCCTTGCCAAATCGCCAGATCTTTCAGCCATAAATCGTAATGGTGAAGTGGCAGCAGAGGAATGGGTGGAATTTGTCTGCCCCTCCAGGGAGGATTACCGCCAGCAGATGGTAGAGCATGCCCGGCGCATTGTCCGGGATCATCAACCCGACGGAATCAGCATCGATTTCATACGTCATTTTGTATACTGGGAGAAGGTATATCCAGACCGGGACCCTGCTTCCCTTCCTGTCTCCTGTTTCGACTCCGTTTGTTTGAATCATTTCCAGCATGAAACAGGGATTAGCATACCTGATGAGCTGAAGGGTATCCCGGAGCAGGCCGACTGGATTCTGAATGAGCATGTAGATGCATGGACCACCTGGCGCTGCCAGCTGATTACCTCCATGGCAGAAGCCATTGCAAATGCTGCCAGGGAAGAAAAGCCTGATATCAAGGTTAACATTCATCTGGTTCCATGGGCTGAAGAGGATTTCAATGGAGCAATTCAGAAAGTGGCCGGACAGGATATTGAGGCACTTTCAGAATTAAGCGACTACCTCTCTCCCATGACCTATGCCCATATGGTCAAACAACCACCATCCTGGGTTCATCACATCACGGAAGATATCTTTATGCAGACCGGGGGAACGGTGCTGCCGAGCATTCAGGTCGGGAAGGCCTACCTGGAAACAGAATTTGATCTTGAGGAGTTCAGGCAGACCGTTGAAGCTGCTCTGGCCGCTCCCTCTTCCGGTGTGATAATATGGTCGTGGGAACGATTGATTGCCGAGCCGGCCAAGATCGACCTGTTCAAGGACATTATCAAAGCAAATTGAATAATTCATACATTTATCGCTCTGAAAAAACGTATCGATCATGAAAAAAACTGTTCTCTTTCTTTCAATCATTGGAATAATAAACGCATGCCAGGTCGCTGACCAGCAGGAGCTTGAATCACCTCTTATAGGTAAAAACCTGCTGAAACTCAGCTCTGATATCATGAGCCCTGAAGTCCTCTGGTCCTTCGGCCGCCTGGGTGATGTGCAGGTATCACCCGACGGACAAAAAATCCTTTACGGAGTGAGTTACTACAGCATAGAACAAAACAGGAGCAACAGGGAACTTTTTGTGATGAATAGCGATGGATCGGGCAAGGTACAGCTTACTGAAACACCCCAGAATGAATTTAATGCCATATGGCATCCCGATGGTGAGCAGATTGTTTATATCAGCTCAGCTTCCGGCAGCCTCCAGGCCTGGCTCATGAAGGCAGATGGCTCCGGGAAAACTGAAATTTCCAATGTGGAGGGAGGCATCACCGGACTGGTCTTTTCGCCAGATGGAAGTAAGGTCCTGTATACGCAGGAAGTACAGGTGGACAAGACCTCCCAGGATCTCCATCCCGACCTGCAGAAAACGGATGGACGTGTTATCAACGACCTCATGTACCGTCATTGGGACACCTGGGAAGATGGCGCTTACAGCCATGTGTTGGTAGCTGATTTCGACGGAACATTTTCCGATGGAACTGACCTGATGCCAGGCGAGGCCTTTGACTCTCCCATGAAACCCTTCGGTGGCCTGGAGGAAGTGGCCTGGACCCCCGACAGCCGGGGTATTGCCTATACCTGCAAGAAAATGGGCGGTGTGGAATATACATTCAGCACCGATTCTGACATCTACCTGTACGACCTGGAAAGCGGGCTTACCGACAACCTGACTGAAGGGATGCCCGGGTATGACCGCGTGCCTTTCTTCTCTCCCGATGGAAGCAAACTTTACTGGCACAGCATGGAAAGGGCCGGGTATGAAGCCGACAAGGAACGTCTATTCGAAATGGACCTGGCCAGCGGAGATAAACGCTACCTCACCCCTGACTTTGACTATTCCCCCTTCGGTGAAACCTGGGCTGATGAAGGCGAACACCTTTATTTTGTTTGTGCGGTGAATTCTG
>PVMS01015105.1_pt1 | contig 13234 bp, 12 predicted proteins | sample 1853461 | NCBI WGS metagenome assembly PVMS01 (sample SAMN08582032, study PRJNA380276) | Marine sediment metagenome, whole genome shotgun sequencing project. | isolation source: ocean sediment barecode stripped | collected 2017 | reverse complement strand
ATTCATCATCACCAACAGTAATAACTGTTACATTTCCACCAAGTTTATCAACAATCTGAATTGCCTCTTCAACTGCATAATTATCCCATTCATTAACAGAATAAACCAAATCATCACGATCAAGGTCATTGCCCGCACTGTTGAGCTCAAACTCATTCTCAGCAGTATCCGGTACTCTCTTGACACATACCAAAATTTCCATTATTGCCTCCTTTGTTTTAATTTATAGTTTGTAATTTTTTTTTATAACAGGTGCTGCTCTATTAGTTCTGTAAAATCAAGAGCTTCAATTTCTCCTTCTTTTCCAGCAACTTTAATTGCATCCTGAATATTTACCAGGCAGAAAGGACAGGCTGTTACAATAACAGTAGCTCCTATCTCGGCAGCCATATTAACCCTTAAAACCCCCATTCTTGTCTCTTCTTCCGGCTCATAAAAAAGCATCAATCCACCGCCGCCGCAGCAAAAGGATCTATCACGACTTTTTTCAAATTCTACTCTGGTTAACCCGTCAATGGCATCAAGTGCTTCTCTTGGATCTTCATAAATATCATTATGACGTCCAAGATAGCATGGATCATGATACACATAGACCTTATCAGGATTGAGACAGGGCTTAAGATCAAGTTCGCCCTTAGCAATTTTTTGAGCAACCACCTGGCTGATATGTTTAACAGGCGGAAGATTGTCATAATCATTTTTCAATGCATTGTACGCATGCGGGTCAGCAGTTACAATTTGTGTCACACCAGTATCAAGGATAGCTTCTGAGTTCTGTTCTTTTAACTCCTGATACAGCATCTCCTCACCAAACCGGATAATCTCATTTCCGCTATCCTTCTCTTTTTTACCAAGAATTCCAAAATCAACTCCTGCTTTTTCAAGAATAATTGATGTACGTCTTGCAATATCCTGAATATTATCATCATAGGATGTAATGCTGTCCACAAAAAACAGGGTATCTGCTTTACTCTTTTTGTCAGACAGATCTTTAATTGTATGATTTTCTTTAAATTCTTTATCCTTGGTCCAGTCTGCTCTCTTTTTCTCCATTTTCCCGTAAGGATTGCCTCTTTTTTCAAGGGCTTTTAATGGTTTCTGCAAAGATTGAGGAACCATCCCTTCATCAACCATACCACGACGCAAATCGACCATTTTGTCAATATATTCAATTCCAAGAGGACACTCCTGCTCACAGGCGCCGCAGGTAGTACAAGACCAGATCTCATCTTCCGTATAAATATCTTCCACCAGTAAATTGCTTTTATAAATTTCTCCTGTAAGCGGATAATTTTTAAACATCAAATCCCTTGCTTTAATGGTGATAAACCTTGGAGACAGTGGGCGACCCACTGCATTGGCCGGGCAATGATCTGAACATCTGCCGCAGTCTGCACATGAATAAAAATCAAGCATGTGTTTCCAGGTAAAATCCTCAAGTTTTTTTACGCCAAAGGATTCAAGGTCATCTAACTGCTCATCTGTAACTCCATGCATAACAGGTTTGATATTCCCTTTTTTAACCCGCATGAAAAACACATTGAAAATTGAAGTGATAACATGAAAATGTTTCCCAAGGGGTAAAAAACATAGGAAAAAGAAGAAGGTAACATCATGTAAAAAATATGCAAAGATATGAAGTCCCTGGAGAACACTTTGTGAAGCTGATGAAAGGATTGCCCTGAATATCCAGACAAGGGACAAGGGAGCCAGAAAATGGGCATGACCTGTATACCGTGTCTCACTAATAATCTGTGATGCTTCAAAAAGGCTTTCGGAAATCATCAGTACTGAAATAATACCGAGCACAAAAACAGCTTCTGCTGTATGGTCGTGGCCATATTTTTCAGGTACTGCATATCGTTCAGGCTTTAAAATCCCCCTTCTGACAGCAGCGATTATACAGGCAATCAGTACAATAGTTGCTGCATAATCTTTGAAAAAATTATAAATATCACCGAGTGCACCTCCAAACCCGGGGATGACAAATCCATCGGAAAATCCTACAATCACAAGGGAGGTAGCGCGTATGGACAGAACAAGAAAACCAAAGAAAATACAAATATGCAGCACCCCTGCCAGCATATATCTCGGCTGCCTGATCTGCCCCAGCCAGACAATAATAAGATTTTTAACACGCTGACCAATGTGATCAAACCTGTAGTCAGGATTTGCCCTTACAAGAGGGGCCAGACGTCTTGCCATTATATATGCAAACAAACCTACCCCGATAAGAGGTATAATGAATGAAAATATCATTGAGGGAAATATCCCGAAAAATTTAAAACTTGCTGGACCAACTATTGAAGTCATACTTCCTTACCTCCCAAATATTTTACCTTAAAAACAAAAACATCAAAATCTAATAAACATAGAGGAACTCGTCAAGCGAAAAGCCATATTTAACTAATATATACCATTCATCTGCTGTATCAAATTTAGCGCCCTTGGACACCTGAGAGGTAGAGTTCCACCAGAGGATCGGCCATGGAGACCAGATCGTACCTGCCACCGGCAGACACCCAAGTGTTGATCACACCCTCCACAGCACCAAGGATAAACCGTTTAACAAGACCCACAAAAAGATCCTGACGCATGCTTCCTTCAATCTGTCCCTGTTCAATAATATCAGACAAGAGATCAAGATACATTTTGGATATATCTTTTATCTGGGATTCAATATCCCTTAGATATCTCACTTCTGACTGAAAGATAATTGCCATATTTTTATCGTTCTGGAATTCTGCAAGGTGACACCTGATTAAATACCGCAATTTTTCTTCTGCGGTTCTACCTTTTTTTACAGCAGAATGCATTTTATTAAACACTACATCTGTTTTAAAATTTACAAACTGATAAAGAATATCCTCTTTATTTTTAAAATATAGATACAATGTCCCGTCGGCAACACCGGCCTTAGCAGCTATCTGTGATATAGTGGCTTTATAAAACCCATATTCTGCAAATACTGAACCTGCACTTTGCAAAATCTTATTATATTTTTCTGATTTGCTTTTTTGCAAACCTGATCTGATTTTTAGCAAACTTATTCCACCTTCTTCTGTTATAAATGAATAATAATTCATTATTTAACTAAAGAATTTTACAAATGTCAAGCTGTAATAATAATTACAGACTAATCCTTTAAATTAATTTAACATTACTTTTCAAATAGTTATCAGCATGCGCTATAAATTATAGTAAAATATATCTGTTTTACTCGAAACAAATAACTATGAATGGCAACTCATTATTGAAAAATTCTTGATTTTAAATAATTTTCATGAAAAAATGTACTTATTCATTAAATATTAAACAATTCAAAAGAGGGTTCTATGACAAAACCATTTAAATACTCTTCAGACTTTAAAAATGCAATTGACATTGGCAGGCCTCCCACAATAAAAAAACTTTTCCCCAACTCAAAAGCACTTCTTGTCAGTGGGAAATATATTGACCGGGCAATGCTGCTTAAAGGCAGGTGTATGACCATAGCTGCCAATGGCCGCAACTCTTTTGTCATTCGGGGTGCTCTTGCAGCTGCACAACGGGCAGATGCAGCCATCATTGTCGAAATTGCCAGATCAGAAGGAGGCACAAATGCATACTGCGCGGTAAGCCTGTGGAATATTGCAAGGCAGACAGATGCCTTTATGAACGAACTTGGCATTACCATTCCTGTTGCAATTCATGCAGACCATTTTGGTATTAAAAAGCCTGAGGATATTGAACCTGCAAAATCAGAAATAGGGTCTCTGTTTGATGCAGGTATTACATCCATTGCCATTGATGCTTCTCATATGCCTGATGACCAGAATCTTTTGGCAAATTTAGAATTGTACAATTATATTCCTGGCTGGGCAGGTCTTGAAACAGAAGTTGGTGAAATAAAAGGCAAACTTGGACTGTCAACTGATCAAGAGGCCCTCTTTCTTATCCAGGGGCTTAACGCCCATAATATTTTTCCAAATTGGATAGCCCTGAACAATGGGACAACCCATGGAATTGAAACAAGTGACAGCGGAATCAATGTGGAACTGACTTCTCAAATACATGAAGCTCTTGGAAAATACAATATTTCAGGAGCCCAGCATGGCACATCTGGCAACAGCTCTCAACGGCTTCGTGAAATAGCATCAAAGACCAGGACGACCAAAGCAAATGTGGCAACAGCTCTACAGATGATTTCCTGGGGTGTTAAAGTCAATGATTATGGCAATGCAATTCTTGAAAACGGTGATTTTATAAAACAGAAAGGCAGAGGAGTTACGCAAGATTTATGGGAAGAGATGTTTACCTTTGCAAATGATAATAATTTAAAGGGTGGTGATCTTAAAAAACTGAATCTTCCATTTGAAAACAGGTGTCTGGCACAGCCCCAAAAAATTCGTGACAGAATGGCAAAGGATGTTGAAGATTTTGTATTCAATCTTTTAACAGATGTATTTAATACCACAGATACTGCATCCATAGTAATCGATGAAATTTTAAAAAACAGATCCCCTGACCCTGGTTTAAAGGCACAAAAGATTGAAGATAAACATGAGTGGACAAAGGAAAAAATAGTTGAAAAAGCTTTAACGATCACCAGTGATAAGGGGCCTGATGGGGATTTTGATGATTAAAGAAAAAACTAAAGTCTTAGTTTTCTTAAACCCATAAACAAGTTTTAGGAGAAAATTATATGCAGATACCATCATATCAAATACAAAATGTCCTGAAAGTTTATTCACGGCAGCTGAGTGAGGGAAGAATATTGAGAAAGAATAAATTTGCCAATGCAAATAAAATTTCTGCTGACAGTGTGACTATCTCTTCTGAAGGCAAACGACAGGCAATTGTTGACAAGGTTGCTTTAAAAATTGTGGAGAAGATTATCACTGAAGGTACCAAAGAAAAAACCGAAGAGAATATCACCAGCCATATTAAAAAAAAGGTTGATAAAAAGATCAATTTTACTAAAGGAAAAACCCAGTTCACATATACTAAGATTGATATAAACAATCAAAAAACAACCCATACCTTGTCTGTTGACGATTCAAGATTTATAGTCCAGAGAATGACTTAAGGGCTCACTCAAAAATTACAGATGACAATATAGAGCTACAAGGGAGGCCCAAACCCATGAAAATATCAACTCTCTTTTCTTTTATTTAAAAGTGAAATTTGCCTGGCTGGATTATCTTTTATAGGACTGTTTTGCCTGATTCCAGAACAAATCTTTTTGATCCCTTGACAGATCTGCAAGCTTAATATTTTTTTGCTTTAATTTGTTCTCCATCACTCTGAATCTGCCCTCAAATTTGGCAGTAGAACGGGCAAGAGCTGTTTCCGGATGAAACTGTGCAGATCTTGCCACATTGACAAGTGTAAACAAGATGTCTCCAAATTCCATTATTGTTTCATCGGATGCCTCATCTTGATTCCCCGATTCAAGAGCTGACTCAAATTCTCTGATTTCATCTTTGACACTGTCCAGTATCTCATAAATATTATCCCAGTCAAACCCTTCTTTGACAACACTTTTCGATACTTTTAACGCACGTATCAAGGAAGGCATTCCTTTGGGGACACTGTCGAGTGCAGATACTCTTTTTTGGCCGTTATTTTTTTTCTCCGCAGTTTTAATGGTATCCCACTGCCTGTCCAACTCCTCTTTTGTTGATACTGATGCATCTCCATAGACATGGGGATGGCGGTTAATCATTTTTTTGGCAACCTCTCCCACAATATCTGAAAAGGTAAAATCCCCCTGTTCTTGAAAAATTTCCATAATAAAAACAAGTTGGAACAAAACATCTCCCAACTCTTCACAGATATTTTTTAAATCCTGTTTTACAATTGCTTCTTCAAGTTCATAGACTTCTTCAGCAAGGCATTTCCACATTGTTTCAGGAGTTTGCTTCTTATCCCAGGCACATCCGTTTTCACTTCTCAGGGTCTGGATAATATTAAAGAGTCTGTCTATATTTTCCAAGTTTTAATCTTTTCCAATTTTTTTAAAAAATCTTTTCTGGTATCTTTGGAAACAAAAACAGTCATAGCTTCGGACACCTTTGCAATATAGGGAGAAAATTTTGAAGTAGCTAGAAAACCGGGATTTTTTGGGAAAAAACTTGTAATTATTATAAAGATGACTGATATAATCAGCACTCCTTTGGCCGCACCAAACATAAGGCCAAAAGTTCTATCCACCCACCCGAGAAAAACAAGATTTAAAAATTTACGAATAAGTAAAGCGACAAAACCGATAATAATCAAAACAGCACAAAATATGAGGAAAAAAGCGAGAATATTTCTGATACCGGAATTTTCAATCCATTTTTCACCATAGACGGTTATCATGGGATAATAGGTATATGCCCCGTAAAATGCAGCAACAACACCTATAATTCCTGAAACTTCCCCTATGAGCCCTTTAAATGCCCCACGTATCAGGCAATATGAAATAATAATAATTACTATTATATCAAAAGCATTCATAATTTTTAAAAGTCTCCATTTATATTTTTATTAAAGCGCTTTTTCAATAACAATATAGAGGTTTTTTAGTCAAGATTTTTATTGACCTTTAAACAAATAAATTGCACCCTGTGAACCATGAAAAGTATCAAATTTCAAAATATTGCACTTGCCCAGGAACTTTATGGACAGCATAACAATAACTTAGATAAAATATGTGATGCCTTTAAAGTCAATATAAACACACGTGGCAACACACTATTGGTTGATGGTAACCCAACTGAGGTCTTACTTGCTGAAACCCTGATCAAGGAAATTTATCATCTTCTTGAAAACAATTTTTCCTTTGAAGAAGCTGATATTGATGCGGCAATAAATACAATTAAAGCCAATAATGGCACTCATTTAAAAGAGATCTTTCTAACTTCAGTATTCAAAACAGTCCAGAATAAAACAATTACACCACGCAATCCTTCCCAGCAAAATTATGTTAAAGCAATACTTAAAAATGATATTATAATTTCCATAGGCCCTGCCGGAACCGGGAAAACTTACCTTGCCATGGCAATGGCAATGGCTGCTTTTTCAAAAGGTGAAGTTAAAAGAATCGTATTGACAAGGCCTGCTGTTGAAGCAGGTGAAGCTCTAGGTTTTTTACCGGGAGATCTTTCCGAGAAGATCACTCCTTATCTTCGACCTTTATATGATGCCCTTTATGATATGATGGACTTTGAAAAAGCAAGAGCACTCATTGAACAGGAAACCATTGAAATTGCTCCCCTTGCTTTTATGCGTGGTAGAACACTGAATAATGCTTTTATTATTCTGGATGAAGCGCAAAACACAACTTCAGAACAGATGAAAATGTTTTTAACCCGAATAGGATATGGATCAAAAGCAATTATAACCGGAGATATTACCCAGATAGATCTGCCTACAGGAAAAAAATCAGGTCTGGTTGAAGCCAGGAAAATCCTGATCAATATAAAAGGTATTGAATTTATTTATTTTACAAAACATGATGTTGTCCGGCATAAACTTGTATCAAATATTATAGACGCATATGAAAAAAAACAAAAACAGTAATCTCCAGCAGACAAAAGAGTTCTTATTGACATCACCTTCAGTGTTATGGGTGCTGTTAATACTTATCACTATTGCCTTTACAATCACCAATTATCCAAAACAGAGTAAAACATCCTACTCTTATTATATTGGCGATATAGCAAACAAGGATATCAAAGCACCGAGAAATTTCTTTGTTGAAGACAAAGAGGCAACAAACCTTAAAAGAAATGAGGTGAAAGATTCTGTTAAGAGTGTATATGATTTTGATTCCAACCTGTTAAAAACTATCTCATCCAATATTAATGCAGCAATGAAAATTCCAAGACAACTCTTTATGCAGGCTGCAAAACATGATCAGGAACCTGACCCGACATTTGCCATTACATTGGATACCAAACCGGAATTCGAGGAAAAACTTGGAATTAAGATCAGCAAGGGAGCCTACTCTATTTTCTACAAGCATCGATTCTCTCTTGATATTACCATAAAAATTAAAACCATAATCAATAAAATTCTTACAAATGGAGTTGTGGCAAACAAAGAGATTCTCTTGAACGAAGCACACAAAGGAATCATTCTGAAAACCATAGGCGCCAAAGAAGAGAGGACTGTAAATAACTTAAAAGTCTTTTACAGCACAGACCAGGCTGACGCAATGGTGCGTATTGAAGGCCAACCCATTTTAAAGGGTATCAACTACAATCTTTCCAACCTGATTGTTGACCTGTGTCAAAGACTGCTCCAGCCCAATATTACTCTAAACAAAAATGAGACAGAAAAAAGAATCCTGGAAGCTGAATCCGGGATAAAGCCTGTTTTATATAAAATCAAAGCAGGAGAGATGATTTTACGGGAAGGAGAACGTGTAGATAAAGTTCACCTGATTAAACTGCTTGCTCTTCAATCACAGGTCAAAGAAAAAAATGTCCTGATTTCCAGTATTGGGATGGCTTTAATCACCTTTTTTTCTATATTTGTAGTTTATATTCTCTTTTTAAAAGATCACAAAAAACTGCAAAAAGATCATAACAAGCATATGCTTTTTCTATCAGCGGGGCTTGCCCTCTATATTGCCTTTGCCAAATTTTCAACCTATGTTGCTCAATCCGCAAGCTCAGGGATTGCCTGGGATCTATCATCAATATCCTTTTTCATGATTATACCTATTCCGGCAGCAGCAATGATTACATGTCTGTTCCTGGGATTTGATATTGCTCTGTTTTTTGCACTCATTCTCTCGTTATTAACAAGCCTTGCATTTTCCGGCAGTTTTGAGGTTTTTGTTTTTTTCTTTTTATCAAGCATTACAGCAGCTTTCTGGGTCAAAGAGAACCAGGAACGGAAAAACTTTATTATAGCCGGTTTTAAACTTGCAGCATTCAATGCTGTCCTTGCTGTTTCGCTTGGATTGTATTCGCTTGCCCAGCCAGATATTATTATCCTTACAAAAGAGGTGGCTCTGGCCTTTTGCGGCGGTCTTTTTGCAGCAACATTTACCATTGGTTTTGCACCTTTGATTGAAATTATTTTTGACTATACTTCTGACTCTAAACTCCTGGAATTTTCAAATCTTGATCAGCCTCTGATAAAGAGACTCATGCTTGAAGCCCCTGGTACATACAACCACAGCGTTATAGTGGCGACCCTTTCAGAAGCAGCTGCATCATCAATAGATGCAAGCGGCCTTAAAGCAAAGGTTATGAGCTATTATCATGATATTGGAAAACTGGATCAAAAATTATATTTTATTGAAAACCAGGCAGATGGAAAAAACAGACATGATAAGCTGTCGCCTTCCATGTCAGCACTTATTTTAATCAGACATGTCAAAAAAGGTGTTGAGCTTGCAAAAGAAAACAAACTCGGCAATGAAATCATTGAAGGAATCACACAACATCACGGCACCTCCCTGATTAAGTATTTTTATCAAAAAAGTTTAAAAAGCGGTAATACTTCAGTAAAAGAAGAAAATTTCAGATATCCGGGCCCCAAACCCCAAACCAGGGAAACAGGTATTGTCATGCTTGCAGATGTTGTTGAGGCAGCAGTCAGGGCGCTTGAACATCCCACCCCTTCAAGAATACAAGGACGGGTAAAAGAGTTGATTAATGATATTTTTGCAGACGGGCAGTTGGAAGAGTGTGAACTGACCTTAAAAGATCTTCACCAGATTGCCAAAAGTTTTAATAATATTTTAACCAGTATTTATCACAGCCGTATAGAATATCCAGCTCAATTCTCCGGAAAAAATCAGGGTAAAAACAAGGAAAAGAAAAAAGAGAAAAATGGAACATATGGAGATACTGATAGACAATCAGCAAAAAAAGAGAATACCAACGGACATAATCAGGCAAAAGACAAAACAGATCTTAAACGCCTTGGGTTGTGATGCCCATGAAGTCTCTGTGGTGATTACGGATAATGATCAGATTCAACAGCTCAACTTTAGATACAGAAAAATTAACAAACCCACCAATGTTCTGGCTTTCCCCATGCAGGAAGGCCAGTTTGGCAATATTACACCAGGGCTTCTTGGCGATATTGTAATTTCCTGTGAAACAGCACAAAAAGAGGCAAAGAGTGCCAATATCAGCCTCGAAGAAAGGATCTCACAGCTTTTAATTCACGGAATCCTGCATTTAATCGGGTTTGATCATGAAGCAAGTGAGAGTGATGCCGGAAAGATGGAAGAGAAAAGCCTTGAGCTTTTAAGACAGATTGAAGATAATCAAAACTTGAATATATTCTAAATGGAGGGATACAACAAATGGCTAATCTCGCAGTAAATGTAGATCATGTGGCAACTTTAAGAGAGGCTCGTGGAATTAATTATCCTGAACCAATTGCAGCTGCTGTGGCTGCCGAGACAGCAGGGGCTGATGGAATTGTTGTTCATTTAAGAGAAGACCGCCGTCATATAAATGAGAGGGATGTCAGGCTTTTAAGGAAAATTGTACAATCAAAACTCATACTTGAAATGGGTGCTACCAATGAAATGCTTGGAATTGCACTTGATATAAAACCAGACTGCGTAACCCTTGTTCCTGAGAAAAAAGAAGAGTTAAGCACAGAAGGAGGACTGGACCTGATCATTCATGAACAAAATGTCAGGGAGACTGTAACAAGCCTAAAAAATGCCGGGATTGATGTATGCATATTTATTGACCCTGACCTTGACCAGATAAAAATTGCCCATAAAATCGATGCCGACATGATTGAAATTCATACCGGGGCTTTTTGCGATGCAAAAACAGAAAGACAGAAAAAAAGAGAATTTATAAGAATTATTGATTCAGTTAAAATTGGAACCAAATTAAAACTTGAAGTAAATGCAGGCCATGGAATATGTTATAACTCCATTAAAGCTTTTGCCGGACTTCACGAAATCAATGAATTCAGCATAGGGCACAGTATTGTTGCAAGGGCGATTCTTACAGGTATGGAACAGGCTGTCAGGGATATGAAAGAGCTTATTTTAAGACTTTGATTTCTCATGGCCATAACAAAATCACATGTACTCTCAGCTATTTTCAGGCAATTAAAGTCACGTCCAAGTTTTGGCTCCATTGGCCTTGAAAACTATAGAAAGCTTCTTGAGAAAGGTGCCCTTGCCTTTAAGCCTGATAAATCAGTAAAAGCAGAATCATTTTATATTAATGGTATTGAAGCTCAATGGCTGATGCCTCTAAATCACAATGAAAAACATATCATCATGTATGTCCATGGCGGAGGGTTTATTGCAGGGTCAATAAAATCCCATAGAGACCTTGCATCACGAGTTGCAATTGCATCAAAGGCTAAAGTTCTGATTTTCAATTACAGACTTGCCCCGGAACACCCTTTTCCAGCCGGACTTGAAGATGTAAAAACCATCTATCAATGGCTGACAAACAAATATAAAGACGGATACAAAATCAGCATTGTTGCAGATTCTGCAGGAGCAGGTCTTGCTCTTAGCCTCCTGTCTATGCTGTTAAACAGCACCCGGTCTCTTCCCGTATGCACTGTATTGCTCTCACCATGGATTGATCTTGAATGCAAAAACAACTCCTTGATTGAAAACAGAAAAAAGGACCCTCTTCTGAGCCATGATGCCTTAAAAAAAACAGCCCGGCTCTATACTGACCATGATGATTTATCAAACAGTTTGATATCTCCTGTGAACAATAATTTTTCAGGAATATGCCCTATCCTTATTCAAACAGGGGAGAATGAGGTTTTAATTGATGATTCAAAAATCCTGGCACAAAAACTGGAACAGGCCAATGCAGTTGTTCAACTCGATATCTGGAAAGAGATGTTCCATGTATGGCATTATTTTGCGAAATATCTGTCAGAAGGAAGAGAGGCTATTAATGAGATTGGCAATTTTATTAAAAAACATTCACAAAAATGACTGTTCACATAATAAACAGAACATTAAAATCAAAGCATATTAATAAAAGGAGATATCATGAACTTTACAAAATTTCCAAGAAGACAATATATACAAGGCCAAACTCCCATTGAATTTTTACCTTCATTAACCAAAACCCTTGGAGGAGATGTTAATCTTTACGTCAAACGTGACGACCTTCTTCCAGGGTCAGCCGGAGGTAATAAAACTAGAAAACTTGAATTCTGTATTGCAGATGCCCTTGAAAAAAATGCTGATACAATAATTACCTGTGGTGCCATACAATCCAACCATTGCCGATTGACACTTTCATGGGCAGTAAAGGAAAACCTTGACTGCCACTTAATACTTGAAGAGCGTGTTGAAGGCACATACAACAAAGATGCCAGCGGTAATAATTTTTTATACCAGCTTCTTGGAGTAAAAAGCATTGAAGTTGTGCCAGGTGGAACCGATACAACTGCTGCCATGGAAAAAAAGGCTCAAACTCTTAAGGCACAAGGGAAAAAACCATATTTAATCCCAATAGGCGCTTCAAATGCAACTGGAGCTCTCGGGTATGCAGCCTGTGCAGAAGAGACAATGAATCAGCTCAATAATATGCACCTTGATATTGACCATATTATTCTTCCTTCCGGTTCTGCAGGAACCCATGCAGGAATGGTTACCGGCATGATAGGTGGAAACATGGGTATTCCCATTATTGGCATTAATGTTTCACAGTCAAAAAAAGAGAAGGAAGAAAAGGTGTATAATCTTGCCGTTGAAACTGCAAAAAAGCTTGATATAAAAGGAGATATTACCCGTGAAGATATTGTCTGCTTTGATGAATATGTAGGAGCCGGTTACTCTATTCCAACAGATTCCATGGTGGAAGCTGTAAAACTTTTTGCAAGAACCGAAGGTATTCTTCTTGATCCTGTCTATTCAGGGAAAACCGCTGCAGGCCTTATTGATCTTATTCGCAAGGGTCATTTCCCAAAGGGCTCAAATATACTTTTTCTGCATACTGGCGGGTCTCCTGCTCTATATGCATATATGGACAGTTTCAGGTAATTTGGACGTTAACTTGCCCACCTTCTTCGTTACTGCAAGATTTTGCAATCCTCATGTACTCCAGTACACTCCGGTTGCAAAATCTTTTGTGCCTTGAATCTGGACAAATTTACATCCAAATATAATTTTTCAGGTATCAGGAGAATGTTTATGGGCGGAAAAGAAGAAAAAACAGTGGGTATCATAGGAGGAATGGGGCCTCAAGCTACCATTGACCTTATGCAGCGTATTCTTCGTCTTACACCGGCCCCT
>PVMS01047755.1_pt1 | contig 13236 bp, 19 predicted proteins | sample 1853461 | NCBI WGS metagenome assembly PVMS01 (sample SAMN08582032, study PRJNA380276) | Marine sediment metagenome, whole genome shotgun sequencing project. | isolation source: ocean sediment barecode stripped | collected 2017 | reverse complement strand
TGATCCACCTTTTCCTCTTCAATTAATCTGAGTAATTTTCCTCTGCAAAGATGGGAATGCCCTTGGGATAGAGCTCGCCCGTCAATTCGGGTGGATAGTTGCGGCCTTCGATATCGGGGATTTGAGTGGCTGTAAATGCCACCACTTCGAAATTATCGTTATCTCGGAAAAAAGTGTTGAAATTGTGAAAATCTCGGCCTGCAGCCCCCATGATCAACACGCGCTGTTTTGCCATCTTTAAATCTCCAATGAATGTCTATTGAATGCAGGCAGTGCCTGCTGCCAGGGAATTGAGATTTCTCTTGGGTCTGGGCAAACCTCCACAAGCGAAAATTAGAGCTTTGCGTGAGCCCTTTGAAAAACTATAACGGAATGGGGAAATGAAAGAGAGGGTCATATGTCTCTGGTGTTTTGGGAGGCTGGCTTTCTATAATTTTTTGGAAGGTGTGCGTATGCCAAATTGGGAATATTGCGAAATTGTTTTTAGTGGCGCATCGAATCAATGCTGCCTGACTATTACAAGCGAGGGTGAGAAAACGCGCTTGAATACTTCAGAAGACTGTGATCGCTGGCAGCTTTCAAAGGAAGCATCTGAGACACAAGTGGGTTCTGAAATGGGAATCGCTTCATTGCTGGAATTGAAATTGGATTTGGAAAAGGTGGGAGCGAATATAAAAACACTTATCGGAAAAACAATAATGCATTTTGGTGAAAAGGGCTGGGAGTTGGCTGGTGCTAGAAAGGATGTTTATATATTGAGGCGCGATCCTAGCCAAGTTGGATAGATCAAAAGGTCCAGCAAGGGCGCTTTTGATCTGAGCTATCCAGGAAGAATGGATCGCTTCAACTCTTTGCGGTACATCTTCCAATCAGGAAGAGTTCGATCCATCAGAGCGTAGAAAACTTTGTTGTGGGAGGGCTCGATCAGATGGGCCAATTCGTGGACCACGATGTATTCGAGGCTTTCCATTGGCCTTCTGGCAAGCTCTGTATTAAGGCGAATCGTGCCCTTTTTGACATTGCAGGAGCCCCAAAGCGTTTTCATACGACGTACGAAGAAGCGATTTACTTTTACATCCATGCGGATTTCCCAAATGCCAATCAATGGCTGGGCCATTTCCCGAACTTGCTGGCGATACCAGCTTTCAAGCTGATCGTGTTTCCGATTGCGGCTCGCCTCTGGGCGCACATGCATGAATAATTGGCGCCCATTTTGACGAATTTGAGCTTTGCCAGAATTAGCGATGATCTGCAATTCGAGTTCCTTTCCCCAAAGCGGGAACAGTTCGCCATTTACATATTTTTTTGGCGGAAGATAGGGGCTGTTTGCGATCTTTTGCATCTGCTTCCGAATCCAGGGGGCTTTAGCATGCGCAAAGGCCAGAATTCGGCCGCGGCTTGTGCGCATGGGAGCAGAGATCTGGACCCGGCCATCGGGTGGCTGCACGCGCAAATACATGTTTTTGATCTTTTTGCGCGTGACATTGATGGGGATGCCCTCAACCTGGATTTCGAAAATCATTTTCGGGGATAGCTGACGAATGGGTCGCTACTCTTTGGCCGTTTGAAAGAGGGTTATTTGAAGGCCATTGGGTGATTGGATGCGAGCGTTGCGATCGCCCCAGGGAGTGGTGACGGCTTCATGGACTAATTTTGCGCCAAATTCGAGCGCGCGTTGCATGGCCTGATCCAAATCGGGGACTTCGAAGGCAAAACGGAACTGGCCGCTGACCCGTTTGCCGACCTCTATCTGATCGACACCTGCCGCCTGGGCCTCGTCAAAGACTTCAAGCGTGGATGCTCCGGTGTGAAAAAGCTGTCCCTTGCCGCCATCTTCAAAGAGCTCACCGGGATCGAGGCCGAGACCGTCCCGATAAAAGCGCACGGAGCTTTCGAAATCTTCAGTGGTGAGGGCGACGCGAAATTCGAGAACAGACATATCTACTCCTTTGACGAAATTGTACGTACGAGTATATTGTAGGGTTCCAGATTGATTTCTCCTTCCCAATTCACTGGGCCTTCGGCGAAACGTAGAGCTAGGCGCGGCAGCACCACCTCGCCCCAAGCGCTGAGGAAATAATCCACGCGCTGATCCCACTGACCGCCATTGGCGAAACCATCTTCCTTGAAATCGAGGCGCGTTTTGCTATCGCTGAGGGCTTCAAAGCGCAGGGTGACGTGGCTGAGATGGTCGCGCACTTCGGGGAGTGTGGGTGGTGCATTCCAGGTGAAGGCGAGGAATGTGGGTGCATCGAAGGCCATCACGATCATGCCTTCCGCGCCGCGCTGGCCGGGGGGATTCTCCGGGTTAAAGATGATCTCATAAGCGCCACCCGGGCGCATGTCTAGATTGACTACGGGAGAAAAGAAGCTCTGCAGGCCTGCTTCCGTGGTCCAGGCATCGTATACGGCCTGAATGGGCGCATCCAGATCCATCTGAAAATGAACGACTCTTTCCATCTAGATCGACCTCAGCCATTCTGCGAAAACGCCGAGAATCTCAGCGGAACCGAGTGTGTAGCCTTGCACCATTTCTTCAGCTTGCTCGCCAAAGATCTCGAAGCCGGAATGGGTGAGGGTGAGCAGGGTGCCGCCAGCCTCAGCGTCGAAGGAGAGCTCGAAGAAGGATTGGCCGGGCGGCCAATCGCGGCCCGCCCAGGTGAAGGCCAGCTTGCTGGGCGGTTCGTAGGTAGTGATACGGCCGATCTCGAATTCACTGCCATCTTTAAAGCGCTCGAAATAACGACCGCCCAATTTGGGCTCAAAGCGAATTTCGCTGGGCTCGGTGCTTTTAGGGGCCCAGGTGTAGCGATTGCTTTTGCCCTGCCAGGGCCACCATTCGTTGATCTTTTCCACATAAGCGTGGAAGACCTTTTCAGGGCTGGCAGCGATCTGAATGGATTGGGTGTAGGAGCTCATAGCGATTCCTTTTCATCAGATTCAACATAGTTTTTTAAGGCCAGCAGCGCTTCAGCCCACATTTGATGGAGTTCTTCCGCCCAGCGGCCCACATCTTGGAAAGTGGCGGGATCGAGGGAATAGCGCCATTCGCGGCCGTGCACTTCGGCGCGCGCGATGCCCGCTTCGCGCAGCACGCGCAGATGGCGCGATATGGCCGGGCGCGAGATATCGAAAGGCGCGGCTAGCTCGCCAGCGCTTTGCGGGCCCGCGGCAAGACGCTTAACGATGGCGAAGCGCGCGGGATCGCCAAGAGCGAAGAATTTCTGCTCGATCTGTGCGAGCGAGGGAGAAGCTTGGGTGTGCATTGAGCACTATATGTAACATATATGTTACATATATGTCAAGGGGACCGTAATTATTTATGTTTGTGAGGAATGTAAGCGAACCATAAAGGAGGAATGAATTTTATTATTGTTACCCATGTTAAAATCAATATCCAATGTCCGATCTCTTTGATTATGCGATGGAAGAACGATTGAGTAAGGAAGCGCCGCTGGCAGCACGTATGCGTCCGCGCAATCTCGATGAATATGTGGGCCAGGAAGAGATCGTGGGCGAGGGGCGTTTGCTGCGGCGCGCGATACAGGCTGATCGGCTCTTTGCTTCGATATTGCTCTGGGGGCCACCGGGCACGGGAAAAACCACTTTGGCGATGGTGATCGCCAATCACACGGAATCGCATTTTGAGATGCTCTCGGCCGTGATGGCGGGCAAAGCCGATCTGCGGCGTCTGATCGCGGAAGCGCAGGAGCGCCGCAAGCTGCACAATATCCGCACCGTGCTATTCGTGGACGAGGTCCATCGCTGGAACAAAGCCCAGCAGGACGGGCTTCTGCCGCACGTTGAAAACGGCACACTTACGCTCATTGGTGCAACTACTGAAAATCCCTATTTTGAAGTCATTGGGGCGCTGGTCTCGCGCTCGCGCGTCTTCCAGCTCGATCCCTTGAGCGATGCTGAAGTGCGCAAGGTAATGGAGAATGCCCTGGCAGATAAGGAGCGCGGCTATGGCGCGCGCAAGGTCAATGTGGATGAGGAGGGCATGGCGCACCTCATAAAGGTGGCGGGCGGCGACGCGCGCAATGCGCTGAATGCGCTCGAGCTGGCGGTGGAATCCACCGAAGTGGGCAAAGATGATGGCGTGCATATTACGCTGGAAGTGGCGCAGGAATCGATTCAACGCCGCGCTGTGCTCTACGATAAGGATGGCGACGCACACTACGACACGATCTCGGCCTTTATTAAATCTGTGCGCGGCTCCGATCCGGATGCTGCGCTCTATTGGCTGGCCAAGATGCTCTACGCGGGCGAAGATCCGCGCTTCGTTCTGCGGCGTCTGCTGATATTAGCGGGCGAGGATATCGGGCTGGCGGAGCCCAATGGACTGGTGGTGGCTAATGCGGCGGCGCAGGCTTTCGATTACGTGGGCTTGCCGGAGGGCATATACCCGATCGTGCACGCCACGCTCTATTTGGCGACAGCGCCCAAATCGAACACGGCGGGCGCTTATTTCAAGGCCTTCAAGCAGATCGAAGATGAGGGATTGGGTGAAGTTCCCGATACACTTAAGGATAAGAGCCGCGATGGCAAAGCGCTGGGGCATGGCAAGGGTTATCAATATCCGCATAGCCATGAAGGCCATTTCATCGCGCAGCAATATTTGCCCGATTCACTGATGGGCACGGAGTTTTACACGCCCTCGGATGAGGGCTATGAAGTTGAAGTGGGCGCGCGATTGGCGATGTGGCGCGAGGCGCAGCGCAAAGCGCTGGGCATTGAGGAAGGTGAGCCGATCCCTGATCTGAGTGAGGATGCGATTGAGCGCTTGAAACGCAGCCATCGCTCTTCCTAGACATCAGCCTGGAGAAATGATGACCACAATAATATTAATTCGACACGGTGATAACGATCTGCTCGCAAAGGGCAAGCTCTATGGTAGAAAGCCGGGCGTGCATTTGAATGAACACGGTCTGGCGCAAGCAAAGGCGCTGGCCGCGGCCTTGAAGAGCGAAAAGCTCTCCGCGGTCTATTCTTCGCCCCTGGATCGCGCGCTGGAAACTGCACAGCCGATCGCAAAGTTGCACAAGCTTGAAGTGACCGGGCGCTGGGGGCTGGAAGAGAGCGATATTGGCAAATGGCAAGATAAATCCTTCAAACGCCTAGCGCGCACGAAAGCCTGGCAGGATCTGCAAATACGTCCCTCGCGCTTCCGATTTCCGGGCGGCGAATCCATGCAGGGCCAGCAGGCGCGATTGATCGTTGAAATTGAAGAGATCCTGGCGATGCACAAGCCCAAAGATACGATCCTTTGCGTGAGCCATGCCGATCCGATCAAATTGATCATTGCCTATTTCCTTGGATTGCCATTGGACCTTTTTCAGCGCATCCAGATCGCGACAGCCTCCGTAAGCCGCCTGCATTTTAGCGAGGGCGGCTTCATGCTAGGGAGCTTGAACGAGCGCCTTGGAGATTTGAGCGAATGACTGAAAGTTCTGCAAAAGCCGCAGAGATTTCAAATGCTGAACTGCTGACGCTTTCTATTGCGATGGCGCTAACGCTATTCGGGCTGGGTTATGCCGTCTTCTATGTCTTTGCTTATTTGGGTGCCCAGGCATTTTTCGATGATTGGATCGATCTGCTCTATCGTGTGGTCCTGGGAAATTTGGCGGCGCTGGGCATGAAAAATGACGGCAAGCGAGCCAGCTTTTGGCTTGTGGCGGGTTGGATCCTGGTGACCTATATACCGATCGCGAATTTCCTGCCTATCTTCTTCAGCGGTCGCTTTTTTGCTCAAAAGAAATTAGGATTGCGGTGAAGCTCAATGGCTAATTCCTATCTGACAGAACTACGCCCCGTGGATCGCATCACCACAGATGCAATTGGCTCTCCGGGCAAACGCGTTTTTTATATTCAGGCCAGCAAGAGCGATGAGACGATCTCGCTGATCATCGAAAAATTTCAGATCGAAACCCTGGCGGCCGGCGTGGAGCAATTTCTGGCCGATCTTGCCATTCAGGGTGCCGAATTGGAGGCCGCCAGCGCGGAATACGAAGAAGCACAGATGCGCATTAAGCCGCCCGTTGAAGCGCTTTTCCGCGCGGGGCATGTGGGCCTTGCCTATGACGAAGTGGATGATCTCATGGCGCTGGAACTGCGTGAGCTTACGGCGCAGGACGAGAAGCCCGACCCAGCGACTCAACGCGTGGCGCGTTTGTGGTGCACGCGCTCACAAATGCGTGCGCTGGTCAATTGGGGGCTGGACGTGGTGCGCAGCGGCCGGCCGCTCTGCGAGCAATGCGGCCAGCCAATGGACCCCCGAGGGCATCTTTGCCCGCGGAAAAATGGGCATAAGCATTAATCAGTAAATGGAGGGAAAGTAATGAAAACCCACATATTTCAGCATTGGGTTCCTAAATCATATTTAAAAGCTTGGGCAGACCCCAATCCGACAGCAGGGAATATCGGAAAGGTTTCGAGGGCACAAAGGGATGGCCGCGAAATGGGTTTAGTAGGAACTCGAAAAATCTTCGGTAGGAATGATACTTATACGATTCGTGGGGATGATGTGGAAAGAGACCTTAGCTTAGAAGAGAGTCTTGGTAATTTCGAACGCGAATTTTCTCGGATTCGGACTGAAACTTTAAGATAGTGTCTTCCTCTAAGTGAGAAAGACATAATTCTGCTTTGTGGATTTGTAGCTGCAGCATATGGTCGGACACCTACTCATGAGGAAAGGACTAGCCAAATTTGGATGCCGACAAAGAACATGCTGGAGCAAATCACTGAACATTATGAAGCAGCTTCCCCCGAAGAAAAGGAGAAAATAAAACAATCGCTCTCTCCTGTCGGACCGGTAAACCCGGACGAAATCCTTACTCCGAGTGATCTCGATGGCCTTATAGAGGAACCGTTGCAAACAACTCTTGCGGAAATAATCCCAATAATGGGAACTGAATTAATGAAATTTCCATTTGCCGTTCTGGAAACAGAAGAGCCACTCGGCTTCATCACATCCGATAACCCAGTGATATGGGCTGATCCGAGGACTTACGAGAATCCCAGACCGCGATTTGCAGGAGGGCTGGTATCTCCAACAATAGAAATTACAATGCCTCTATCCCCATCCCAGGCTGTCTTTTTTGCCCACAAGATGCCATGGCCGAACAAGTATGTTCCTATCGATGGAACCTTGCTCGCCAATGTAAATCGAAGTTCTCGTCTAAATGCAGACGAATACATTGTCCTTAGGAAAAATGAGATAAGAGCATCTTGGTTTGATATCTGAAAATGCAAATCACCACGTCCTCCCATAACGGTTCCCGCTTCAAATGGTGAAGATGACTGGCAAACATTTTCAAGCTATTTGCGATATCTGGCTGCTCTTTCCCAAAAAGGATAATGCTTCTCTCGCGCACTGTTCTTTGAGGCGAAATCCCAATCCTGTGATATTCTGAATGGCATGATGGCTGATTTCAACTACAAGCGCTTTTTCGATTTCTCCCCTGATCTGCTCTGCTCTTTGGGAGACGATGGCTATTTCAAGCTAGTGAACCAGGGCTTTACCGATGCCCTGGGTTGGACTGAAAAAGAGCTGCTCAGCAAGCCAGCGACTGCATTTATTCATCCCGAGGATATCGAAAAAACAAAAAAAGAATTAGGCAAAGACCCGGTTCAACGCGAAGGCCGCTATTTCGAAAATCGTTATATCTGCAAGGATGGATCTTATCGAGTGTTGGAATGGACCCATCATTGGGAGAAAGATGGCACGGTATTTTCCATCGCCCGCGATATCACGGAGCATAAAGAGTCGGCAAATCTTTTTGAGCTGGTGATTTCCTCCTCCCCGATCTCCTATATTCTATGTGATGCTTCCGGGAAAATTGAATTGGTCAATGAAGAAAGCGAGAAACTCTTTGGCTATAAACATGAGGAGCTGATCGGGAAAGAAATTGAGATGCTCATGCCCGCCAATTTTCACGCAGGCCATGTAAAAGAAAGGGATAAATTCATAAAATCCGGGGAACAAAGACCAATGGGCCGGGAACGTGTATTGCTTGGAAGTAAGAAAAATGGTGAAGAATTCCAGGTTGAAATTGGGCTTAGCCCCATAAGAATTTCTGGCATGCTGAAAATTCTATGCACGGTTGTAGATGTCAATGAAAGGAAAATACGAGAAGCGCAAATTGCTGAATTTACACAACAATTGGAGCTCGCCAATAAAACGCTCAGTATGCAGGCGATCACGGATGAATTAACAGGATTAAAAAACCGAAGATCATTTGTGGATACACTTGAGCTTGGAATTTATTCCGCCTCTCGAAGTGGCCGCCCATTTTCCCTTCTCATCCTTGATATTGATAATTTTAAAAACTATAACGATAGCTATGGTCATCCGGAGGGGGATGAATTGCTTAAGGACTTCTCCAATTTGATCTCGCAGGAAACTCGTCTAACAGATAGTGTGAGCCGCATTGGGGGGGAAGAATTTGCACTAACATTTCCCGATTCGGATAAAGCATCTTCGATCCTGGTCTCAGAGCGATATCGGGTAAAGATCAGCGATCATAAATGGACTAATAAAAATATCACAGCCAGTTTGGGCATCTCAACGCTTGAACAGGTCCCAATTAAAGGCTTGAATATCAAGCGATTGGCTCAAAAAATGATGAAGGAAGCAGATAAGGCCCTGTATGAAGCCAAGGACCGTGGAAAAAACCAGGTAGTTCATTTCGAAGAGATTAAGCCGAATTAACTTTTCATTCCCAACACGAACAGATTTAAACCTAATAAAAAACGTATATGGGGACCATTTCTGGCGAGATTTTTCTATAGTAGAATTATTTGAGCGAATCAGGGACCTTCTGCCATTGTGAGAGGCAGTCCGACAGATTTGCCCGAGAAGCCCGATGATTCGCCATAATTTACGAGGGCTTTCAAGCAGATACGGAAAAATAAATAGGGAGATGCTTAGGAATGACCAAGCGAATTGTTAATTTGTTGTTATTTGGGATGCTTCTTTTGGCAGCATGTAATGGACAAACAGCAGAAAGCAAGCAGGAATCTGTTTCTGATACAGCCGAGGAAGTAATCGAAGTTGAGGAAGAAGTGTTGCCAGCCGCTCCGACAGAAGAAGCTGAGTCAACAGAAAGGGTCATTTCAGAAGAAGAAATTGCTGAGGCATACGGAACATATAGCAGTGAACTACTATCTGAAGAGGGAGAGATATTGGGGGCGGCCAGCCTTGAACGAAGCGAGGGGAAAATTGAAGTGACGCTTGATGGCTGTTGTTTAATCCCCGGAAATGCCTACACTGTCTGGTTTTTATTTGGCTCTATGGAAGTTGATTCGCACGATGTTATCCATACGCTTGCCCTGGCATTTACGGCTGAAATGGAAGCAATGAATATTATTGTGGAGCGCAATTTAAGTTATCCGGCAGAGGGATTTAGAATTTTGATTCGCGATAATGGGGTGAAGTCGAATGACCCCGCACAACTTGTTAGCCCAACAGGAGGTTGCACTGGGATGTGCCCCACTGTGCTCACCGCGACATTCCCCTCTCCCTTGGCCGAGTAAGTTCTGAAGATATGAAGGCAGCCAGATTGCAAGAATTGAAAGCAATGAGCCCATTAGGACTCATTGCTTTTGCTTTCATTTTGCTGCTGGCTGCGTGTGCTCCTCAAGCCCCTGTGGAAGTTGCCAAACAAGCTTTGATCGAAGCCATATCTGAATATGAAAAGATGATCATGGATGCGGATTTTGAATACCAATTCTCTGAAATTCAAGTTTTAGATAATGAAATGCTGGAATTAACCCAAAACGAGATGGTGGATGCAATTCAGGAAGTGCGCTGTATTTCCTTTCGTTATATTTCGCGATATGCTGACGATGAAGAATGGATTTATCAAATAGCGATCACAAAAAATTGGCTTGAAGCCAATGGCAATTGGAGCAGTAACTTATTGGGCGGAATTGACAATGACTTAGCAATGGCAGAAGCTTATGAAGAGACTTGGGGGGAATGCCTGGTACTTCCCGATGCTTAACTTCAAAGAAAATCTGTTTTCCTTGTAAGCTTTAATGGACGGGGGATTTCGAATTTCGGGATATTTAGGTTTTAATAGTGCATCATGATTTCCACTAAAGACATATTCAATTGTTTGCAATCCAAGCCAATAATCTTGCTTGGTGAATTCACCTGGGGATCGAATGCCACTTTCCTGGTGGAATTGGAATGTGGAGCAGGCAAGATCCAGGCGGTCTATAAACCGGCGCAGGGTGAAAAACCCCTTTGGGATTTTCCTGCAGAGAGCCTTGCGCGGCGTGAGGTGGCGGCTTATCGTTTGAGTGAGGCTCTGGGCTGGGGCCTGGTGCCGCCCACCGTGATTCGCGAGGATGGGCCAGCAGGAGCTGGCTCATTGCAATGGCGCGTGGCGCATGATCCGGAAAGGCACTATTTCACTTTCGTTGAGCTAGAGAAGCGGGCTTTGATGCCCACAGTACTTTTTGATCTGTTAGCCAATAATGCTGATCGTAAGGGCGGGCATATTCTCCTGGGCGAGAAAGGGCGCATTTGGCTGATCGATCAAGGCTTGTGTTTCCATTCTGAGCCAAAAGTGCGTACTGTTGTTTGGGATTTTGCAGGTGATCTCCTTCCTCCAAATTTGAAGAATGATCTTGAAAGCCTGGCCGCCCAATTTGCTGATTTGAAGCAGTCCTTGATCGGATTATTATCAGAGCTGGAAATTGAAGCTCTGGAAAAGAGGCTGCATCACTTGAAAGGAGAAGAACATTTTCCTCATCCGCCGGATGACCGGCGGGCAGTACCGTATCCATTGGTGTGAGAATATCTATATGACTTCTGTTAGAAGTTGGAAAGGGTGGCAAAGTGAATATATAATTGATTTTCGCCTAATGAAAACATTCATGTGAAGCAAGTGGGTAGATTTCTATGACACAAGAAAATATTTTAGTTCTCGCTATTTTAGCGGTCGCCATTGTCCTTTTTATCAGCGAAAAACTTCGTGTGGATCTGATCGCCATGATGGTTTTGATCGCGCTGACTCTTACGGGTCTGGTTTCTACTGAGGAAGCTTTCTCCGGTTTTTCCAGCCCGGCGGTGATCACCGTTTGGGCTGTATATATCGTTAGCGGCGCGCTCTTCCGCACGGGAGTAGCGGATATGCTGGCGCGATTTATGCTGCGCCTTGCCGGCGACAGTTATGTGCGTATATTGGTGGTGATCATGGTGACAGTGGGCATCATGTCGGCTTTCATGAACAATATTGGTGCCGTTGCGATACTTCTGCCCGCGGTGATGAGCATTGCAAGGCGCATTAATGTAGCCCCTTCAAAATTGCTGATGCCGATGGCCTTCACATCTTTGCTGGGCGGGCAAATGACACTGATTGGTACGCCGCCCAACATTCTGGCAACCGGCATCATGGAAAGCTATGGTGGCCTGGAACCCTTTGGCTTCTTTGATTTCACGCCAATGGGTCTGGTTGTGCTGACTACTGGCATCCTGTATTTTCTTTTTATTGGACGGCATTTGCTGCCTGACCGCAAACCAGGCGGCGACCTTTCCCAGGATTATGCTTTGCGCGATTATTTAAGTGAAGTTCGCGTTAGTGATAATTCCTCATTAAGTGGGAAATCCATTGCAGAATTGCAAATTGCTGAGGAGCATGGATTGCAAATTCTTCAAATTCGCAGAGTAGACCGCGAGCCGATCACTCCGGGGCCAAAGCGCAGAATTTTGGCGGGCGATATTCTGCTTGTGCAGGGTGCGCCGGAAAAATTACTGCGCGCCAAAGATTCATTGGGCCTGATCGCAGTGGATGAATGGAAATTCGAGGATTTTGAGGGCAGCGCAAATAGTGAGTACAAGCTGGTGGAAATCACGCTTTCACCGCGAGCCACAATTTCCGGGCAGACGATTCGCGAAGTGGATTTCCGTATGCGCTATGGGCTCACAGTAGTAGCTATTCAGCACGGCGGGGAATCACTGGTTTCGCAGATCGCTGATATTCCGCTTGTCTTTGGAGATTCTTTGCTGGTGCGAGGGCCCAAAGAGCGCATAGATCTATTACGTAAAAACACTGAATTCCTCGTTTTGGATTCCCCTCCAATCGAAATGCGAAGACTTAATAAAGCGCCGATCGCGGTAGCGATATTAGTGGGTGTATTGATCGTGGTGAGTACTAGGTTGCTGCATGTTTCTACAGCGATGTTGATCGGATCAATGCTGATGGTGCTCACAAAAGCCGTAAATATGGATGAGGCCTACGAATCTATCGAATGGAAATCCGTATTCCTGATCGCAGGCATGCTGCCGATGGGGATCGCTATGCAAAATTCGGGGACGGCAGAATTTATCGCAGAAAGCATCATCAATGTTGTTGGTGATTGGGGTCCCGTGGCGGTAATGATGGGCATTTTTTTGATGACCGCATTGATCACTGAAGTGATGTCGAATGCAGCGGCGACTGTGCTCGTCACTCCGATTGCGATTGATGCATCTCTTGCCTTGGGAGTTAGCCCACAAGCCTTTGTAATGGCAGTTTTGATTGCGGCAGCGGCCTCTTTCCTGCTACCCATTGGGCATCAAGCCAATGTGTTGATCTATGGGCCAGGGGGCTACAAATTCTCAGATTACACTGTTGTGGGCGGTTTGCTGACTGTGCTTATCTTTGTGGTTGTTGCGCTGGTTTTGCCGATAATATGGCCTTTGTAAGAAAAAATTCGCCAGTACGTTGAAGAAAGGAGGCTTGCAATGATCGAAATATCTGTGCACAGCAAAAATGGACATGAGGAAAACAAGATCACCCTTAGCACGAACGGGAATAGCAAGACGATTGAAGTAGGAAACAAAGCGGATGGTTATGGATCGATCATTAGCGGTGGGGAATTCCTTGCGCTTGCTGTAGCTACCTGCTATTCCAACGATATTTACCGCGAAGCCAGGAAACGAAATCTTGTTGTGAGCAGCGTTGAAGTTACTGTGGAAGGCAGCGGAGAGCCGATTGCAGGAGCTCCAATGGAGAATATTTCCTATCGAGCAAAGGTGCGCGCGGAAGCCAGCGAAAAGGAGATTTTGGAACTCATGTGCCATACGGATAGCGTGGCGGAAATTCATAACACCCTGCGTCAGGCGAGCCCTGTGACTATGGGTAAATTTGAGGCCGAAAACTCTCGCCTCGATTAATTTTCCTTTTTTGAACACTAAAGAATCGTTTTTCATTGTTTTTGTTTTCTTTGCTTTCGCTTTCCTGT
>PVMS01021870.1_pt1 | contig 13238 bp, 9 predicted proteins | sample 1853461 | NCBI WGS metagenome assembly PVMS01 (sample SAMN08582032, study PRJNA380276) | Marine sediment metagenome, whole genome shotgun sequencing project. | isolation source: ocean sediment barecode stripped | collected 2017 | reverse complement strand
CCCTTAGGGATGGAACGAAGCCCAAGTTTTGTTTGTGCCCACTTGAATAATCGCGGATTCTCCTGCTGTCGTTTAAAATCAGACGTTCGCAAACTTCGCCCCTAAATTTCGATTCAGAACGATCTACCCGTAGGGCGTCAACCATATCCAAAAACTGGTGACCACGCATGTTAGGCGGAAGACTTAACTCGCCGGGGAGGTAGCCCACACGCTCGCGGATCTTGACTCCCTCCCTTTGACAGTCGAGACCAAAAATTTTAGCCTGCCCCTGGGTAGGTCGTATGATGTCCATCAAGACCCTTAAAGTAGTGGTCTTGCCCGCCCCATTGGGGCCCAGGAAACCAAAAACCTCTCCTTTGTTAACTTTTAGATCGAGATCAACGATACCTCGCTGTTTGCCGTAATAGACAGTCAGACCTTGAGTTTCGATAACATTATTGCTCATAATATCTAACCTTTAACTTTGTACCCAGCCTCTTCTGGCCGGAATATTTAATTTTATGGAACAAACAATCGGCCGTTATTTTGTAACCATAATTATATATTTAGATACGCCTAAAATCTTAAATAGTATACTCTGGATTATCATCACCTGTCAAGAAAACCGTATCATCTTAATTGTTGACAAGAGAAGTGGGCTTCAGCATCCTAACCTTAATTATATCGCTCTTGATTTGGGCAACCAGGGACTCTAAATTTGGGAATTTTTGTTCATCCCGTATACGGGCTGCAAATTCAAGAGTAAGATCTTCCCCATAGATATCAGCGTCGAAATCTAATATATGGGCTTCGACATTTAAGGAATGGCCATTTACCGTGGGTCGGAAACCAATATTGACCGCTGCAGGATAGATTTCCCCTTCTAAACTTGCAGTGGCAGCGTAAACGCCGTTGGCCGGCAGAACTAATTCATCCCAAACTTCGAGATTCGCTGTTGGGATTCCCAGCTGCTTGCCTCGGCCATCACCCGTGATAACCTTGCCAGCCAATCGGTATGAACGGCCGAGACAACCATTGGCTTCTTCAATATTTCCCTGAATAAGCGCCCGGCGTATTCGGCTGCTGCTAACACTGCTTCCTCCCCACTCTACCATTGCCTGGAATTCGTTGACGGTGAAGCCTCTATCTTTCCCAAGTTTCTTGAGGAAATTAGAATCGCCTTCACGTTCGTAACCAAGGCCGAAATTTCCTCCCCAAAGTTGATCGAGCTTGACAGTTTGGATCAACAGATCAATGAAATCGGCTGCTCTAGTTTGGCGGAATTCATCGTCGAATTTCTTGGTAATTACTAAAGACAATCCAAGTTCAGCCAGAGAATTGATTCGATCGGCCAAAGTGGATAAATAGAGACGACCGGTCCGGCCGCTGATAACTTTACCAGGGTGTGGATGGAAAGTTAGAACAGCAGGGCGGGCTCCAGAACGGTCTGCTGCTGCGATCATGCTCTCGATGAGCTGTTGATGACCTAAATGGACGCCGTCAAAGACACCGATCGCCAAAAAGGTAGGTGTTTCACCATGAAGCTGACCTAATTCTCTAACCTGGTAAGATTTTCTATTCATCGGGCAAGCGATTTTATCAAATATGGCCCCAAGGACTAATTAAAAATACAATTTCTTGAATAAACGAATAAAAACAGCCTTCATAATAATTAAATGTCTGCTAGCTAGCAGCGCTCTTGTAAAAGATCTTCTTACCCCGCCATTGATCATTTTCAAGAAGCACGATTCCAACAAAATGCCCGTTAGAATCATATGCTCTCGCCAGAGGATCTTGAAGGTGATCGGAATAGCGCTGCACATGGCGGCCATTTAAAAGGTAAAGAGAATCTTCTTCAGAGAAGGTTAGCCGGGGTAAATGGTGGACGGCCGTGTCTGCTGACCGTAGATAACGCAGCCAATTATCTTGGGTGAGCTTCGAAAGCAACACGGCTTCGTCGACTGAAAAATCACCAATGGCGATCCGTCGAAGGGCAGTAATGTGACCGCCACATTTCAACAAGATGCCCAGGTCGTGGGCGATACTCCGGATATAAGTGCCTGCGGAGCAGCTAATGAACAGTTCGAGATAAGGAAGCTCCCACTTGGTCAATTCCAGGTGATAAACTGTTACTGATCGCCCTGAAATCGATACCTCCTGCCCCATACGAGCATATTTATAGAGGGGCTTACCCTTAATTTTCTTGGCTGAGAACATTGGCGGCTTTTGAACAATATCCCCCCGAAAAGCCTCTAGGGCTAAGTTCAGCTCTTCAGCCGATAGGTTGACGGGTCTTTCCCTTAGGAGAGTTCCCTCTGAATCGAAGGAGTCAGTTTCCTGGCCAAGGCGAATGGTGGCATGATAACCCTTTGGCATGTCAGATAAATATTCAGCCAGACGAGTGGCTCTACCGACACAGATGAACATTAGTCCCGAAGCAAGCGGATCCAATGTACCTGTATGGCCAACTCTACGTAGGCCGCTTATCCATCGTACTTTATCGACGACATCATGAGATGTAGGCCCAGAGGGTTTATCTATCAGTAATAAACCCTCAACAGCAGAAGCATCTTTCGACATTTTTACGTTTAATCAGGTAAATGATCAAAAGCCTTAAGCCTGCTGCAGTTGAGCTCGCTGTTTTCTAATCGATAACTTACTTTTGGAAATGACCAGTTTTTCTACCTCGTCCAGGGATCCATCAACGGTGCAGCCGGCGGCCAGGCGGTGCCCGCCTCCACCAAGAGATGTCGCGATCTCTGCCACATCGTAAGGAGGTCGGCATCGAAAACCTACTGATATGTCTCCATCATCCAGTTCAACTAAGACAGCGCTCATGGCAGCCTCGTAAACATCGGACATGAAATTGCCTAAGCCGAAGGAACTTGAACCAGAATGACCAGCAACTTCCTTTTCAACATTACTTATGGTTGTCCAGATTAAACCCTCTTCAATCTTCATGTTTTTCAAGCCGACCTGCCAGAGCATCAAAGTTGATAACTGCTGCAACTTGTAACCTTTTGAACTAATCTCGAAGAGATCTGCGCCTGCATCGACCAGGCTTGCTGCAGTCTTTAAGGTAGTCGAACTCACGCTGGAGGTGCTAAAGTTTAATGTGTCGGTAATTAGGCCAGTTAACAAACATTGGGCAATATTAGTGTTGATATCGACGCCCAGGAGTGGGAACAGCTGATAAAGCACTTCAGTAGTTGAGCTGGCCTGACTATCAACAATATTAATGATGCCGTAATTATAATTGGTCACATGGTGATCAATATTTAATATTTGTGGTTTGGGATAATCTAAGGTTGCGTATGCCTGGCCTAATCGCATCTCATCAGCGGCATCCAGAGCTATCAGAAGATCATGATTAACATCTCTGGGGGGCCTTGTCCGAATGAGATTGATATTAGGTAGGAAATTAAATCGAAGGGGCAGCTTATCATCACAGACGAGGTCGAAGGAGATATTCAGCTGTTCGAGGGCAAAGCTGATGGCAAGAAGCGAGCTGATTGCATCTCCATCTGGTTGAATATGTGTTGCAACCAGAACTCTGTCAGATCGATCCAATACCTCGGCAATGGCAGCCACGGATTGTGGATCCATCGTAGCTACTCCTCAGCATCTCGCTCAAATTCATCTGGAATTTCCAGACTGTCCAAAAGCTGGCTTACTCGTTCTGCGTGCGCCAGGGTCGGATCCCAATGAAAATGAAGCTGAGGAACTGTTCGTATAGTTAATCTTTTGGCTAATTCGCGTCGCAAGAAACCAGAGGCGCCATTGAGTGCGGTCATAACCTCACTCTCTCGGGTTTCGTCACCTAGAGCGCTCGCATAAATATCAGCATATTGCAGCTCGCGGTCAATTCGGACCTCGGTTATGGTTAGGCATTGTAAACGAGGATCGCGAATCTCTCGATAGATCAGCTCGCTCATGATCGTCTGGATTCGATCTGCAGTACGCTTTTGACGGACTTTACTCATTGTTCACTTCTTTGAGTAATAAAGAATTCTATAATGTCTCCTGGCTCAAAATCTTTCCAACCTTCAATGCTGACACCAAATTCAAAACCAGTTCGAATTTCACGAACATTTTCCTGGTGGTGTTTTAGACTTCCGACCTCGCCTGTGTGGAGCAGCTGGTTATCTCTGATCACCCGGCCGCTGGCGTTTCGTCTAGCCTCACCGGTTCGCATATAGCTGCCTGCAACAGCTCCAATACCGCGAATTCGAAAAACCTCTCGGACCTCTCCACGGCCGATAACTATTTCTTCATATTCAGGCGCCAAAAGGCCCTTCATGGCTTTTTCAATATCCTCGATCAATTTGTAAATAATGCTGTAACTATTTATCTCCACCTGTCTGCTGCTTGCTGCTACTTTGGCAGCTGGATCCACGTCTACGTTAAAACCCAGAACAACAGCATCAGAAGCGGCGGCCAAATTAATATCGCTTTCGGTTATATCGCCCGTGGCGGCGCGCAGGAACTCTAGGGACACTTCGTCTGTATTTAATTTTTCCAGGGAGTTCACGATGGGCTCTAATGAACCTTGGACATCTGCCTTCAATACAATGCTGAGCGTTTGCGTTTCCCCTTCCTGAAGCCGGCTAAAGAATTCTTCTAGACTGATGGGAGCTACCTGGGTGGAAGTTTGCACGACTTTGCCTGCTCTTTCGTCGATAATTTTCCTGGCAATTTTTTCACTTGCCACCGTAATAAACTGCTCTCCCGCTTCCGGAATACCGTTCAAGCCTGAAACGGAAACGGGGTCTGATGGTTGGGCAAATCTAATTAGCTTTCCAGTAAAATCGTACATAGCCTTTAACCGCCCATAATGGTCGCCAACCAGGAGAGTATCTCCTGATTTTAAACATCCATTTTGGACCAAAAGAGTCGTCATGACACCCCGTCCCTTTTCTAGACGGGCGTCCAATACTGTTCCAGAGGGCGGTGCCTTTGGATTAGCTTTTGGCTCAATCTCCTCGGCAGTAAGAACGACTGCCTCAAGCAAGTCTTCAATGCCTTGCTGCTCTTTTGCGGATACTGGAATAACAAGTGTGTCACCATCCCACTCATCGGGGGTCAAGCCAGCTTCCAACAGCTGCTGCATAACCCGGTTTTGATTGGCTGATTCAAGATCCATCTTGTTTAGAGCAATGATAATAGGAACTTTGGCCGCTTGGGCATGGTCCAGGGCTTCATAAGTTTGAGGCATCATTCCATCATCAGCCGCCACCACCAGGATGGCAATATCCGTTGCTTGGGCTCCTCGTGCGCGCATAGCAGTAAAGGCTTCATGACCCGGGGTATCTAGAAATGTGATGGTCTGTCCATTGTATTGGACCAGGTAGGCCCCTATGTGTTGGGTAATCCCACCCGCCTCATCAGCCTGCACATTGGTATGGCGAATAATATCCAGTAAGGATGTTTTTCCGTGATCCACATGACCCAGCATAGTGATAACCGCTGGCCTTGGCTCGAGGTCACTCTCCTCTTCTTCCGCTAAAATTCGGCGCCAGGCGGGCTGCTCTACTTCATCTTCCGCCTCCACTGGCTCAAGGATCAGCGGAACCACCTCAAAACCCATTTCTTCAGCAACGATGGCCGCTGTGTCAAAATCAATCTGCTGATTGATATTGGCCATAATGCCATTGTTCATTAGCTGCTTGATTAGATCGATGGGGCTAACATCCATCGATACAGCAAGCTCTCTAACAGTTATATAGTCTGGGACTTCAATCAAAGTCTCTGTCATCTCCAAAACCCTTCTTTCGCTGCCAATGGCCGGCAGAAAACATAACCACCCCCAACAACAGGATGTTTTAATTGTTTCTAAAATAGCACTAGGAAGTTCTCGCCTAGACTCTTGCTAGCTCACTTAGGTTCAGGGGCAAAGCCTGAATCCTCTAGCTATTCAAACATGGCTTATCTAACAGGCCGATCTTTATAAACTGATTGACGTTCTTCCGCTGATAATTCCGTCTTTAGCGCCCGGTCCAGCACCTTGCCCTTTAAGGCATGGTCCCAGCACTGGGGATTGTCACACAGGTAGGCGCCTCGACCATTTCTCTTGCCGGTGGGATCAACCAGGACACCGCTATCATTTGTTCGTACGATTCTTACCAATTGTCGTTTGTCTTTCCTATCGTGACAGACGATGCAAGTGCGCATCGGTATATGCTTTTTTCGAATTTTTTTCCCGCCCACACCGATCCTCTAGAAAGCAACCCAAGGTTAAACGTCCTCTTTCTCGATCAAATCGTCAACTTCAATGTCATCAACTTCAATGTCATCAACTTCAATGTCATCAACTTCAATGTCATCAACTTCAATGTCGTCAACTTCAATGTCGTCAACTTCAATGTCATCAACTTCAATGTCGTCAACTTCAATGTCGTCAACGTCAATGTCATCAATGTCGCCGAATTCTTCCCATTCTGGTCGACGACGTCTGCTCTTCCGCTTAGGCTTCGCAACAACCTTTCCCTGCTTCTCGTCGAAAACCAGCTCTCGCTTTTGTCTTCCGGCTTTATCAGATTCGCTTGGCTCCAGTACTTTAGCTTTTTCAGGAGACACTACGACAATCTTCTTCTTTTTAGGTTTTTCTTCAACTTTTTTGATATCAACCAGTGAAACACCGAGGTCATCGATATCTGGTATTGGTGCTGCTTGTTCCTCAACCGCAGGTTCCTCTGGAATGATCTTATCAGCCAGTTCAGGTTCTGTGACTTCTTCTAACTCAACTACTTCATCAATCGCGGCCTCAACCTCGGGGACAAGTTCTGGCTCTTCTTCAACAGCCTCAATATCGTCAATAGATTCTGTCGATTCAACTGGGAGTTCGCCGTCCTCAATGGCAACATCAACTTCAACAATCTCTTCTGGTTCAGGCGGTGTGTAATTTTCAACGGCCGTCTTAACCTCATCCAGCGCCTTCTGGCCAAAGCCAGGAATCTCGAGCAGAGTTTCCTCGCCCAGGGCAATAAACATCAAAATATCACCGAGTGTCTTGATATATCTGCCACTCATCAGACCCTGGACACGGGTGGACAATTCTAATTCATCAAGAGGAACATTCCAAGCATATGCGGGAACCTCTTTTCTTGCTTCCGCTCTCGCCCTGTTAATCTTGTCATATTCGTTAGCACGGAATGCTGTAATTCGACCTTCGACACCGGAAACAAGACGGTTGAGCATCATATAATCTTCAGAAGTAATTGGCCGGTTGGCCTCTTTTTTGGCCAATACAAGCTCAACCTGGCCAATAATATCTTTGTTTCGAACAATGGCCGGATCTGCCGCTTTATTTTTCAAATTTTTCAAAGATTCACCGGCCGCCTCTGTGAGGCTCTTAATATCAATCCGCCATCCGGTTAGTTTGGCGGCTAGCCGGGCGTTTTGACCTTCTCTACCGATCGCAAGAGAAAGTTGATCGTCAGGCACGATTACAACAGCAGTCTTCCCTTGATCAGGGTGATCCTCAAGATAAACTTGGGAAACACGGGCCGGGCTCAGAGCTTTGGCGATAAATGTTGTTTGATCTGGATCCCATTCGATAACATCAATTTTTTCATCATTTAATTCGCGCACGATGCTCTGAATTCGGACACCTCTCATGCCCACACAGGCGCCCACCGGATCTATCCCGGGCTGCATAGCCAGCACCGCCACCTTTGATCTAGCTCCTGCCTCTCGAGCGATACTTTTAATATCTACCTGACCGTTATATATTTCAGGAACCTCTAGCTCCAATAGTCGACGGAGTAAATTGCGATGATTTCTGCTGACAATAATCTGCGGGCCACGGCTGGTGCGACGCACCTCTAATACATAGACTCTGATCTTGTCGTGAGCCCTGTATCGCTCGCGTGGCACCTGTTGGCTTCGCGGCAATACTGCCTCAGTCCGGCCGAGGCCAATGGTGATATTTTGTCCGGTTACGCTCTGAACAGTGCCGTTTACAATTTCCCCTTCTCTAGCGGAAAAATCTTCGTAGAGCATTTCTCGCTCTGCTTCACGAACCTTCTGTAAGATAACCTGTTTAGCCGTCTGGGCGGCGATACGACCGAAATTCTCAGGTGTGCTCACAACCATGACTGTATCGCCAAAATCAGCATCGTCATAGCCAGCCTGCTTGGCGACAGGCATCATCACTTCGGTTCTTGAATCGATGATATACTCAACAATCTCTTTCTCGGCATAGATCGTTGGCTCACCGGTTCTTTCGTCGATATCCACACTTACTTCCTGAGTGTTGCTGACGTTAGTGTTACGACGATATGCTGAGATCAAGGCGGTTTTTAAGGCCTCGATGACCACGTCCTTTGGCAGGCCGCGAGCTTCGCATATCTCATTAAAAGCTAACATAAATTCGCTTTTCATTAGTTATTTTCCACAACTACCAAACTATTTTCCTATATAGAAAAGAAAAAAGTGGGATCAGCCCACTTTCAATGCGCCATTGGTTGTTAACCAAAGCGCTCACCCGATGAAACTATCAAACGCCAAATAATTATATCACGGGCAAATAGCTGTCGCAATAGACCCCCCTGAATTCTGGGAATTAACTCGTTCCTTTTATTGTTTGACTCGCCTAGGGGCAAGACATAGAATCCGAACTTGGTACTTAGATCAATCCAGGGAGAAAAGAATGGATATTTTTGAAAAGTGCGGCAAGTTCACGAGAGCCCGTGAAGCAATTGAAGCTGGCATATATCCGTTCTTCTTACCTCTTGAAGATACAGAAGGAACAGAAGTAACAATTAAAGGCAAGCGGGTCATAATGATCGGCTCCAATAATTACCTGGGTCTTACGACCAACCCCAAAGTCAGAGCAGCGGCAATTGAAGCAATTGAGCAGTATGGAACAAGCTGCACAGGCTCGCGTTTTCTAAATGGCACCTTAAAACTGCATCAAGATCTTGAGACTAGATTGGCTGCTTTCGTAGGAAAGGATGCGGCCCTGGTTTTCAGCACCGGTATGCAAGTTAATCTAGGCGCTATCTCCGCTCTTATTGGCCCAAAAGATTATGTCATAATCGACAAAGATAGCCATGCTAGTATCGTTGATGGCTGTCGCCTTGGTCTTGGGCAGATGAAACGATATCGACATAATGATCTGAATCATCTGGAATTGATCCTGAAAGATCTGCCGGCCGACGCTGGTAAGATGGTGATTGTTGATGGCGTATTTAGCATGGGTGGTGATATTGCCGATTTGCCCAATATTGTTCCCCTTTGCAAAAAATACGGAGCTCGCCTCTATGTAGATGATGCTCATTCGATAGGTGTCCTAGGAGGAGGACGGGGCACAGGGGTTCATTTTGGATTGACCGATGAGGTCGACCTCATTATGGGCACATTTAGTAAATCATTTGCCTCAATCGGCGGATTTATTGCGGGCGACGTTGATGTTATCCATTACATCCAGCATCACGCTCGATCCTTCATATTCAGCGCCAGTCTTCCAGCCTCTAATGTAATGGCTGTAATGGCTGCTCTTGATATCATGGAAAATGATCCTGGACACGTTAAGCGCTTATGGCGAAACGGCAATAAGATGTTAAACGGCTTAAAGAGCCTGGGCTTCAATGTCGGTAATACAGAAACCCCCATCATCCCTGTTATTATCGGCGAACTGGATCCAATGATTCTTACCTGGCATTTGCTTCTAGAAAGAGGTGTATATACCAATCCAGTGATACCACCAGCAGTCCCCCCTAATCAGACATTACTAAGAACAAGTTACATGGCGACGCATACTGAAGAACAACTAGATACCGTTCTTGATGTTTTTGCAGAGACCGGCCGCCAGCTTGGCTTGATTCCCAATTAAGTGGACGCTCATTAGTCTGCTGAAAAAAGCTCGCGTAAAAACACCCAGCAGCTTAGTAACTCTAGGGATAAACCTGTGATATCGACGTTATCCGCGTTTTTTCGGTGGAGCCGCTAATCAGCAGCTGCCGACACCGCCAGCTGCTGACGCCGCCAGCCACTAAACTTCGTTCCTCTCAAACCTAAATAAAGCCTAAGAGTGCCCCCTAGGGCTAAATACCGGAACCATTTTCAAAGTTAATTCGTTAATATACATGTAACAATCAGCTAAAAATGCTGGCATTGTGCTGATCTGGGAAACGAAATGACCCAGGGCAACCAGCGTCAGGATTCCGTCACTAAGACGTCACCTAATCAACCAGCAAGGCAACGCTGATGGAATTATATTAACCATTGACGCCTTATTATCTTAGATGGAGATTGATCAGAAGCACCAGAGACAGAGAGGCCAAAGATATCTTACTGAATACCTTCTATTTTAACCTACGGTGAATTAATTGCTGTGATTCAAGATCAGCCAACGCTACCAGTTATCTATAATCTGAAACAGCCGGAGTCAAGGCGAGGCTGCAGCTGCCTCGGGCGATTGTTCCTTATTCTCATCGCTTTTCTTGCGCTCCTGGTATTTACAGGGGTCGTGATTACAGGCACGTTTGCTTATATGAATCTATCGGGAGAAATTGAAGAAGGCATCACAGCCCTCGATGCTGCCCGCAGCCGTGAATCCTTTGAAACAACTCGGATAGTTGATCGGAATGGTCAACTGCTCTGGGAGATATTTGGTAAAGGGAAAAGGACAAAGATTTCAATTGATGTGGTCCCTGAGGAATTGGTACAGGCCATCGTTGCCACTGAAGATGACTCGTTTTACGAGAATATCGGTCTAGATGCCCCCTCACTGCTGGCGGCTCTTTTTGCAAATCTAAGGAACCCGGAGGATAGACCGAAGGGGGGGAGTACGATAACCCAACAGCTGGTTCGCCACATAGCCTTTGACTACGAAGAACGAACCTCGGTTAGTTACAATCGAAAAACGAAGGAAGTTATCCTAGCCTGGATTATGAATCGCAAATATTCTAAGGATGAGATATTAGAGATGTATCTCAACGAGATCTACTTCGGAAATCTGGCCTATGGCGTGGAGGCAGCGGCCCAAACATATTTTGATAAATCTGCCCCCGACTTAACTTTGGCTGAGTCGAGCCTTCTTGCCGGTTTACCCCAGGGTCCTGTCGAACTCGATCCGCTGACATTCCTAGATCGGGCTAAGGAAAGGCAATGGATAGTGTTAAATTTGATGATCGCTGAGGGATACATATCCAGACCAGAAGCCGAAGAGGCCTACCTGGAATCCTTGATCTTTGCACCACAAGAGGTCAGTCTTGAAGCCCCGCATTTTGCCACTTACGTTCGCCAGCTTCTTGAGGAAAAATTTGGTCCTGATCAAGTGGCAAATGGTGGTCTGAGGGTTACTACAACCCTGGACATCGATTACCAGCATTTAGCTGAAATCCTTGCTAGACAGCACGTGGCTGAGGTTGGGCAGGAACATAATATGACCAATGCCGCCCTGGTTGCCTTGAAACCCGGCACCGGTGAGATATTGGCAATGCTGGGGAGCCTGGACTATCGTCAAGAGGCGATAGATGGCAATGTAAATATTGCAATAAGTGAACGTCAGCCAGGAAGCGCCATTAAACCGCTGACTTATGCAGCTGCCCTCTCAATCGAAGAGAGCGAAGGGGCGCCTTGGACGGCGGCCGACATCTTATGGGATGTTCCAGTAACCTATGAGCAGTATGACGGATCGGCTTACAAGCCCGTAAATTATGACGAGGAGTTCCATGGGCCAATACGACTGCGAGACGCCCTGGCCAACAGTTATAATGTTCCGGCTGTCTTGCTGCTGCAGGATATCGGCGTGCAAAAGCTGATTGATACTGCCTCAAAGATGGGGATTACCCGGTGGCAGCAGGATCCCGGCCGCTATGGACTATCACTAACTTTGGGAGGTGGAGAGGTTACGCCATTGGAGCTTACTGCCGCTTATTCAGTCTTTGCCAATGGGGGATACTATATCCCACCAGCTGCACTATTAAAGGTTGAAGACAGCAGGGGAAGGGTTCTTTATGAGTATGATCCACCCTCACCGGAACAGGTTCTCGATCCTCGCATTGCCTTTCTAATAAGTGACATTCTGGACGATGATCCCGCCCGATGGCCAGCCATGGGACGGAACAACCCTCTGAATCTTCCCTTTCCCGCGGCGGTGAAAACGGGCACAACAAATGAATTTCGTGATAATTGGACGGTGGGCTACACGCCGGGACTTGCATTGGGTGTCTGGACCGGAAACGCTGACAACAGCGAAATGATCAATATCAGCGGTCTTAGTGGTGCAGCACCGCTTTGGTCTGAATACATGCAGTCCATTTATGGGGATTATGACCTTCGCGCTGTCCTGGGCAGTGAAGATGCCCAGCCCCCAACTGAATTCGTTCCACCTTCCGGGCTCGAGAGACGGAATGTTTGTGATCTATCGAACCTGACGATTGGGGTTGGAAGCTGTGAGATGGTGGATACAGAATGGTTCATGGTCGGGAAAGATGACGGTAACAAGAAGCTTGACCATCAATCTGAAGTGGTGGCGTGGGAAGAATTTGATCCGGCCGTTTGGCTCGTTCCAGCCCTGCCGCTAGCGGTTGTTCCAGAAGAAGAACAGATCGCTAGAAGCGAGGAAGGCCCAATACCTCAGCCATATTGCCATTTCGTGGAAGGCGAGGCGTTAAATCAACTGCCAGTGGATGTGTTCGAAACCGTCTTTCTGTCACCACCGCGAAATCCCCAAAGTTTCAAATCTGCTCACAGGTGGGCGGCCGATCATGGTTTACCGATTCTTCCGCCTGAGACATGTAATGATGAACTACTGGCAGCTGCCCTGAATCCGGATACGCCCGCAGTATGGCGGATTATAAGCCCCAAGCCGGGCGATTCTGTATCCGGTCTAACGCCGATTATTGGGACCGCCAGTTTCGATCCAGAAAAAGTTCAGTTTTACAAGGTTGAACTCGGTTTAGGCGATCTTGAAAACCCACAATGGGTTACGTTGGGGGAGATAAGCAACTCACCTGTGGTTAATGGCACCCTGGAAACGCTGCACGCTGACGCACTCCCACCAGGAGATTATCTACTTCGGCTCATCATTGTTATGTGGGACGGGAATTATGCCGGTGAGCCATATACAATAAAAATATCACTGGATTAGCTTCAGAAATTGGAACTCTATAGCAATTGACCTGCAAATGATGCCAACCAATTACTTTAGTTAGCGAGCCCACATAAATACCCAACGATTGATTGTAGGCTAAATATATGATGGAACATCAACTAATAATCTTACCAGCGGTAATAGCGGCAGTCTCATT
>PVMS01110771.1_pt1 | contig 13241 bp, 8 predicted proteins | sample 1853461 | NCBI WGS metagenome assembly PVMS01 (sample SAMN08582032, study PRJNA380276) | Marine sediment metagenome, whole genome shotgun sequencing project. | isolation source: ocean sediment barecode stripped | collected 2017 | reverse complement strand
CTGCCTCAGGCTCAGCCTTTACTTCGGCTTCCTCTTCTGCCGGTGCCGCTTCTGCCTCAGGCTCAGCCTTTTCTTCGGCTTCCTCTTCTGCCGGTGCCGCTTCTGCCTCAGGCTCAGCTTCTTCTTCGGCTTCCTCTTCCGCCGGTGCCGCCTCTGCCTCAGGCTCAGCTTTTTCTTCGGCTTCCTCTTCCGCCGGTACCGCTTCTGCCTCAGTTTCAGCGTCTGCTTTGCTGGTGGTTTCCTTGCTTTCCATTTCCTCTTTCAGCAGGTCACCAATGGTAGCAGGGCCGGCAGCTTGTTTTTTAGAGTATTCTTTGAGGGAATCCTCACTGGAGTCCACATGAAGCGCCTTGATGGAAAGTCCGATCTTCCTGTCCTTGGATGAAACATTGATTATCTTTACCTGCAGGCTGTCACCTACATTAAACATGCCAACCGGAGTTGTAACTTTTTCTTTGCTTATTTCAGAGACATGGACCAGTCCCTCAACGCCTTCTTCAAGTTGGACGAAGATACCGAAGTCGGTGACATTGGTAATTTTACCTTCGACGATGGCACCGCCGGGATAATTATTGAGTGCAGCCTGCCATGGATCGGGCTCAAGTTGCTTAATGCCAAGAGAGAACCGTTCGTTTTCCCTGTCAATCTTTAAAACTACAGCCTGGATGGTGTCACCTTTGGCATATTTTTCAGTCGGGTGCTTAATCCGTTCAGTCCAGGAAAGATCGGATACATGAATAAGGCCGTCAATGCCTTCTTCAATGCCGATGAATATACCGAAATCTGTGATATTCTTGATCTTTCCTTCGATGATAGAACCAACTGGATAGTTTTCACTGACCAGATCCCAGGGATTCGGATGCAGCTGTTTCATGCCCAGGGAGATGCGCTTGGTTTCAGTTTCTATATTGAGCACCATGACCTCAATTTCGTCGATAACGGCCACTAGTTTGGAGGGATGTCTTGGTTTTTTGGACCAGGTCATTTCAGAGATATGTATCAGTCCTTCAACCCCTTCTTCAAGCTCAATAAAAACGCCGTAGTCGGTAATGCTGACAACCTTGCCGATAGTTTTGGAGCCGATTGGATAGCGCTCCGTGACCGTGGCCCAGGGGTCGGGACGAAGCTGCTTGATGCCCAGAGATACTCTGTCAGATTCCTGGTCATACTTGAGAATCTTGACATCTATTTCATCGCCGACCTTATACAGTTTGGCTGGATGGGAAACTCTGCCCCAGGATAGATCGGTGATGTGGCACAGTCCATCCATGCCGCCGAGATCAATAAAAAGTCCATAATCAGTTATATTGGTAACCGTTCCTTTCACGACCATGCCCTCTTCCAGGGAGGTGCGCATTTCAGCGCGCATTTTCTCCCGCTCTTTTTCGAGAATGGCGCGGCGTGAAATAACGACATTATTGCGTTTTCTGTTGAATTTGAGAATTTTGAAAGGAAAGGTCTGGCCAATGAGAGAATCCAGATCTTTCACCGGACGCAGGTCAATTTGAGAATAGGGCAGGAAAGCCGGGACCCCAATATCCACCGACATGCCACCTTTTACGCGGTTTTCAATCTTGCCGTCTATGGTGCCGTCATCAGCCTGGATCTTGGCGATTTCTTCCCATACTTTGATACCGATGGCCTTTTCCCTCGACAACAGGAGCCCGCCTTCCTCTTTCCTTTTTTCCACAAATACTTCAAAGGAATCACCTACCTTGATTTCCAGTTCTTCGCCTTCTATGCGGAATTCTGAGATAGGAATGTAGCTCTCTGCTTTGTCGCCAATGTCAACGAGCACATGATCATCAACCACACCGACAATCGCACCCATAACGACATCTCCCACTTTGCTTACTGTGCTGTTTTCTTCCATTTCGAAGAGATCAGCAAAGCTCATCTCTTCAGTGCCTTTTTTGCCTTCATCTGAGGCATTTTTTTGTGTTGAGTTTTCAGTCATGTTAATTCTTGCCCTTTAGTGTAGTTTCTGCCAACTAGTTAGAGTTAATCTTTACCTTCCTCCTAAGGAAGGCCCAAAAAAGGCTATATACCAAAGACTACGAGCAAACACAACTTTTTCTTCATAATTAATGTTACGTATAGGGCACAGGTTTGACACTATGTTTATACGGCAGCAATAGCAGGCTGCTATAGAGCAAAAGCAGATTGTAACGAGTGAAAACTTAGACTATAGTATCGGTTCAGAAAAGAAATACTGGAGTACTCCAATAAAAAATGTAAGACAAAGATCATAAGCCCATTTTTAGGAGAAGGGTTTTTATTAACTGTTAAACTGACTATTAGACCGTATGCGCGTGGCAATGTATTACAACAACCGGGATGTTCGGCTTGAAGAAATGGAGGTTCCTAAGATAGGCCCCGGTGAGCTCTTGGTGCAAATCTTTGCCAGTTCCATCTGTGGCAGTGATACCATGGAATGGTACCGCATCAAACGTGCCCCCTTGATACTGGGACATGAGATAGCCGGCCGGGTTGCGGAAGTAGGCGAAGGGATTAAAGTGTTTAATAAAGGTTACCGGGTTGTTGCGACCCACCATGTGCCATGTTTTTCCTGCCATTATTGTGAGAGCGGCCATGAAACAGTCTGCGATACCCTGCTTGGCGGGACGCATTTTGATCCGGGTGGATTTTGTGAGTATGTGCGGTTGCCTCCAATTAATGTTGAGCGCGGCACCTGGCTGCTTCCCGATGAAGTGAAGTATGAGGCTGCCACATTTGTTGAGCCGTTGGCCTGTGTCCTGCGTGGGCAAAGAGTTGCAGGAATTAGTCCCGGAGCAAGCGTTCTCGTGTTGGGCAGCGGTATTGCTGGGCTGCTTCATATAAAACTGGCGCTGGCTCATGGTGCCGGCATGGTTGTTGCTACAGATCTCAGTGATGAGCGACTTGTCTTGGCGAGGCAATATGGAGCCCACCATGCAATTCCAGCAGACTCTGATGTGGCCAAGGAATTCAGAAAATTGAACAGCGGCAGGGGTGCGGATGTGGTGATAGTTTGCGCCGCGGCAGAGGCTGTCTGCCTACAAGCCTTTCAGGCTGTGGGGCGCAGCGGAGTCATCCTGCTGTTTGCCCCTGCGCCGGCCAATACTGTTGTGCCGTTATCCATCAACGATGTTTTCTGGCGCCGGGATGTCACGGTCACAACATCATATGCAGCAAGCCCGGCGGATTGTAAAGACGCGCTGGAACTTATTAGGTCGAAGCGAGTCCGGGTTGATGACATGATAACCCACCGGTTTGGACTGGCGGAAACAGGAAAAGGGTTTCAGCTGGTTGCAGAAGGTGGGGGTTCACTGAAGGTGATTATAAAACCTCAGGAATAAATTGACCAAATATTGAATAGAAAGTTGAAAGGAGATGCGTTATGCCTGAAGTTGACAAGGAAGGGAAAGATTTTAACCTGGAAACATCGACAAACACAGAAGGTTTTTTTCTTAAAGGTTCCAATTCTCTCGATTGGGGCATGAAAAACCGTTTGTCCCGAATTTTTAATCCTGATACGGGGCGCACCGTAATGCTTGCCATTGATCATGGATATTTTCAAGGCCCTACCAGCGGCCTAGAGCGGATTGATCTGAATATCCTGCCGATTGCACCCTATGCTGACACTTTGATGCTGACCCGTGGTATTCTTCGCTCTGTTGTGCCACCTTCCTATACCAGGGCCATTGTACTTCGGGCCAGCGGTGGACCAAGTGTTCTGGGGGAGCTTTCTAACGAGCAGATCGCCGTTGATATTGAGGATGCCGTCCGTCTCAATGTTGCAGCAGTAGCAGTCCAGGTATTTATCGGCGGTGAGTATGAAACACAATCGGTACATAATATGACGAGGCTGGTTGATATGGGAACGCGCTATGGTATACCGGTATTAGCTGTGACCGCGGTGGGAACAAAAATGAAAAGGTCAGCCCGCTATTTCAGGCTTGCCTGCAGAATTTGTGCAGAACTTGGGGCCCATTACGTGAAAACATATTATATCCCCAAAGGCTTTGAGTCTGTAACCGCCAGCTGCCCGGTGCCTATTGTCATGGCTGGGGGCAAAAAGATCCCGGAAAGTGATGCCTTGGCCATGGCGTATAATGCTGTGCAGGAGGGAGCTGCCGGAGTGGACATGGGAAGAAATATTTTTCAGGCGGAATCCCCGGCTGCCATGATTCAGGCAGTGGGTGCAACTGTACATCAAAACCTGCCACCGGCCCAGGCATATGAAATGTATTTGGATTTAAAAAATTCGAAATAATTAATAAACGGGGAATAAGCAAAAAAGTAGGTTTATGAGGTTTCTGTAAAACCTGCCACCGGCCCAGGCACATGAAATGTATTTGGATTTAAAAGAATCGAAATGAGCTGAAGCGGGAAAAAACAAAGGCGGGTTTACTGGAAGAACCCGCCTTTAGTTTGTTATTTATTTACAAGGGTAGCAATAAATTCTTTGAGTTGAAGCTGAAGCTCATTATTGAGTTGCCCGAATTCAATACCACACCGTTTCATTTTCACCATGGCTGCCGTAAAGCCGCCATCCTCTTTTGTGCTCCAGATACTTCTACCAATAAAATTCTCATAATAGATTTTTTCAGATATGAGATTGACTGTTATCTTGGAAAGGGTCTCTAAATTCTCATTATCATCGATATGGGATAAGCAGAGTCCGCTGGTAGAAATATCTTTAATTGAACCGAGCACCTCTGAGCCATTCCATTTCAGTAATGCAAAGGCACCGCTTGAAATATCGTAGCGCTCGTGTCGTCTTCGGTTTTTTTCTTGTTTTTCAGTTGACATGGGGAATTGTGAAATCAATAAATTAATAATAGCAAATAACTGCTAAATGATTTGTCAGGAACTAATAAGTATTTAAAAGTAACTTATTTCAAGTTTAAGTGAGGCCCTTTTATAATGGGTTCAAATAATATGTCAAGGATGCTTTTAAAAAATATTTTGCATAAAAAAGCAGGGCCGGAAAAGCCCTGCTTTTAGGAGAAAGGATTGATACGGAAATTGCTGAAAAATTTTCCTAATCAATATGGTAATATTTAATGCATACATGCAATTAGTACAAGAAAGAAAATTGATTTCACTGTTATCTCAAAAGTTTAGTAAATTTTGAGCCTTCAAGAGACAAATTGACCATAAGGCCCTTGAGCCCGAAAACAAAGCCGACAATGGGATGCTGGATGTTTTTGGTGTCAACAGAACCGCCTGCACCATAATCAATAAGAGCAACGGAACCATCAACCCCGGCACGCCAGCCTAGGCTGTCACGGAAATTAATCAGGGCATTTTCATCCATGAAGATAATAACTAAATTTTTTGACTGGGCCCCAAACTGGAAGCCGAAGGAACCTGCAGCAACGCTATAGTAATCTACGGTTTTGCCGTCAATGAGCAGGGCCCCTTCCCCGTACTCGCCACCAAAGACGAAGCCGATCCGGATGACATTGGGAATGACGAGCACGCCTTTAGCGTTTTTTAAAAACTCATTTGCTCCAGGGATTTCATTTTTAAAACGGTCCAGGGCCACATCAACACTCACATCGATTTCCCTGGCACTGCGTGCCTGAACCCCTGGAGAAAAATGTGGTGCAATTACTAAAACAAAAATAATAACTGCCGCAGCTGTAGAGATGATCCGTTTACCGGTATACAAATTTATACGCATGTGTCATGCCTCCTTCAGAATAAATTTTAGTTTCAGATATTGTACCAGCTTTTTAATACGCTTTGCAAAGCCTTTCAAGAGATTTTGTCGACGGTATGCATACAGAGTAAGTTTGGCTAACCCGGTCCCGGCTGGGAATAATTATGCATATTCAGGGAAAAGATTCAGCAGGGATTCTTCGCTGGCTTCTGCAATACCGCGCTCAGTGATGATGCCGTTTACCAGGCGAGCCGGGGTAACATCAAAAGCGTAATTGCTGGCAGGAGTGTCCGGAAGACCACACAGAACAGTTACAAGTTCATTGTTTTCGCAGTTCAGACCCGTAACATATTTAATTTCATCACCGGAACGATTCTCAATAGGAATTTCTCGGATTCCGTCCCGCAGATCCCAGTCGATTGTTGAAGAGGGTAAAGCCGCATAAAACGGGACATTATTGTCTTTTGCAGCCAGGGCCTTGAGATAGGTGCCGATCTTGTTGGCCACATCGCCGGTGCGGGTGGTCCTGTCCGAACCCACCATAACAAGGTCCACCAGGCCATGCTGCATAAGGTGGCCCCCGGCATTATCTGCAATGAGGGTATGGGCAATGTTTTCCTGGTGCATTTCCCAAGCCGTCAATTTCGTTCCCTGATTCCACGGCCTGGTTTCATCCACCCAGACATGGACGGCAATATTTTCCCGGTGTGCAGCATAAATGGGCGCCGTGGCTGAGCCATAGTCCACAAACGCCAGCCAGCCGGCGTTGCAATGCGTGAGAATATTGACCGGTTCGCCATTTTTCCGTTTGCTTATATCCTTGATGATCTGCAACCCGTGTTCACCTATTCTGCGGCAGTAGTCTGCATCTTCGTCAGCTATCAGGCCGGCTGTCTCATAGGTTTTTTGTATCCTTTCTTTGGGGTTCGATATTCCTGAAATTGCCTTGAGCTGTCTTTGTACGGCCCATGACAGGTTTTTTGCAGTCGGCCTGGTATCAAGGAGTTTGCGGGCAGCCTCTTGAAGATAGGCGTCGGAGTTTTTCTGCGTTGCGTGCAACGCTGCGCAGTAAATGCCATAAGCAGCAGTGGCGCCGATGAGCCCTGCGCCTCTTACGTGCATGTCTCGTATTGCAGTAACAAAGTCATCAAGTGTCGCCAGTTCTTCAATGATAAATCTGTGCGGCAGATAGCGTTGGTCTATGATCTCGATGATTTGGGGATTGTCTTTTTTGGGCCGGATAGTCCGGTAGTGGATGCCATTAACTTTCATAGTGGTCGGCGGGTAAAATCAATTTTTATGCAGGAGGATGTTAACCCGGTTAAAAATATGTTGTCAGTAAATAATACGATATGAGACCCATACCAAGTGTGCCATAAGCCAGCAGTCAGGGTATGCAGTCATCCTTCATTTTTTTTACCAGGAAGGCAAGGGTAAGTCCGGCAAGAATGATGGCCAGTATGATGTGAATAATATTTTTCATCAGAAAAATTGTAAAAGCAGTTTATTGGGAATTGCGCTCACCGGGAATACTCTAATACTACTTGAGCAGGGGGTCAAAGAAGGGAACAAATGCTTCTGCAGCAAGCGGTCGGCTGAACAAAAAACCCTGGACATAATCACATCCCTGCCGGCGCAGCACCTCCAGCTGTTCCTCCGTCTCAACGCCTTCGGCCACCACCTTCAGGTTCATACTGTGCGCCAGCAGAATAACTGAAGCAGCAATGGCCGCATCGATTGAATCGGATGTGATGTTGAAGACAAAGGAGCGGTCAATCTTCAGGTTGTCTATGGGAAAGAGTTTCAAATAGCTTAATGATGAGTAGCCGGTGCCAAAATCATCTATGGAGAGGCTGATGCCCATCTTTTGCATCTGCTTGAGCTTGGCGATAGTTGATTTGACATCCTGCATAATGACAGACTCGGTAATTTCCAAACCGAGATATTCCGGGCTCAAGCCTGTTTCTTGCAGGATTTGGCTGATGATCTCTATTATGTTTTTCTTGTTGAATTGGCGGGCCGACATATTCACCGACACCCTGACAGGGGGATAGCCGGCATCCTGCCATTCTTTGTTCTGGATGCAGGCAGCCCGCAAAACCCATTCGCCGATGGGTTCAATGAGGCCTGTTTCTTCTGCCAGCGGGATAAAATCACCCGGTGAGATCATGCCCTTTTCCGGATGCATCCAGCGGATCAGCGCTTCCATGCCGATCAGTTTGTTGTTTTCCAAACTAATAAGGGGCTGGTAAAAAACCACGAGCTCATCATTGTCCAGGGCCTTGCGCAGGCCGGCCTCCATCAGCAGGAATTCAAAGGCCCTGGTATTCATGTCGGCGGTGTAATACTGGTAGTTGTTCTTGCCTGCATCTTTGGCCCTGTAAAGAGCAGTATCAGCACAGCGCAGCAGGCCATCAACATCCTCACTGTCATCTGGGAACAGGCTTATGCCTATGGAGCTTGTGGCATAGAGTTCGTAATCCTGGATCAGAATAGGTTTGGAAAGGGCCTGCAGGATCTTGCGGGCAACCACTGCCACAAACTTTACATCTTGGAGATCATCCAGAAGCACGGCAAATTCATCGCCTCCGAGCCGGGCTACCGTGTCGCTTTTCCGTACACAAAGCTCAAGGCGATTGGCAACTTCCCGCAGCAGCTTGTCGCCAATATCATGGCCCAGGGTTTCGTTAATTTTCTTGAACCTGTCTAGATCGAGAAAAATCACGGCCACATAATTCTTATGGCGCAATGCCTTTGTCATCATGCGGGAGAGTCGGTCCTGCAGCAGCATCCTGTTGGGCAGATTGGTCAGGGCGTCGTGGTGGACAAGATGGTAGAGGCGTTCCCGGTGTTCACGCAGTTGTTCTTCAATGCTTAAGTTTTCCGTGATATTGCGGATAACCTCCAGGACGCCGTGGAGGGTGCCATCTGCATTCCACAGGGGTGATGCCTCAATTTCATAGACGCGCTCCCCTTCTCCTTCGATAATTTCCTTGTGCTGGACAGAAACGACCTTGCCGGCCTCCAGCACTTTCTTGAGTACGCAAGGGTGGTCTTCTCCTGAACATGGTTTGTCCGACTGCCGGTAAGCCTGGTAGCAGGTAAGCTCTTTGAGATTGCTCTGCTTGCTCGGCAGAAGCACCAGTGCTGCCTGGTTCATTATTATGACCCCGAAATCAGGACTGATAATCCTGGCCGGGTCATGTATACCGTCTAATATGGTCTGAATAAAGGTGTGCTCCTGCTGGATTGCTCTTTCCGCACGCCTGCGCTCCTCTAACTCACGGTTGAGCTTGTTATAGGCTTTTTCAAGTTCGAGGCTTCGCAGCAATAGGTCTGAAGTCTCTTTCTGCAATTCCTCTTCAAGGTTTTGCTGGAATTTATCCTTTTCGTGTTTAAGTTTGGCGCGCTCCAAAACGTTGTGAACAGCAATATCCAGGACCTGCAAATCAAATAGCGGCTTGGTAATATAATCCCAGGCCCCTGATTTTAAGCAATCGGAAGCGTCTTTAATGGTTTCTTTTCCAGAAACGATAATCACAGGAATTTCAGGAGCATCTTTGCTGATTTGGCTTAACACCTCGAGTCCGTCTATGCCGGGAAGGCGGAGGTCAAGCAGGACAAGATCCGGGCTTTCCTCGGCAAAAAGGCTGAGGCCGGCCTCGCCGTCTTCCGCCTCGAGGGTAACATAACCCTTGGAAGTGAGATATTCGACAATCACCGTTCGCACCTCGGAGTCGTCTTCGATTGAGAGTATTTTAATTTTAGTGGACATTAAAATAGTCCTCCGGTAGAGTTGGAATGGTTGTAACTGTCTGATATTAAAACAAAAGGAAAGTGTAGCCTGTTTGGGCGGCAACGCCAATTTTAAAATTTATCATATCTATTGTGTGAAAACAAGCAATTACAGCATTGTTACTGAATAATGGCAGAAGGAAGCAAAGATAAAAAAACTTCGGGCCCGGTGCTGACAGTTGCAGGACAATGCCGCCTGTCAGGAATATCCAAGCCTTTTCTTGCAGCATTGCAGAACAAGCTTACCATTGATAATCCGAAATACCATGCTGCCAAAAAGTATGGGCGCTGGGTGGGCAAGAATTTCAAGCAGAAGCTCTTTTTTTATGAGTTGGATGAAACAGGCATTATCTTTCCCAGGGGGTTTGCCGCACAGGCTGTAGCACTTTGCAAAACATACATGGGCAGCGGGCCGAAAATTGAAGACCGACGGCGCAGGCTGCCGGAAATTGATTTCAGTTTGCAGGGGGAGCTGCGATCATACCAGAAAGAGGCTGTTAAAGATATCCTGCGGAAGCATTTTGGAGTACTGGTGGCCGGTACCGGATCGGGTAAAACGGTTATGGCTCTTGAGGTAATTGCCCAAAGGCGCCAGCCTACCCTGATTCTAGTGCACAGCCGGGAACTGATGTACCAGTGGGAGGAACGCGTCAGGCAATTCCTGGGGGTCAAGGCGGGACTTATCGGTGACACAAAATTTGATATCCAGCCACTGTCCATTGCAATTGTCAATACTGCCCGCAAAAGGGTAGATGAACTGATAGCCTGTTTCGGACACCTGATTGTTGACGAATGTCACCGGGTGCCGGCTACTCTTTTTACAGAGGTTGTCAAAAGGTTTGACTCCTATTTCATGCTCGGACTGTCGGCAACCGCCTATCGCAGGGAGGACGGCCTTACCCGCCTGATCTATCTCTATATGGGGGACCGCTCCCATCAGGTAGACCCCAAAAAGCTGGCAGAAAGCGGCGCTGTTCTGAAGCCGGAATTCATTCAAAGGACCACCGGTTTCAAATATGTCTTTCGCGGCAACTACCAGGCTTTGATGAATTCCTTGACAAAAAATGAAGCGCGGAATCAACAGATTGCCGATGACATCAATGCTGAAGCTAGAGAAACTGAAGGGACAATACTCGTTGTTAGTGACCGTGTGGCACATTGTCAGAAACTGGCAAACCTGCTCGCCGCAAAAGGGCTTAAGGCAAGTATTCTGACCGGGAAACAGTCCACTTCAGAGCGTTCAGCCATTGTCAAGTCCGTTCATCGGGGCGAGGTCAAGGTCCTTGTCTCCACCCTGCAGTTGATAGGCGAAGGCTTTGATGCCGCCGGGCTTACCACGCTTTTTCTCACCACCCCAATCAAGTTCACCGGCCGGCTCCGACAGGTTATTGGCCGCATTCTCAGGCCGGCTATCGGCAAGCAACCCAAAGTTATCGATTACGTGGACGAACATGTAGGGGTCTTGAGAAATTCAGCCAGAATAAGGCGCCAGGCTTACGAATTGGATAGAAACGGCGGCTAGAATGTATGTGAGTGCCGCTTGCAAATCTCTGATAATAAGAGTGATAGGTTTGCAGTAAATAAGTGAATATTTGCCAATTGGGCCAATGCTATAGTATATTGCTGGAAAATGAGAATAAACGAGGTGGGATTGCATCGGCCATAACCGATAATTGTATTCTCAGCAGCAGTAATAGCGAAATCATTGATCACCGGGGGTGGAAATGAAAGACGAAAAAACTGCCAAGGCCCTTATCAAGAAATTGGATAAGCTGCTGCGGAGTAAAATGACACCGATTTACAAACGGTACAACGTATCCATGCAGGATGTGCTGACGCCGCTTATGTGGAAGCCCCTGGTCCTGGTAATTGGCAACTATTCTTCCGGAAAATCCACTTTTATAAATGAACTCCTCGATATGCCTGTGCAAAGGACAGGCCAGGCGCCGACTGATGATTGTTTTACCATTCTGACTTCTCCTGAAGAGGGCGAAAGTGAGGAGGAAATCCCGGGTGGCACTATCGTTAATGATGAACGCTTGCCGTTTGCGCCGCTCCTGCCTTTTGGTGAAAGACTGTTTTCCCACCTGCGCATGAAAAAGGTGAGGTCCCCGATCCTGGAGAATTTCGCTATTATAGATACCCCGGGCATGCTCGATTCAGTCACCGAAAAAGACCGTGGCTATGATTATCTCGGCGTGGTGGGAGAACTGGCCAGGATGGCTGATCTGATTATTCTGATGTTTGACCCGCACAAGGCGGGCACGATCAAGGAGACTTACCAGGCTATCAGGAGCACGCTTCCCGGTTCAACGAGTGAGGACAGGGTTCTTTATGTCCTGAACAGGATCGACGAGTGTGATAATGTCCCTGACCTGGTGCGTTCTTACGGTACCCTGTGTTGGAACCTCTCCCAGATGTCCGGCCGCAAGGACATTCCCAGGATATATCTGACCTTTGCAGCCAGGGAAGGGGACGTACCGCCCCAGGGTGTGGAGTCATGGGTCAGTGAGCGTGATGAGTTGAAGCGTGCAGTTCAAACAGCACCAACAATGCGTATTAACCATGTTTTCCAGGAGGCAGAGCGGGGGGTACGGGAACTTGATTTGCAGGCCGAAGCCCTTGCGGCTTTTAAAAGCGGCTTTGGTCTCCATGTACAGAAGGCTTTAAAGATTGGCTTGCTGTTTTCCCTCTTGGTTTTCTGGTTCGGTGACCTGCTGCTCAAACTGGTGGCCGGATTTCCGCAAAAAACTCTGGTCGGCTCGCTCTTCTCAGGTGCCTTTGACGACAGGGTCCTTGTCTTTCCCTCCCTTGCCGCCCTGTTGATTCTCGCTTTGACAGCCGTTGTCATCAACAGCTTTATCTTTCCCAGGTTTAAGAAAAATATTCTGGAGGATCTGGACAATCTCATTCCTTTTGAAACAGCATATAAGCGCGATCTCTGGCGCCGTGTACGTGACAGGGTTTCAAGCCGCATTGAAGAGGAAGGATATAAACAGCTCTGGATCAGTCATTCATGGTACCAGAAGCGTTTGAAGAAATTCCTTGATAAAGATATTGGGCGTCTTAAGCGTAAGTGGTAGAATATTTAAGTGCCTAAAGTGCGCTAAAGTTACAAGTGCCTAAAGTTGAAGGGCGCAAACACCTAGAGTAATGGAATATTGTCAGCATACTAAATTGTTGTTATACGATAATGGCGACGACTGGCAGCTGACGATTGTCGTGAGTTTTGGAAAAACTTATAGATCAGCCCAATACTCCATCACTCCAACATTCCAATATAAATTTTGTCCCGCCTCGACCCCTTGACCTCTTGAACCCCTATATATCTTCCTCCATCTCATTCAGTGAACAGGGGTTATTGGGGATTGCTAAGGAAATAAATAGGAATTAGAGGTAGGATTCGATGGCCTTGTGAAATTTCGTGGCCATGATTTCATACCCGGCTGCATTTGGATGGATGGTGTCGTGCATCAGTTCCTCGTTGCCCATAAGTCCCCCGAGAATATTAGGGATTAGAAGTGCCCCGGTTTCATCCGCCAGCTTTTCATACTCTTCTTCATAGCCGCGATCCCAGAAAAGCAGCTTGATTCCACCGATAACAACAAGGGCATCTTTGGCCTGAATGGCTTCAACAATTTCCTTTAAATTTTTAAAGGCAATTTTTCTGTCAACACCGTTTTTCAGGTCATTGCCGCCAAGTGTAATGAGGACGATGCGGGGAGATTTTGACAGAACATCTCTGCCCAGCCGCTGCAGGGCCCTTGCTGTTGTATCACCGGGTATGCCGGAATTT
>PVMS01027596.1_pt1 | contig 13242 bp, 10 predicted proteins | sample 1853461 | NCBI WGS metagenome assembly PVMS01 (sample SAMN08582032, study PRJNA380276) | Marine sediment metagenome, whole genome shotgun sequencing project. | isolation source: ocean sediment barecode stripped | collected 2017 | reverse complement strand
ATCATGAGAGATACGATGGCACAGGTTACCCCAATGGAATAAAAGGTGAAGAAATCCCTCTGGAAGCACGCCTTCTGACTGTCGTGGACGCATACGTGGCTATCAGGGATGACCGAGTTTACCGAAAAGCCCGTAGCCATGATGAGGCAATAGTAGAAATCCAAAAGTATAGCGGAACGCAATTTGATCCAGATATTGTTAAATTGTTTTGCAAAATTGTAAATTCTGAAAATTTTGCAAATTTTCAATAACCCAATTCCTTCCCCAGTCGCTAATGTACGATCCATGCCGCTAATATTTCCTTGCACCATAATATTCCTTGCAATGGCGATAAGGTATCTATTCAGCTGCCCTTGCCTATTAAGCGCCAACTGCGAATTAGTCGGGATGTAATTAATAGTTATGCACAGTAGACCAACCTGTTAAAAAAAATCAGGATGCAGGTTATTAATGATTCCAAATTAGGTGCTTGCAGGAATTATTTTTGTGCGGGTTACCAGCAGATAAAAACTGTCTGAACTCAGCCTCTTTTTATCACGATTAATTGTGTAAGTGATAACTGCGTCCAGTCAATTGCATCAATATTAAATCTTTGAATCCTTTACAAATGTTCCTGCTTTAAGGTCCGCAAAGGCCTGCTTGATTTCTTCATTTGTATTCATCACGAAGGGTCCATAGGGGACAATCGTCTCGTGAAAGGGCGCACCGCTGATCAAAATAAAACGGGTCGCGGTGCTGGTTTGTGTTGTTACGGAAAGATAATTCCCGTCTCCAAAGACGACCATTTGTACAGCCTTAACTAATTCCCCCTGGTTGTTATCACCGACCCCAAAAAACCCTTCGCCCTCAAAGACGTAGGCCATCGTTGTATGCTCTTCGGGTACAGCCAACTTGAAGGTTGTATCCGCATCGAGGGTAATATCCATATACATTGGTTGCGCGCTGATCTCCGTAACCGGTCCTTGAAAACCTTCATATTCCCCCGCGATTATCAGAACTTTAGCGCCATCTTTTTCCACGGCAGGGATCATAGCTGATGTGATTTCTCGGTAACGCGGCGCGCTCATTTTTAGCCTGGCGGGCAAATTGACCCATAGCTGAAAACCATTTACCCGACCGTTGGGACCGCGCTTGGGCATTTCTTCATGTAAAATGCCGCGCCCGCTGGTCATCCATTGCACATCGCCCGACCCAATAAAGCCAATATTCCCTAAACTGTCACGATGACGCACACTTCCTTCAAGCATATAGGTTACGGTTTCTATGCCGCGATGCGGGTGAGTTGGGAAGCCCGTAATCGGTCCTTCGATCGGGTTGTTGAAAGCAAAATTGTCAAATAACAAAAATGGGTCCAGAGGATTGGCTCTGCTAGGTCCAAAGGATCGACGCAAGAGTACGTCAGCGCCCTCGATCACCATCTGGGGTTCAATTATTTGGGTAACTTGACGGTATTTCATACTTACGCTCCAAATTGTTTAGGTTGGTGGAAAACAGCCTGTTTGCAAAACCTATCATTGACTGCAAGAATTACAGACTATCTTTATAGAGTTAGACGTATTAAACCATAAGCTCCTTACACGAAGATTAAACGTTAAATTATTTGCAACTGATTTGCTGGATCGATCTGGATTGTATTCAAAAACAACTCCCAAGTTTTGATCACTTAGGAGTTATTGTGTTTCTGTTCAGGCCACAGCTTCTTTGGCTCGTTTTGCTGCTCTTCCACGGATGTGGTGTGCGAGAATGCGTTTGCGGATGCGCAAATTCTCCGGGGTCACTTCAAGGAATTCATCATCACTCAGATATTCGATGCACTCATCCAGGCTCATATTTCTCCGAGGCGCCAGGCGTACTTCAATATCTCGGATCGCATTGCGCATATTGGTAAGATGTTTGGTTTTGCAGATATTTACTTCCAAATCATCGGGACGTTGATTTTCCCCTACCACCATACCAGCATAAACATCAAAGCCGGGTGCAATGAACAACGCTCCCCGCCCTTCAGCATTTTTTAGACCAAAGGTGGTTGCACTTCCTGTTTCCCAGGCGATTAGAGAGCCATGTGAACTCGTATCAATCGAGCCGGCCATGGAGCCATAGCCATGGAAAATGGTATTCATGATACCAACACCGCGTGTAGCGGTTAAGAAATGATGGCGAAAACCTAAAATGCCCCTAGATGGCACGATAAAAATCAGTTGCACCGACCCCGAGCTGCTTTCGATCATGCTTGTCATTTCAGCTCGACGTTTGCCTAACATGCTGATCACAGCCCCTGATGTTTCTTGACTGGTTTCTATGTGCACCTCTTCGTATGGCTCTTGCATTTTGCCATCTGGCCCGGGACGTAAAATCACTTCAGGGCGTGAGACTTGGAACTCGAAGCCCTCGCGCCGAATGGTTTCAATCAAGATGGCTAGATGCAATTCTCCTCGTCCCGAGACGATAAACGTATCGGCACTATCGGTTTCTTCAACACGTAAAGATACATTGCTTTTTAATTCGTTGAAAAGGCGTTCACGCAGTTTTCGGGATGTACTCCAGCGGCCTTCCCTTCCAGAGAAGGGTGAAGTGTTCACGCCAAAGCTCATCCTCACAGTTGGTTTTTCTACCCTGATGACGGGTAGCGCGATGGGATTATCTGCATCAGCCAGGGTTTCGCCAATCGCGATGCCGTCTAACCCGGCAATAGCAACGATATCACCAGCTTGTGCTTCGGTGATTTCTACTCGTTCCAATCCTTCTTGAGCATAAAGGTAGCGCACAGTTTCGGGTAGATTTTCGCCGCTGGCAGTAAGGCGCGTAATGATTTGTCCTACCTTCATCACACCGCTAAAAATTCGACCAATAGCTGTTAATCCTCGATAATTATCATAATCTAAGGTTGTGACCAGCATTTGAAGTGGGGCCTCGAGATCAACAACCGGGGCAGGTATTTCTTTCAAAATCGTGTCGAAAAGTGGCTTTAAGTCGGGTCCAATCACAGGGGTCAAGCCAGCTTTTTGGGTTGTAGCGACAGCATAAACAACAGCAAATTCGGCCTGTTCATCGGTGGCGCCCAACTCGATGAACAGATCAAAAGTTTCATTGAGTACCCGATCGGTATCGGCATCTTTGCGGTCAACTTTGTTGATAACAACAATAGCACGGTGCCCTAATGCCAAGGCTTTTTTGAGAACAAAACGTGTTTGCGGGCGCGGACCTTCAGCAGCATCCACCAGTAAAAGCACGCCATCAACCATATTGAGCACTCGCTCAACTTCGCCGCCGAAATCGGCGTGCCCTGGGGTATCGACAATATTAATTTTTACCTGTTTGCCAGTTTCCGGGTCAGTGATGTGCACTGCCGTATTTTTTGCCAGGATAGTAATGCCGCGCTCGCGTTCTAGGTCATTTGAATCAAGCACACGCTCGACAACTTGTTGGTTGGCGCGGAAAACCTGAGCCTGACGGAGCAGGCCGTCAACCAGAGTAGTTTTGCCGTGATCTACGTGAGCAATAATGGCAATATTTCGAAGGTCGGATCGTGTGACTTGCATAATACCTCTAAATTTCAACAAAAAACCCCGACCCTTCAGGTCGGAGCCTTGAATACTACCGAAGTGTATCAGCAATGGGCAAATTATGGAAGGGTTTGAGTATTTTCTTTCATAGTACGTGTGCGCTCCAAAAACCATGACTATTGGCAATTTACAGACCACTTGCGAAGATCCTGAAATCATTTTGCAATAGTTACAACAGCTCTCCTACGGGCAAGATTCTTGCAATGTTCAGGGTATGGTTAAAGAATACCGCTGGTTAAAGTTTAAATCTCGTTTTTACCTCGTGATCCTGTTTTTCTTATTGCAACTCCTATTGCCGGGAAAATCGACAGTCTCATCCGCAACGCCTCAAGCAGTGCTGGCCTACCATGTTTTCCTGCCCCTGGTAAGCAACGATTCTGCACCGGTTGCAGCGGCTTGGATTGGTCCCGGCGGCGGCGTAATTCCTGATTTAGCCGTGGACCCCAATAACCAAGATATTATTTACGCGGCAGCTTGGGGAGGCGGTATTTATAAAAGCATTGATGCAGGCCAAACTTGGCAGCGCAATAATATGGGCTTGGAAAACCTCAATATCAATGCGCTTGCGGTTGCCCCTAAGAGTTCTGTGATCTTGTATGCTGGAACTTACCGCGGCGGCATTTATAAATCAGTTGATCAAGGAATTTCTTGGTACCGGTCCGATGCTGGCATTGCAGATTTGGCGATTCCTTATGCCATTGAAGTCGATCCGACGCGCTCCAAGCGTATTTATATCGCCACGCGCAGTGGTTCAAATAACGGTTCGCCGCCTTGGGGTGGTACCGTTTATAAAAGTGATGATGGTGCCCAAACCTGGAAACCTTTTTTGACCAATGTTGGCGGGGCCGCCCAAAAAGATTGGGCTTACGATCTTGAAATTCATGCCCGTGACCCACAGGTTGTTTACGCGGCCATGCACGAATTTGGCCCTTATCGCAGTCAAGATTACGGTCAGTCCTGGCAGGCGGTTAATAATGGCATTACAAATTTTAGTGCCCGAGCCCTGGCCGTTGACCCGCGCACACCTTTTCCTGGGACAGTTTACCTGGGTGTTTTTACCCGTTCCGGGATTTTTAAATCGCAGGATGGGGGCGATTCTTGGATTTTGAAAGACCACCAGATCGCCGGCATGCGAATTTTTCGTGCCGTGCTTGACCCCGCGAACAGTAATAAACTTTATCTGGCAACTTTTAATGACGGCATTATGAAATCGTCAGATGCAGGCGATAGCTGGAAAGCATTTGGCTTGCGGGATGAGACCATCATGGATGTTGCTGTTCGTGGAACGCAGCCAAAAATTATCTTGGGTGCCAGCCTGCATAACGGTCTTTTCCGTAGCACGGATGGTGGAGCAACCTGGGGTCACAGCCAGAGTGGGCTTAATGCCAGCACGGTCACTTCGGTGGTTGTATTGCCCGGAGATTCACACACCCTGTTTGCTAGCCTTTATCCAGGTTGGGTACGTAGCACTGCCGATGCTGGTGCCACCTGGGTTGATGATAACGTAAATTTAGATGACCGCTACATCCATGCACTGGTGCAGCATCCAACGCAGCCTCATGTCATCTTTGCATTGACGGATGCTTCAGGGTTATATCGCCGGGATACACAATTAAGTAACAAGTGGCAGGCCATTACAACAAATCTCCCTTCCTCCCAGGTTCTTTCTGCACAGCCCCAAGAACATCCTCTTCACCAACTGGATTTCTTAGAAAAATTATATCCAGACGATTCATACTTGGCCTCATCAAGGTATATCCAGGCCTCATCCACCCCTTACTTGACCATGGCATTTGCGCCATCTAACCCTTCTGTGGCCTACTTGGGCACCTCCGGCGCAGGCATTCATCGCAGCTTGGATGGCGGTCTGACCTGGTCGTCAGCCGGTTTAGCGGGAATTCCAGTATGGAGCCTGGCGATTTCCCCGCTGGATGCCAATTTGGTTTTTGCCGCCACCAACCAGAGTGGGTTGGTAAAAATGAGCGCCGACGGCGGTGTTTCGTGGAGCGACACACTCTTGCCCCTCGGGGGCAAGGTCTATGCGCTTTCAGCATCTTTGACCGACCCAGATGTGGTTTACGCGGCTACCAGCCAGGGCATTTACCAGCACAACGGCAGCAATTGGCTGCACCTGGGCTTTGCAGGTCTTACCCTCACGGCTGTTGCCGCGCACCCTAGCCATACTGGTGTAGTTTATGTTGGCAGCGGAAATGGCGCTTTTCTTTCTGTGGATGGTGGTTTAACTTGGGATTCCGGTCCAGACGAACTCACGGGCATTAAGGTGGGTGCCATTCACTTTGATCGCAATAACCCCTATGTAGTCTATTTTGCGACTAGCGCGCACGGTATTTTGCGAGCACCATCACCCTAAAACTATCAACCTGATAAGCAGAAAATTAAAAGATGGCACCAGCGCTCGAGCGCTGGTGCCATTAAATACTTAAGATCTTTCCACGTATTATATTAAGATAATAGGCCTTATTTGCCGAGATGACCTCGTAGTGCCTCAGTTAATGCGGGAACAATTTCATGTAAATCACCGACCACGCCAAAACGAGCCAGCTTAAAGATGGGGGCATCGGGGTCTTTATTGATGGCAACGATGGCTTTGCTGGTGCGCATACCTGCTAAATGTTGAATGGCGCCGGAAATTCCGCAGGCGATATACAAATTTGGCCCAACTACTTTGCCCGTTTGGCCTACCTGATTGACATAGGGGATATAGCCGGCATCCACTGCCGCTCGGCTCGCTCCTACAGCAGCACCTAAGACTTCAGCCAACTTACCAATCAACCTGAAACCTTTCTGTGCCCGCCAAATTTCATGTTCAGATTCGTCGAGATCTCCCGGAGGTTCCAGTTTGGGATTGTTGGAGACGCCACGTCCGCCGGAGACAATTACGGCTGCATCAGTCAAGCTGACCCCAGCCTTGGCTTGAGCATAATCCAACACCTTGACGACAATTTCATCCTCGCTTAAAACAGCATCAACCTTGGTTATTGAGCCTGTACGAGTTTCATCCAGGTCTTGCTTGCTAAAGGCTCTTCCGCGAAGCGTGATGATTTGTGGTTTGGCCTTGCATATTACCGTAGCCAATAATTTTCCAGCATAAATCGGGCGTGTTGCCACAACAGCGCCATCTTCCACTACGAGGGCGGTAACGTCTACCAGCACGCCGCTTCCCAAATCAACCGCGGCTATACCCGCTAGTTCTCGGCCGCGTGAAGTTGTCGGGAAGAGTATCACCTCAGGGTTCGAGTCACCAGCCAACTTTGCCAGCAGTGCCGCATACGCCTCGGAGCGGTAATCCTTTAGGGTTGGGTCGTCGGCCAGCACAACTTCATTGGCTCCATAATGGGTGGCTTGTTGCGCCGCGCCTTGTACGCCATCTCCAAAGATCAGAGCTGTTACACTGCCGCCTAAATCGTTGGCTAACGTTAAGCCAGCGCCAATGGCTTCCCAGGATGCGGGTAGCACTTCCCCTTTGAAATGATCGATATATACCCAGATGTTATTGCTCATGAGAGTACCTTCTCCGCCATGATCTTGTCGGCAAGTTTCTCGGCGATTTCTTCCGCACTCGCGCCTTCAATGATCTCTGTTTTAAGGCCGCCTTTCGGGGGGTTGGCCAATGCAGACCATGCCACGACAGCCGCCTGCGCATCAATGCCGAGCTCGCCCAAACCCCAAATGGGAATTTCAGCGCGGGCAGCTTTGCGAATCCCCATAAAGGATGGATAGCGTGGCTCCCCATAATCTTTGACGATGCTGACCACGGCCGGCAGTTTACTTTCTACAACTTGTCGGCCTTCTTCTGTAGCCCGCTCAACTTTGATTCTTTCAGTACTCAGCTCATTAACAGCGGCGACCAATGTGACCGCCGGCCAGCCCAGTACGCGCGCTACTTGGCTGGGTAATATGCCGGTATCGCTGTCGATGGCTTGCTTCCCAAAGAATACGAGATTGACCTCCGCTTTTTGAATCGCAGCCGCCAGAGCCCTTGCCGCGCCAACATTGTCGGCCTCGGCCAGGGCTGGATCAGATACAAGTACTGCCTCGCTGCATCCCATCGCTAAGGCATGTTTCAACGCTTCAGTTTCGTTTTCCTTACCCATACTGATTACTGTAACGCTTCCGCCGAGGTTGTTGGCTTGCTGCAAAGCAGCCTCTACGGCGTACTCATCCCAGGGGTTGATCACCAAAGGCGCATCACCCCAGGAAACTTGCCCATTTTCTACCATGACCTGCGCGGCAGTATCAGGCACTTGTTTTACGCAAACTACAATTTTCATATAGCCTCCTTAATTAGAAAGGGTTAAAAAAACATAAATTAGAAGAAAGAACTTGCCACCTGACTATTTTTGCCGTCTTCAGATGGCTTTGCAATGAAAGCCGTTGGATTTATCCATCGGCGGAGTTTGGTTAGAACTGATTGATATTATTCTTCTTGCCACTTAACCTCATCATAGGCTGGCATTTCGCAGCGCAGTGCTTTATCGCGTCGCTCGCCCAGTGCATAGCTGGCCTGGATCAACCGTTGAATTTCGTTGCTGCCTTCATAGATGACTGCACCGCGCGCATTGCGCAAATAACGCTCAACGTTATACTCATCGCTAAAGCCATAAGCGCCATGGATTTGAATAGCCTCGTTAGCAGCATCGAAAGATGCATCGGTGGCGAACCATTTGGCAGCTGAATTCATACGCGTGTTGCGCTTACCTTCATTTTTCATCCAGCCAGCTTTTAGATATAATAGTTGCGCGGCTTCATAGTCAACAGTCATACGTGCGATCTTGGCCTGGATCAACTGTAATTGCCCAATCGGTTTGCCACCAACTTCACGTTCTTTAGCATAGGCCACACTGGCTTCCAGCGCGGCCCGAATCAGGCCGGTGGCCCCTGCGGCCACGGTATAACGACCGTTGTCAAATGCTGACATGGTTACCTTGAAACCTTCGCACACTTCCCCAACCATATTCGCAGCCGGTACGCGCACATCCTGGAAGTTGATCCATCCCGTGGAGCCGGCGCGCACGCCTAATTTGCCGTGAATATCGCCACTTGTCACCCCAGGGCTGTGTAAATCCACCATAAAGCAGGTCAAACCCTGATAGGGTTTCTCTACATCGGGGTTTGTTCGCACCGTTACTAAGGCGTAATCGGCCTTTGTCGCCAGCGAAATCCACATTTTCTCGCCGTTGAGAATAAAGTTATCCCCATCGCGTTTGCCGGTCGTTTGAATATTAGTTACATCTGAACCTGTACCGGGCTCGGTGAAAGCTCCTGCGCCGATCTTCTCACCACGCGCCAGCGGAATCAGGAATTTGCGTTTTTGATCCTCCGTACCCCATTGCAGTAGCGTCATGCTGCACAGACCGGTATGCACCGACATTACCACTCGCAAGGTGGTATCTACGGCTTCGAGCTCCTCACAAGCTAGCCCAAGAGAAATATAATCCATACCCTGGCCGCCATAACGCACGGGAATACAGATTCCCAAAATCCCCAGTGCACCCATACGGGACAGCACAAACGCTGCCATCTCTTGCTTGCGATCTTGTTCTTTTATACTGGGTGCAACCTCTTTTTCTGCAAACTCTCGCACCATTTTTTGCACCATACGGTGCTCGTCATTCAAACCAAAATCCATGACCTTCTCCAGATATCAAACTTGTGACCCACATTATACTCTAGAGAAAATGTGTGCATCTAGGAGAATTCGTCGCACACTACTATAATAAATGTAATGAATTTATTTTTTCGGACAGGCACCCTCACTCGTGTGATCGCAATCTTTGTGCTGATCGCCCTTCTGGGCCTTGCTCCCACTCCCCACAGTGTTGAACGTAGGTTTGAGCGCGCCCACTATGCCCTGAGTGCTGATAATCCTCAGGCGGCCGCGCAGTACTACGCCCAGCTTGCAGAGCTCATGAACTGGTGGCCGGAACTTTGGGAGCGAGCCGGATATTACGCGTTTCAAGGTGCCGATCCTGAGAGTGCCATAAACTATTTTCAACGTGCGGCCGCGGCTCAGGTGCTTACCTCCGATGCACAAATCGCTCTCGGAGATGCATATTACCAAATTGGTGATTCTGATGCTGCCATCCAGACTTGGCTGGGTGCTGGTCAGCACCCAGGCGCGCTGCGACGTTTGGCTGATAGCTATATCGCGGCTGGTGATTATGAATCAGCCATTACTTCCCTAAAATCCTTGTTAGTAAATTCACCGACTCCCGCCCTTTACACAGAGCTGGGATTTTTACTGGCTGTGCACGATCCTGAAACTGCTCCCCCTTATTTGCTGCGTGCTGCCGAAATGGATTTTGAGAACGCAGCTGGTATCGATGCCCTGCGTTTTGTAATTCAGCGTGCCATTCCTCAAAATTCACCGGCTTTTACACTGCTGATTTCAGGGCAGCATCTGGCATCTCAAGGTTCCTGGGAATTGGCCGCCCATGCTTTTACACGTGCTGCTGAACTGCGTCCCGATTATGTTGAAGCTTGGGCCTATTTAGGTGAGGCTCGGCAGCATGTGACCTTGTTGAATACAGATAATGGGCTGCATGCCCTCACACAAGCCTTGTCGATCGATCCATCCTCTTTGGTAGGCAACACGCTTATGGCGCTTTATTGGCAGCGTCAAGCGGATTACGAACAAGCTAAAATATACATCCAGGCCGCGCTGATTTCAGACCAGCGGGTTCCTTCCCTCTACATACAATTTGGAGAGCTGCTGGCTCTACAAGGTGATTTATCTGCTGCCCAAAGTTATTTTCAGAAAGCTGTTGAGATCAATCCGCGTGATAGCACGGTTCACCAGGCGTTGGCCGACCTTAGTATTCGATATCATATCGATATCCGTTCCATCGCCTTGCCCGCTGCGCGCCAGGCGGTATTGCTTTCCCCTCACGATGCCGCCGCCCTGGATGTCTTAGGGCAGGTACTTTTCCGCTTGGGAGACCCAATTAACGCTGAGCGTTTATTACATCGCTCCCTAAGAGAAGGCCCCACCTATGCGCCGGCATTTTTGCATTTGGGTATTCTCTATATCGAGCAGAAATTACTGGTTTTGGCTTACGATAATTTAAAACAAGCTGCCTTCTTAGCCCCTGGTACACAAACCGAGTTTCACGCCCGCCGATTGTTAAAAGATTTGGCACCATAACGCAATTTATCGCCTTAATATGCTACAATTTATCAAAAAATAATTACGTTATCGATATTCGTGAATAGGAGAAATATGAAAAAGAATTTTTACTTCGCATCAATTATTTTGGCCATACTCATGACCACACTGGCATGTAGCGTGTTCCAATCTGACGACACTCCCGAGTTACCGGAGAATTTGCTTTTCCAGGATGATTTTTCAGATACATCCAGCGGCTGGGATCAGATCAGTACTGCCGACGGTTCCACAGATTATGAAGATGGCCATTATCGTATTTTTGTAAGCACGGACAATATGGATATTTGGGCAAATCCTGGTCTGAACTTTACCGATGTGGTGGTTGAGGTTGACGCTACCAAGGCCGGTGGACCCGACGATAACGATTTTGGTGTCATCTGCCGTTATCAAAATATTGAGAACTTCTATTTCTTCATCACCAGCAGTGATGGTTATTTTGTAATTGGTAAAGTGGTTGACGGTGAGCAGCAGCTGATAGAAGCCGAGCAAATGAACCCTAGTGATGCCATTAATCAAGGCGCATCTACCAATCATATCCAGGCCGATTGTATTGGCTCGCGGTTGGTATTGCGTGTCAATGGAACTGAGATTGCTAATGTCCAAGACGTAACCTTTTCCAATGGCGATGTTGGTCTCATTGCCGGAACATTTTCTGAAGTAGGCACTGACATTCACTTTGATAATTTTACGGTGACCAAACCCTAAGGCTGCAAAAAAATGAACTCTTATATCTCGGATAGTGCCTGAAGATTATGCTGAGGGCGCTGTCCGAGGTTGTTTTTAAGCACTATTCAATTATTATCCTTTTACCTAACGCCAAACACAAATGAAAATATATCTCGATACCGTTGGTTGCCGCCTCAATCAAAGTGAAATTGAAACCTATGCCCGCCAATTTCTTGCCGCGGGACATACTTTAGTCCCGGATTCGGCCCACGCAGATCTAACGGTGGTTAACACTTGCACAGTAACAAATGCGGCTGCGGCCGATTCTCGCAAAATGATTCGAAGAGCCGCGCGTTCTGGCACCGGTGAAGTTGTCGCAACAGGTTGTTGGGCAACCCTCGAACCGGGTGCTGCCGCTTCCCTCCCTGGAGTAACCAAAATTGTTGCCAATGTTGAAAAAGATGAACTGGTCGCTAAAGTCCTTCACCTTTCTCCCGAAATATTTGATGTAGAACCAGTTGCCCGAGTTCCGGTTCCTGGCGCGCGTTTACGTACCCGCGCGTTTATCAAAGTACAGGATGGCTGCAATAACCGCTGCACATTTTGTATCACCACGGTGGCCCGCGGAGTAGGGCGAAGTCTTACAATTCACTCAGTGCTTGCGGAAATCCAGGCGGCACTGATAGCTGGGGCACAGGAGATTGTGCTCTCCGGCGTCCATTTGGGTTCTTGGGGGCACGATTTTGTTTCGCCTCAATCGCTAAAAATGCTTGTCAATGAGATTCTAAAGAGTACAGACGTGCCCCGTCTGCGGCTTTCATCGCTAGAGCCTTGGGATTTAGATCACGAGTTTTTCTCTTTGTGGGAAGATCAACGCCTGGCCCAACATTTGCACTTACCGCTGCAATCGGGTAGCGCAGCAACTTTGCGCCGATGGCTCGAGTGGTCACGCCACGCTCCTATACACGCTTGATTCATACTGCCCGCACTGTGATACCTGATGCTGCCATTACGACGGACCTGATCGCGGGTTTCCCTGGCGAGGGCGAAAAAGAATTTGCTGAAACTTTAGATTTTATCCGCCAGATGGCTTTTGCCGGCGGACATGTTTTCACATATTCCGAACGTCCGGGCACCGCAGCAGCTGACATGCCCAACTCGGTGCCGCACCCCGAACGTAAAAATCGTAATGCTCAACTCCGGGCTGTTCTTGAAGAGTTGGCCTTGACTTATCGCCAAAAATTTGTTGGGCAGCAGCGCTCTGTTCTGTGGGAAAATGTGACCAAACTTGGTCCCCAACGTTGGACCATGAGCGGGCTGACCGATAACTACCTGCGCGTAGTTGCCGAAGCCCCCCGTGACCTCTGGAATCAGATCACGCCGGTCATGTTGACCGAACTAAGCCAACGCGGGTTGCTCGGGCAGATTAATTGAGTGATGTGGTATATCTTAGATAGGCCAATATTTCAATCAGGGAGCGTAAAACTATGACCAATTGCATCTTCTGTAAAATAATCGCCGCAGAAATCCCCGGTGACATTGTTTATCGAGATGAGCAGGTATTTGCATTTCGTGATATTAACCCCCTTGCACCTACCCATATTCTGATCGTGCCTGTTCAGCATATTGCCTCGGTCAATGATCTTGAAACCAAGGATGGACCATTGATTGCACATCTCTTCTCAACAGCCAAACAATTGGCCCGTGAAATGGGCATCAACCAATCGGGTTATCGCCTGATTATAAATACCGGTCCCGATTCTGGTCAGGTTGTTTTTCACTTACACCTGCATTTGTTGGGGGGTGAGTCAATGCTTCCCATTGACT
>PVMS01147230.1_pt1 | contig 13243 bp, 12 predicted proteins | sample 1853461 | NCBI WGS metagenome assembly PVMS01 (sample SAMN08582032, study PRJNA380276) | Marine sediment metagenome, whole genome shotgun sequencing project. | isolation source: ocean sediment barecode stripped | collected 2017 | reverse complement strand
TTCTCCTCAACATCTCGCGTGCGTCAGACCGCGCCGATCGGTCATGAAGATCGGGATCGCCGCGGCGGGTTCAGGGGGGCACGTCTTTCCCGCGCTCGCTGTTGCTGATGCGCTCGGTCGGTCAGGCCTTTCGAAAGACGAGATTGTTTTCTTCGGTGGTGACCGAATGGAGGCTGACACGGTTCCGGCGGCCGGATACCCGTTCGTGCCAGTGGAGATACACGGCATCAGGAGGTCTCTGTCGACCGACAATTTCACGCTCCCGCTGAAGATCAGGCGTGCAACCGCGGTGATTTCCGAGGTGATCAGGACCGAAGGCATCGATGCGATGGTGGTCTTTGGTGGATACGTCGCAGGTCCAGCCGGAAGGGCAGCGAGTCGAACCGGCATCCCACTGATCATCCACGAGGCAAACGCTGTGCCTGGAGTGGCCAACAAGTTGCTCGCTCCGAGTGCTGATACCGTGTTCGTGGCATTCGAACCAGCAAGGGCCAAATTCAAAGATCCCATACTGGTCGGCAATCCGTTGCGTGAAGAGTTCGAGTCGTTCGACCGCGACGCGTTGAGGGAGGATGCACGATCGCGCTATCGGATTCCGTCAGATGCAACGGTTGTCGGCGTATTCGGCGGAAGCCTCGGGGCTGCGGCGCTCAATGACATTGCTGTCCAGATCGCGACCGATCCGTTGAGAGACTTCGAGATTCTCCATCTGACCGGTGCGCCGCACATCGACGCCATGAACGAAGCGGCGGCGAATGTTGTTGGGTGGACGGTGGTGCCATTCGAGGACGAGATGCGTTGGTTCTACGCCGCCTGTGACCTCGTTGTATCGCGTGGAGGGGCTCTCACCGTCTCGGAGTTGCACGCAACGGCTACTCCCGCTGTCATCGTTCCACTGCCCGCTGGCAAGGGATACCAAGCGCTGAATGCGACGGACCTGGTCAATGCAGGAGGAGCGATTCTGAGGTCACAGGATCTCAGAGATGAGATCGTTGCCGAAGTATTCGACCTTGCAGGTAGCGAACCAAGACGGAGAGCAATGGCTGATACCGCAATTGCGTCTCGCCACGTTGGTGTTGCTGACGCGATCGCAGAGAAAGTATTGGAGTTGGCCCGTGACCATGAGTGAAACCATACCGGATCGTGTCCACGTCGTCGGGGCTGGGGGAGCGGGGATGTCCGGTCTGGCAAAGCTCCTCAGCCAGCTCGGTCACACGGTCACCGGATCTGATATCAAGCCGGGCCGAATGCTCGATTCGCTCGTCGACGTCGGAGTTGAGACATGGGTTGGCCATCGGCCTGAGTCCGTCGAGGCAGCCGATCTTGTCGTGGTTTCTTCAGCAGTTCCCAAGGGAGATCCTGAGGTCGTCGCGGCACGCGCCGCGTCCGTTGATGTGTGGGAGCGGCCACAGCTTCTCGCCGCGTTGACGGGACGCATGAACACGGTCGGATTTTTCGGAACCCACGGCAAGACCACCTCCACGGCTCTCGCCGTTGCAGCGTTCCGCGGTCTGGGCCTCGATCCGAGCTTCCTCGTCGGCGGGGAGATGATCCGCCTCAACACCGGTGCACACCTCGGGACAGACGACCTCTTTGTTCTTGAGGCAGATGAGGCTTTCGGTACGTTCAGACATCTTGACCTCGCCGCGGGCCTCGTCATGAATATCGAGGCCGATCATCTTGACTACTACGGAACGGTTGCTGCACTTGAGGATGCGTTCGCCCAAGTAGCAGGCAGGATCTCTGGTCCGCTGGTTGGGTGCATCGACGATCCCGGAGTGAGAAGGCTTGACCAACGTGTCCCGCTTGTCTCGTACGGATTCTCTCCCGTGTCTGACTGGCAGATTGTCGACCATCGCCACACTGCGGGTGGCCAGGAATTCAGGCTTGTCGGTGGCGACAGCGATGTGCCGGTCGCGCTTGGTAAACCCGGGGCGCACTTCGCATCGAACGCGGCAGGTGTGCTCGCCCTGATAGCGGAGCTCGGATACGACGTTGGCGCGGCGAGCGCGTCGCTCAGGGAGTTCGCTGGCGTCAGAAGACGATACGAAATAAGGGGCAGGGTCTCTGATATCACGATTGTCGACGACTACGCCCATCATCCGACAGAAGTCGCGGCCACGATCAGTGCGGCCGCGCTCGGAACCGAGGGGCGGGTCATTGCAGTCTTCCAACCACATCGATATACACGAACAGCGGACCTCGGACCACAATTCGGAGAGCCACTCGCCATGGCAGATCGTGTCGTCGTAACTGACGTCTACGCGGCCGGTGAGGAGCCCATTGTCGGGGTTTCTGGTGGCATCGTCGCTGCCGCAGCCATGGCCGCAGGCGCGCCCACAACGTATGTGCCCAGCGTGACAGACGTCGGCGCCATCGTTGCTGAGATCGCGGAACCGGGAGACACCGTCGTCCTGCTTGGAGCGGGTGACATCACGTCAGCGGCGCAGTCGATCGCCTTGGCCATCCAGGCGAGATCATGATCGATCATGTCTCCGTGCGAAAGGATGTGCCCCTCGGGCCACTGACGACCTACAAGGTTGGCGGCTCGGCCAGGTGGTTCTGTGAGCCTGTCGATCTCGAAGAGCTGAGGTCAATCCTCGAGTTGGTGCCGGAGGGAACCACAATCGTTGCCCTCGGACGCGGAAGCAACGTGGTCATCTCGGACGCTGGCATCGACGGGCTCGTGATACGGCTCGGTGGTGCGTTTGGTGCCATCGATGAGACACAGTCCGACCGCATCGTCGCCGGTGCTGCGGTCGCACTCCCACTGCTCGCCAGAACTGCGGCCGGAGCCGGCAAGGCAGGGCTTGAGTTCTATGTCGGCATTCCTGGGTCCGTAGGCGGTGCCGTTCGGATGAATGCAGGAGGACATGGGTCCGACACTGCCGCTGTGCTGGTCGAGGCCGTTGTTGTTGACCTCGACTCCGGATCGATAGCAACACGTAGCGTCGATAGTCTCGGATTGTCATACCGTCACTCAGACCTGACCGACTCCGAGATGGTCGTTCAAGCGACGTTCTCGACCGTACCAGGAGACGTTGCCGAACTGTCTGCGGCCATCCGATCGATCACCCGATGGCGCAAGGAGAATCAGCCGGGAGGCACGCTCAATGCGGGAAGCGTCTTCAAGAATCCTTCAGCCGAGGCAGCGGGCGCGATCATCGACCGCTGCGGTCTGAAGGGGTCATCGATCGGGCCGGTACAAGTCTCTCCCCTCCACGCGAACTTCTTGGTAGCGACGTCTGATGCCACCGCTTCAGACATCCACGACTTCGTCTTTGAGATCCGGTCCCGGGTGCTTGCAATGACAGGCATCAAACTGGATCCCGAGATACGATTCCTCGGAGCATTTGCACCGAGTGGAGAGAACGCATGACCGTCATGGAACCACGAGTTGCTGAACGGAGAAAGTCCGTCTCCGAAGATCGAGCGCGTAAGCGCCTCAAGTGGATCCTGCTTGTCATCGTCATCATCGCCTTGGTCCTCGGAGCCATGTGGCTCATCCGTTCCCCAGTCCTCTCCATCAGAGAAGTCGAGGTTTCGGGTGCAGAACAGTCGGATCCACTTGCTGCGGTTGGTGAACTCGGCATGGATGTAGGGACACCGACGATTGACGTTGACGCCGACGCGATAGCAGCGGAAGTCCTCACAGATCCGTGGGTGAGGGCCGTTGACGTCTCCGTCGCGTGGCCAGGTTCGGTCACGATCGAAGTCACAGAGCGCACGCCGCTGGCGTCAGTTCTCGCAGGAGAACAGTGGCTGCTTGTCGGGCGCGATGGAGGAGCCATCATGGTCGTCTCCCAGACAGGCGACGACGATGCTCTGGTGGCCATCGACCAGGGATCGCTCGAACCAGGCAACGTGATCGTTGACACTGCTGTGCTCGGGGCGCTCGAATTCATCGATCATCTCTCTGATGAGAGACAAGCCGGAGTACGGATCCGAACCGAGGGTGACGGGATTGTTGCCAGAGTCGATGGCCACGACGTCAGGCTCGGTAGACCGACGGACATGGCCCAGAAGGCATCGGTCCTCGATGCCCTCCTCGACTCTGGGGTTGAGGCAGGTGCAGCCATCGATCTCATAGCCCCCCTCAGGCCAGCAGTGACCAACCCTCAACCTCAAGTAGAGGCTGAGGAATAAGGGTGGCACGAACCCTGAATCGGGGGCTAAGGTTGAGCGATACCTTCCTGGGGAGGATGTTCCAATGACTGCAGAAGACAACAGACCACCAAGTACATACCTCGCAGTGATCAAGGTGATCGGTGTGGGTGGCGGCGGTGTCAACGCCGTCAATCGGATGATCGAACACGGAGTCGGCGGCGTCGAGTTCATCGCCGTGAATACGGACGCTCAGGCTCTCCTGATGTCCGATGCAGACCTCAAACTCGACATCGGCCGCGAATCCACTCGTGGACTCGGAGCTGGTGCCAATCCTGAAGTCGGGCGGGAAGCCGCTGAGGATCACCGCGACGAGATCGAAGATGCGCTCACCGGAGCCGACATGGTCTTCATCACTGCGGGCGAGGGCGGAGGTACAGGGACCGGTGCCGCTCCTGTCGTCGCTGAAGTCGCCCGTTCCGTCGGAGCGCTCACCGTTGGCGTTGTGACGCGGCCGTTCGGATTTGAAGGACGCCGCAGAAGCGTGCAAGCTGAGCAAGGCATTCAGGCCCTCAAGGGTGCTGTCGATACGCTGATCATCATCCCGAACGAGCGCCTGCTCGAGATTGCTGAGCCATCGACTCCGGTTGCTGACGCCTTCCGGATGGCGGATGACGTTCTGACTTCTGGTGTCAAGGGAATCACCGAGTTGATCACCACCCCAGGATTGATCAACGTTGACTTCGCCGACGTCACCGCGGTGATGTCCGACGCTGGTTCAGCAGTGATGGGTATTGGCCACTCAACCGGAGACAATCGTGCGCAGCAAGCCGCAGAGAAGGCGATAGCGAGCCCGCTCCTTGAGACCTCGATGGAGGGTGCCAGGGGCGTGCTGCTCTCGATCGCCGGTCCCAGCGACATGACCCTGCACGAGGTGAACTTGGCGGCGACGTTGATCTCTGACTATTCGGACGCCGACGCGAACATCATCTTTGGAGCCGTCATCGACGAGTCTCTCGGCGACGAAATGCGTGTGACGGTCATCGCTGCCGGTTTCGATCATGACCGCAGAGGCGGTCTCTCGTCCCAGTCTCGAACCGAAAGACCTTCGGTCTTTGCCGGTCCAACAGACGGGGCGCCATCGGCAACCGACGAGATGGACATTCCGGGCTTCGTCCAGGGATGATCCGTCCTCGGGGCTTCCCCGGGATAGCGTTCGGCGAGATCACTGACGGTGATCCGCGCAGCGCACACACTGCCAGAGCAGCGATGGCTCGTGAACTCGGCATCCCGGATTCGTGGGCCATCATCGACCAGGTTCATGGGACGGACATAGCTGTGGCGAGCGCTCCGGGCCACTTCGGTGAGGCAGACGGAATCCTGACGGATGTTCCGATGCTCCCCATGGCGATAGCGACCGCAGACTGTCTCCCTGTCGTGCTTGTGGGTAGCAAATCTGTGGCGGTGGTCCACACAGGGTGGAGGGGTGCAGCGGCACAGATCGTGCGTGAGGCACATCAACTCTTCTCCGAGCGCGGGGACACGGTTGAGAACGCAGTGTTCGGACCACACATCGGTCCGTGCTGCTACGAGGTCGGACAGGACGTGGTTGACGCTGTTGGCGGGTACCAACGCGAGACGACGGAAGGTACCATGAGCCTCGATCTCGCTGATGCGGTCCGCAATCAACTTCCCGGTATCGTGATTACGGATGGCTTTGGCTGCACCATGCACAACGATCGGTTCCACTCCTTCAGACAGAACGCAACCCAGAAACGACAGGTGACGGTGGCATGGATACCTCAGGACTGAACTCAGGCCTCGTTTCACGCCTCGGGCGGGTCCGAGCAGAAGTTGCCGCGGCTGCATCTCGGAGCGGAGTCGAGCCCGCAGACGTCACACTTGTCGCCGTCTCCAAGGGGCGATCATCCAATGATCTGCTCGTTGTTGCCGATGCGGGACAGCGGATCTTTGGCGAGAACCGCCAGCAGGGTCTTGCTGAACGCGTCCACACCGACTTTCCCTCGGGAGTGCAGTGGCATTTCATAGGACCCCTGCAGAGCAGGAAGTCGCGTTTTGTGGCGGCCCATGTGTCGCTGCTCCACTCCATGGATCGGTTCTCGCTGATGGCGAAGTGGGCGTCTGCAGGGAGCACGCCCGTTCTTCTGCAGTTCAACATGGGAGATGAACCGCAGAAGTCAGGATTCTCTCCCGATGATGCAGGGCGCGCCCTCGATGCCGCCCTCGATGCTGGACTTGACGTGAGAGGCGTGATGGCCATTCCTCCTCTCGCGCAGAACCCTGAAGCAACCCGCCCCTACTACTCGAAACTTCGGTCGATTTTTGATCGATACCGCGAGCACCATTCGTTGATCACGGACTGCTCGATGGGCATGTCCAGCGACTTCGCCGTCGCGATCGAGGAGGGGTCGACCATGGTTCGCGTCGGAAGGGCTATCTTTGAACCAACATCCCCCTAGGCGCATGGGAATTGAACATGTCATCAATGTGGAACAAGACGCTCTTCTACCTCGGACTGGTTGACGAGGATGAACAGGGTGCAGGCACCGTGGAGTCATCCATGGGTGATGTGACCTCTCTGCCGCACAACTCAGAGGGAGCACCTCCACAATCCGTGTCGGATGCACCGAAGACGGCGACCGTTGCCAAACCGGGATCCGGCGTGGCCGGGCGCAGAGTCGAACCGCCCTCATCATCAAGGCAGCGTATTTCTGGCGACAGGCAGCACGCCGAGGCAGGCGTATACATCCATCCAAGCGCCGCGGCAAGTGCACCCGCTGGCGCACCGACGAGGCGGTCGGAACCAGAGTCACACATCATCGTCGCCCGTAACTTCTCTGACGCCCAAACGCTCGCTGATTCGATTCGTGGCGGGCGGAGTGTCGTGCTTGACCTTCGCAACACGGAGCCAGAAATGGTGCGTCGAATCGTCGATTTCGCATCGGGTCTCACTTACGCCCTTGATGGGAAGATGGCGAAGTCCTCCCAGGGCGTCATTGTCGTAACCCCAACCGGCGTGAGCCTCGGTGTCGCCGAACACGAACGGCTGGCGAAGCTCGGGCTGCTCGACATCCCGAGTTGAGATGGCGTTCATACGGCTCATCATCAACTGGTTCGTACTCGGCATGCTCCTGTGGATTGTGCTGTCGTACATCGTCACGTTCGGCCGACTCGGCTGGGATCATCCTGTGCGCAGGGTCTATACCGCCCTGTCCAAGGTCATAGAACCCGTGCTCAGGCCGATACGAGCCGTCATTCCACCGGTCCGAATGGGTGGCGCCGCCATCGATCTGAGCCCACTGATCCTCATCCTCGGTCTGTCATTGCTCGCATCCATCGTCTGACCTAGTGCCGTGTCAGGCAACGCTTTCTACTGTTCTGCCGGCCAAGAACACCGCTCGCTGCGTCCTCGTCCTCGACGCACTCCAGACTGCGCCTTCGTCCTGCGTCCTTGCGAACAGCGCCCCTGACTCGACATCGACACCCCGAACGTTGCCTGACACGGCACTAGAATGACATGAACGACGTCGTCCTCAGCGCGAGATGCTGAGTTGCACCGTCGTATCGCCAAGTTCGAACGTCGTGCCTTCGTTCGGCGCTTCGGTGATTGTCTCGGCGAGCACTTCGCCTGAGATGTATTCACCGTGGGTGCCGAACGCGGCAGCAGCGTCTTGGTCATCGCTCGACCACCTCACCGTGATTCGGTGCGTGACGTCGAGATCGAGATCTCGACGTAGGCCCTGGATTCGATTGACGAGCTCTCGCGCGACCCCCTCGATTCGGAGATCGTCCGAGATCGATGTGTTGAGAGCCACCGACAATGACCGTTCGGTTGCCACGACCGTGCCCTCCCTCGGTTGGCGGGTTACAACGACGTCTGACGCGCCGATGTCGATGCCGTCGATCCGGCAGTCTTCGCCGTCAAGGAGCGAAACGATTGTCTCGTGATGAAGACCAGCGATTACAGCGGCGACACGCTTCATGTCCTTTCCATAGCGGGGACCGAGCTCCTTGAAGTTTGCCTTGGCAGTGAGATCGACGAGTCCCGCTTCGTCAGCGTGGACCTCGACATGCTTGACATTCAACTCCTCGGCGATGAGCACGGCGTGGTCGGTCACAGCTCGCTGCTGTTCGTCAGAGCGGGTCACGATCGTCACCGTTTCGAGTGGCTGGCGAACGCGGAGTTCGTGCTGCTTGCGCAGGCCGCGCCCGAGTGTCACGACCGTGCGCACGGTTTCCATCGACCGTTCGAGTGGCACATCGATCGAGCCCCGGTCTGCTGTTGGGTAGTCGGTGTGGTGGACGCTGGCTGGGGCCTCGGGGTCGACCTGTCGCACGAGCCCCTGGTAGATCTCCTCGGTGACGAATGGCAGGATCGGCGCGGCCACCCGGCTGAAGAGAGCCAACACCTCATACAGGGTCGCGAACGCGGCCATCTTGTCCGTGTCGTCAGTCACGCCTCGGTGGGCCCAGAACCGCCGACGCGACCTTCTGATGTACCAATTCGTGAGATCTCCCACGAACTCGATGATGGGCGGTACGACATTGAACAGCCGGTACGCCTCCATCTCCCGGTTCACGTCCGCGACGAGGCTTTGGAGGACCGAGATGATCCACCGGTCCATCTCGGGTCGATCGTCGAGCAGCGGCGCAGACCGGAGATCCGATGGTGTGATCCCGTCGGCCTCAGCGTACGTTGTGAAGAACGAGTACGAGTTCCACAACGGAAGCAGCACCGTCCTCACCACGTCGCGCACGCCGTCCTCTGAGAAGCGCAGCGGTTCGGCCTTCACGAGGGGCGAGTTGATGAGATACGCCCGGAGGCCGTCTGCGCCGAACTCGTCGAGGACGTGGATCGGGTCAGGGTAGTTTTTCAAGGATTTCGACATCTTGCGTCCATCCTCTGCGAGCACCATGCCGGTAACGACACAGTTCCGGAACGGCGCTTCATCCTTGACGGCGGTTGCGAGGATGAGCAGTGTGTAGAACCAGCCACGCGTCATGTCGAGGCCCTCCGCGATGAAATCGGCAGGGAACCGTTGCTCGAAGCGTTCCTTGTTCTCGAATGGGTAGTGGATCTGCGCAAACGGCATCGATCCGCTCTCAAACCAGCAGTCCAGCACCTCGGGAATTCGGCGCATCGTTCCCGTGCACGAGGAGCACGCCCACGTAACCGGATCGACGAAGTGCCTGTGCAGATCGTCAAGTCTGACCCCGGAGAAGTCAAAGAGTTCATCGATCGATGAGACGGCAACCTGGTCGCCACACTCATCGCACTCCCACACAGGGATACACGAGCCCCAATACCGGTTGCGGCTGATCGCCCAATCCCTCGCGTCCTCGAGCCAGTTTCCGAATCGTTTCCGTCCGATCGCCTCAGGAACCCACCTGATGTCGTTGTTGACCTCGACCATTCGGTCCCGAAACTTCTCGACTGCCACGAACCATGTCGGTATCGCCTTATAGATGAGGGGAGTGCCCGTACGCCAGCAGTAGGGATACGAGTGTCTGATCGTGGCTCTGTTCAGTAGCTTTCCCGACTCCTTGAGCAGGTCGATCAGCGGTCGATCAGCCTCCTTGACGTTCATTCCTTCAACCGCGGGAAACTCTGAGGTGAAACGCGCTTCCGCGTCAACGGGGTCGACAAACGCAGCGATGCCCCCAGCATGGAAGGCACGAAAGTCCTCTTCTCCGTATGCGGGGGCCATGTGGACGAGCCCGGTGCCCTCTGTGACCGTCACGTGATCAGAAGGAATCACGACGAAAGCGCCATCGTCCGCCTTGTCGGCAAAGTCGTCGAACGGCGGTTCGTACGTTGCACCCACGAGGTCGGACCCTCGAGCGGTTCCCATCACCGTGTGGTCTCCGGGAAAGACGGTGTCGGCAAGTTCGGTTGCGACCCAGTACGAATCCTGTGAATCCCGAAGTTGCACCCTGGAGTACTCGATGTCGCTACCGACCGCGATCGCGAGGTTCCCAGGCAACGTCCAAGGCGTTGTCGTCCAGATCACGAAGTGATCACCCCGTGACGCAGCTGTCGAATCATCCGTCACTCGGAGTGCAACGGTGATGGCCGGATCGTCCACGTCGCGGTAATCGAGGTTTGCTTCGAAGTTTGAAAGCGGTGTCGTGGCTCCGTACGAGTATGGGAGCACTTTGAAGTCTTGGTAGATCAGACCCTTGTCCCACAACTGGCCGAAGACCCACCAGACGCTCTCCATGAAGTCGACGTCCATCGTCTTGTAGTCATCTTCGAAATCCACCCAACGCCCGAGGCGTCTTGTGATCTCGTACCAGTCGCCGGTCGTGTGATTCACCATCGTGCGACAGGCCTCGTTGAACGTGCCTATTCCGATCGCCTGGATTTCCTTTGGTCCCGAAACACCGAGCTGTTTCTCGACTTCCATTTCAACGGGAAGGCCGTGTGTATCCCAACCGAACCGTCTCTCAACCCTGTGTCCGCGCATGGTCCAATAACGCGGCACGATGTCTTTGACGACACCCTGGAGAAGATGACCGTAGTGAGGCGATCCGGTTGCGAAGGGCGGTCCGTCATAGAAGGTGTACTCGGTATCGGGATCCCTCGCATCCACAGATGTACGGAAGGCATCGATCGAATCCCAGAATTCGAGGATCCGTGCGTCGAGCGCCGGGAAGTCGACTGCTGAGTTGACCTTTCGGAAGGAGTGTTCATCTTTCACGGCATGTCCTCGTCTCGTCACCATTCGGTGCCGGGACGGAGGAACCGCGGTACCACCCGGCTTGCTGGCACTGCCAGCCGCTCACTTGGCCAGTGTCGTTGGCAGACGGTGGGTTCTACGTGCGCTCACATCGAGGGCTTTCTTCCCACAGCTCAAGGGTGATGTCTGTCCGCTGATGGATCCGGTCTCGCACCAGCACCGGTCGCTCATTTCCATCTGGTTCGGACAGCGTCCCTGTCACAGCGTGCACGAATACTACTCCGCCGAGTGACGTCGGCATCGGTACCGTGCTGCCATGAAAGGAATAGCGATTCGGGCGGTCGACGGCGGAGTTGAGGTCGATGTGCTGGTCGTACCGAACGCAAGCCGGTCAGGGGTCATCGGTGTTCACGGTGACCGCGTGAAGATCCGGGTTACCAGCCCTCCAGAGAAGAACAAGGCGAACGCAGCCGTTGTTGACCTGATGAAGCACGTAACCGGTGCGAGACGCGTCGAAATCACGCGCGGGCGCACTGGGCGTCACAAGACCGTTGTGGTCAACGGTGTGTGCCTCGAGAGTGTGATCAGCAGCTTGTCGCCAGGGAACTGAACTTTCGACCGCTCGCGGGGCACTCAGCGACCGGTTTCCGAATGGGAGCGCCAGAAAGCGCTGCCATGCTGCTACCTTCTCACGGCCGAGGAGGTTGCATGACCAGGGAACTAGCAGCATCGACACTTCAAAAGCTCAGTCGTAAGCTTCAAGACGAGCGTGTACGGCTTGTACACATCATTGCTGAACACGAGCGTGAGCGCGAAGAGAGCGTGATCGCGATCGGGTCAGCCGACCGTAACGCCGATCCGGACAATGTTGACGGCGGCGCCCTCAACGTCGAGATCGAGATGGAGAATGCAACGATCCAGAACGCTCGCGACATGCTTGGCCAGGTCATGCATGCGCAGGACCGGATGGAGAAGGGTCTGTACGGCACATGCGAGATAACGGGAGAACCGATCCCGGTGGCGAGACTGGAAGCTCTCCCGTACGCGACGACGACGGTGGCAGCGACAAGCCACAACTGAACGCGAGGTTCTTCGCGGCCGTACTGGCTGCGTCGGTTGTCCTCGTTGATCAACTCACAAAGTGGTGGGCGACATCCTCTCTCGCGGACGGACCGATTGTGGTGGTCGAGGGGTGGTTCCAATTCCGACTTACCTACAACACAGGTGCGTCGTTCTCCTTGTTCAGCGGTGGGGGTCAGTTCATAGCGGTCGTTGTGATCGGGGTCATTGCCATGATCTTCTACATCCTCGGCGACGCCAGCAGACGCCTCGAAGCGGTCGCTCTCGGATTGATTCTCGGTGGTGCAGTGGGAAATTTGTTGGATCGAGTGTTCCGCGGATCAGGATTCCTCGACGGCGCCGTGGTGGACTTCATCGACTTCAGCTTCTTCCCAACATTCAATGTGGCTGACATGGCCGTCAACATCGGTGTTGGGCTGCTCCTCATCGCGGCGTTCTGGAGACGATCGTGAGCATTGTCACAGTTACGGTCCTTGATGAGCACGACGGCGAGCGGGCCGACAAGGTTCTCGCCGTTTTGCTTGCGTGCTCACGGACTGTTGCGAGAAGCATCATCGACGAAGGGAACGCGACCGTTGAGGGGCGTGTCCTGAAGCCGTCAGAGAAGGTTCACACGGGAGCCGCCATTCGCGCCGAGGTCCCTGAGGATGACCATGAGTTGGAGCCTGAAGAGGACGTTCAATTCGAGGTCGTGCACGTTGATCGTGACATCGTCGTCGTGGACAAACCGGCAGGATTGGTTGTACATCCGGGCTCCGGTCATCGGACAGGGACGCTCGTCAATGGACTCATCGCCCAGTATCCGGACATTGTTGGCATCGGCCAGGAGGGGCGGTGGGGGATCGTCCACAGGCTCGACCGCGATACGTCTGGCCTGCTCGTGGTCGCACGGTCGGGAGCCGCGTATGAACGACTCGTCGAGATGATGAAGGAACACGAAGTGTCGCGACGGTATCTGTGTGTTGTCCAGGGAGAGTTCACCAACACGCTTGGCACGATCGACGCTCCGATCGGTCGTGACCCGCAGAACCCGACACGGATGTATCTCACGCGTGCAGGCAGGCCGGCGCGCACGCACTACCGCAGGCTCGCCACATGGCCGACGAGAGACGCAACGCTCCTGTCCGTGTCGCTCGAGACCGGGCGAACACACCAGATCAGAGTCCACATGCGGTCCATACGTCACCCGATCGTCGGTGACCGCGTGTATGGGCGGAGGGGAGTCGTCGGGGACGTAGGCAGACCATGGCTCCATGCCCGCCAACTGGCGTTCGAGCACCCAACCACGTCACAGCACATGGACTTCACCACCCAACTTCCCGACGACCTATCCGATAGTCTTGTGTTGCTGGGTGAAC
>PVMS01052592.1_pt1 | contig 13247 bp, 11 predicted proteins | sample 1853461 | NCBI WGS metagenome assembly PVMS01 (sample SAMN08582032, study PRJNA380276) | Marine sediment metagenome, whole genome shotgun sequencing project. | isolation source: ocean sediment barecode stripped | collected 2017 | reverse complement strand
CCGTTTCCAATTCTGTGTCAATCGTCGCGGTCGGGGTGTCGTCCAGCGTCGTAGCGTCGTTGTCGGTAGAAACCGTCTTTGGCAGAACGAAGACGACGCCGATCAACAGCGCAATCAGGGCTGCCAAACTAAGGCCTAAGGTGCGTGGGCTTATCCCCGTTTTATCCGTCGTTGACGTCACCGGTTGCGATACAGAAAACGCTTTACGTGCGTGTATTGTATTGCTCGCTTCGATGATCTCCGCGCTCGAAGACTTATTGGCGCCAACGTAGCTCGCGGCTGCCGACGCCCCCGTAAATCCGGCGGCGACCAGGCGCGCCGCCACAGTCTCGGCGTCAGGACGCAAGGCGGCGTCTTTCTCCAGCATGCTCGCTATCAGATCAACGACTCCATCCGGCACCGACTCACCCGAGGCTGCCGTCAATGGCTCAGGGACTTTGTGCAGAATGTCGTCGCTGGTGTTGTCCGAGGAATACGGCGACCGTCCGGCCACCAATTCGTAAACCAGCCCGCCGAACGCAAAGATGTCGTCGGATGGCAGCGCCGGTTCTCCGGACACGCTTTGCGGGCTTGCTGCGACTAGCGAACCCCCAGCAGCCTCTGAATTTTCCAACACTGCAGCACCGAAATCGGACAGGTATGGAACGCCATGGCTATCCATCAGAATATTGCTGGCTTTAATATCGCGGTGCACAATACCCTTGCCGTGCGAGTATTGCAGCGCATTCGCGATCAGGATCATTGGCGATAGAACATGAGCCAAAGGGGCTCCGCTTAAAACAGAAGCATCCGCTCCATCGATAAATTGCATGCTGTAAAATGTGTAGTTCGAGTCACTATGAAATTCGAATACCCGTACGATGTGTGCATGCATGAGACGGATGCTGGTTTGCCACTCTTTGCGCAGAAACTCAGCGGACAATCTGTCACTACTAAGAATTTTCAACGCAACTGAAGCGCGCGTCATGCGATCGGTCGCCAACCAGGTTTGCGTATCTGCGCCCGCTCCCAAGCTACGAAGCAACGTATAACGGTCGGCTAGCTCCGTCCCTTTTTGCAGGTCTGGCGTCACTCCGTATGCTTATCCCGTGGGTTCGGGGACGCGCTCCGGGAGATTATCGTCAATGGGATCTACGAAGCCAGTTTCGGACTCGTAGATCTGTCTGAGCAGGCGTCGCCAGCTTTCGTACTGTGCCGCCGCTGTGCCTGTCAAACGTCGCGACTCGCCTTCAACCGATACAACCATCGGTGCCGCTTCGGCGCCGAACGACTCCGACAATTCCTTGATGGAATCCAGATGAATATTGGCTTCCGAACGGCGCGAAATACCGCCAAACATTGCCTCGAAACCCTGCTGAATTCCGATGCCCTGCAAGCTGCGATTGATGCTACGTGATTGCTTGCCACCACTATTGGTATCAACCGCCAGAGAACCCGCAAGAACCACTGCACCCATCAAGGTTTGCAAGTTGGCGGAACGACGCACTTGGCGATAGTTGATGGCCTCTTCACGCGAAGTCTTGCGCCATGAGCGATACGGAATCGCAATACCGTAGTAAAAATTTGCGTAGTGTTCATTCAGCGTATCGACAACCAAACGGTCGCGTTCCCGGATCTGACGCAGACGATCCACTGCAGGATCATTCTCGGCAGGCAATCGTACAGCAGATACAATGCCGTCTTCATCGATCGCCAAATGTTGGCCGTAAGCTTCAGGCGACATATCCGCAAAAAACTGTAGCTCCGAAACATGCTGAATATCTGTGACTGCCTTTGGCGGCATCTGCGCAACATAGGCGCGCAAGTCGTTCGCGATATCATTGAATATTTTCTGGTACGGATCGAGCCTGCGATCGCGATTGACAGAATAGGACGAAACACCTGTCTGGGTGCTGTAAGACTTGTTATACCAGGTCTGGCCACGAGCATCGCCGATGTTAACTGCCAGCGTTACAAATTCACCGTCCGATTCCGCGATCTCACCTGTAATAATGACATCTGTATAAGCACTACTTGAGGGTATGACGCGCACCGCTCCCCAATGCCCGGTTCCTTGCAACGTTGTCTTCAAGTGATAGGCGAGATAGCGCGATTCAGCGGCGCGAATATCCTCGTAGATCTGAGTGTCACTGGAATCGTTGTCCTCAGGAACGCCTTCTGCGAACTGAATTATTCCGATATCGAGCAACATTCCTTCTTCGGGCGGTGCTTCGGCAACAATGAGCTCAGTTTCCTCCGCCGTAATAACCTCATTAACCGAGCAACCAGGCAACAGTACATAGACGACTATTAGAAGCGTGATCTTCTTCATGTTTTGTAATTGACTCCCCATAAACCTCTATTCTTATTATAGACCCTTGTACTTGCGGTATTCCGCCCACAAGCGCTCGCGCAGCGCCGGGTCTTCTTCAGTCAGTGCCGCCTCACGAAGTTGCCGGGCAATGATATCGTCGTCGACCATCACAGCGACATCTTGCGGAGTACGCTCAGTGATTTCTTCTTGTATCATACCTGCCGTTGGTGATGCGCGTTCGATACCGGCCCCGCCGACGGAATTACCGCCGCCTGCACCGGCAGCCTGTTGGCCCAGACTGATACCACCACCACCGCCACCACCGCCGCCACCGCCGGCACCTTCGCCAAAGCCTTCGGTATTGCGTCCAACAGAGGCAACTTCTTGTTGCTCTTCCATAAGGACTTCATCGAATCCGCCGATGGATTCGTCGAGTTCTTTCCCAAGCCGGGCCGCGCGTTCTTCGGCGCTTTCTTCCGGAAACGAACCGGCGCTGCCAGCGCCGCCGGTTCCCGCTACCGTACCGGCGGCACCACTGGCACCACCGGAACCACCACCAGCTCCTGCATCGCCGCCTTCAGCACCACCCGCTTCACCGCCGCCGCCTTCAGCACCACCAGAAGCCTGTTCTTCGGCGCTTGCCGCTGCTGCGCCACCACTTTCAAGACATTCGCCTGCCTGACCCATACCACCTACCCCGCCGGGCAGAGCGCCGGTATCACCACAATCACCACCAGATTCGCCATCACTATCTCCATCGCCGTCGGCACCCGCTTGATCGCCACTGCCGCCCTCGGCTTCGGCCCCGGCACCGGCCGACCCGTCCTCACCGCCACCACCACCACCGGTTTGACTTGGAGGAGGCGGGAGTCCTTCAGATCCGCCACCTGGAACACTACCCACTTCGCCAGCCCCGCCTTCGCTGCCGGAACTGCTGCTCGGACTGCTGGAACCGCCCGACGAGCCTTCGCCGGATTGACCACTGGGTGGACTGGACTGCCCTCCGGATTCACCACCGGATTGACCACTCGGCGGACTGGACTGCCCCCCGGACTCACCGCCGGATGATGGTGAAGGCGGAGGTGGCGTACCACCGGATTGACCGCCTGATGATGGCGGAGGTGGCATACCACCGGACGGCGCCGGCATGCCACCGGACGGTGGTGGTGGAGGTGAGCTAGACGGGCTTGATGACTCGGATTTGCAGCCGCCGATGACCAGAATTGCCGCGACTATCAGCAACAAAGGTTTTATCAATTGGAATACCGCTGTATTAGCCTGGCCGTTTTTCATTGTCCTGCCCTCTCGATGCGAGGTGTGGCGGCGCACATTGAGCCGCCGTAGTTACTGGGTTTGAGCTATAAAGTGCGGTCCGAGTTCCATCGAATTCTCATCACCGAACATCTCTGACGATAATACGCGTCACGGCGACTATCAACACCCCCGATTAACAATACAACGCGATAATTGGCGACATCGTTGACATAATCGTAGCTGCTTGATTATTAAGGCCGAAATGGCTTCCGAAACAGGATTACCGAAAGATCATCGGGCTTGCTGGGTTGCTCAACCGCCGTGCCGTTCATGCGCCGACGCGCGAGCGCGATTACGGCATCGGCTGCCATACTCAAGGGTCCTTTACGAACCCGCTCCAAGATTTCGCCAACAAGCACGTTATCCATGAGCCCATCGCTGGCTACCATTATCGTGTCACGTGGCTGCAATCTGACCTCGGCACCGATGTCGATGCGCATATCAGACGTCCCCAGAAAATTAGAAACAAGATGGCGATCGTGATGGCGCAACGCCTCGCGCTCATTGAGAAAACCCGCTTCAACGGCGAATCCAGTCGGCGACTGGACCGGAGTTTGCAGGCGCAATAAGCCGCGTTGCCCTACGATGAGTCCTTCGGAATCGCCGATTTGATAGGCACGTGCAATCAACCCTTCAATCGTTATTACAGTGAAGGTCGTTGCCGCACCGTTGGCCAGACCCTGTACGGCTGAATTGGCAGCCTCGATACCATCAAGAATCGCGGTGCGCAGCATGATGGTTTGCTCGCCGGACACTTCAAGATGCTTGATTAGCGTCGTAACCGCGGTATGCGATGCCAGCCTGCCCGCCGGCATTCCCCCTGCTCCGTCCGCCACAACCAGGACCGCCGCCTGCGGCCCGTATGGAATCACTGCGACGCAATCTTCGTTTTCAGTGCTACGTTCGGGCGACGGACACGAGTATGCGACCACGTCGCCGCCGCCTACAGACCCATCGTATCGGTCCGTCAGCAGTGAGCCGCCGAGCACCAAACTATCAACGATTGGATTATCGACGATTGGATTATCGACGATTTTATTATCAACAATTGGCGAGTTACTCACGGCGTACCGGCTCTCTGCACCACGCACAGAAATTCCAAAATTCCTTAGCGATTCCCCACTTACAAGCTTTGCAGCTTGACTTTTCACCTTGCAGTTTCCAAGGTTTGCGAACCTTGGTTCGGCACCAGGGGCAATAGCGCATGAACGGCATCAACTCGCCTTTGCAGCGTTTGTTAGCGCAGCGGCTCGTATAGCGCTTGTCCGGGTAAACGCGTGTCGTTTCTTCGACAAACCCTGGTCCGTAGCACCACGAACAATAGCCCCAGTCATTCTTGACGCCGCGTTCACAGCGAGGACAACTTGATGCCATCGGGGAATCCGAACCGCGCGCAGGATTGTCGAATCCACACCATGGGCAGGCCTGCATACTTTCAGCAACGGGCCCTTCACATTGGCGACATTGATGTCGAGTACTTAAGGTGCTGCGAAAATGACGTTGAAACTCGCGCCATTGAATTCGTTTCCAGGACGTACCATTGCGCGGAGCGTTCTTGGCTCGCGGTCTTTTTTGCTTGCGGGCACTACTGCGCATGCGTTCGAACTCGATGCGCATCTGCTCGGCATTTCGGTATCGCTTGGTAGGATCCAACTGAATCGCTTTTTGCAGGATCGCTACAAGCTCCGGCCGCGCCCTCTCTACAAGTCGCTCGTGTCCGGCCAATGGCCACTCGAAAGGCCATTCGGGCAGTTTTCCGGAGAAAAGTCGATACAAGACCAGACCGAGCGAGAATACATCGGATTGAAACTTGGGCCTACCCATTGCCTGCTCCGGAGCGATGTAGTCGACCGTTCCCGAACCCGATGCTTTAAGCGTCCGCAGGCTAATTTTGGCGAATCCGAAATCGGCAAGCTTCAATAGATTGCCGGGAAACAGAATGTAATTTTCAGGTTTGATATCGCAATGAATGATCTTTCTTTCGTGGGCGAAGGCAAGAGAAGTAATCGCCTGACCGGCCAGATCCATTGCCAAGGTTGCCGATGTGCGCCGCTCGATGCGATCAGCCAGCGACTGATCACCGAGCTCCATCGCGATCACGAAGTGTTCGTCGATGTAGCTGGCGTTCAACACAGACAAGATATTGGGGTGACGCAACTTCGTCGCTACCTGCACCTCATGTAAAAACTCATCTTCGGTTGCCCCGCTGCTGGTTTTCGGAATTTTCAGTGCGACGCGTATCTTCTGAATCGTGTCGTAGGCGCGGTATACATCGGCTAACGGGCCCGACGCGATGCGACCAATGATCTTGTACTTGCCGATCTTCTGTCGTGCTCTAAGCATTGCCGCTCACTCGACGAATTGCCGCGGCCCATCCGTCCAACAACTGCTGCCGCCGATCACTTTGCATCGCTGGCTCGAACAATCGATCGCTTGACCACATACTCGCAATGGTATTGGTCGAATCAAAAACGCCTGCACACAATCCCGCCAAATAAGTGGCTCCAAGGGCCGTCGATTCAATATTGATCGGTCGTTCCACCGATGTGTCCAAAATATCTGCAAGAAACTGCAGGAACCAGTCGTTGTGTACCATGCCTCCATCAACGCGAATTACGGCCGGTGCAATACCATCATCGACCATTGCATCGATTAAGTCTCGACTTTGGTATGCGATCGCTTGCAGGGTCGCAGTGACGATTTGCTCCCGTCCGCTACCACGAGTAAGACCCAGTATTGCGCCGCGTGCATACGGGTCCCAATAGGGCGCGCCCAATCCCGTGAAAGCAGGCACAACATACACATCGTCGACAACACCTGTCTGCTTCGCGATAGTCTCGGACTCACTTGCAGAGTCGATCAGCCGTAGTTCATCGCGCAGCCATTGCATCGCGGAGCCGGCAACAAAAACGCTGCCCTCAAGTCCATAGCTGACTTTGCCATCAAGCCGCGATGCCACCGTCGTTAGTAGTTGATTTTTCGACTGCAGCGCTTCGTTCGCGGTATTGGCCAACACAAAACATCCGGTTCCATAGGTACTTTTTACTGTACCGCGATCAAAGCCGGCCTGTCCGATCAACGCCGCTTGCTGATCGCCGGCGATGCCCAGAACCGGGACGTGACCACCCAAGGCATCGCAGTCGGCGGTACCGAACTCATGTGCGCAGTCGTGTACCTGCGGCAACAGGTTCGCGGGGATACCGAACAGAGCCAGCAACTCATCATCCCACTGTTGTGTATGAATATTGAATAGCAATGTGCGCGAAGCGTTGCTCGCATCGGTCGCGTGTACTCGACCACCGCTTAGACGCCACAGCAAGAAACTATCTATGGTTCCGAACGCAAGCTCGCCGTTCGCTGCCTGTCTGCGTGCGCCCGCCACATTTTCAAGAATCCAGGCGATTTTCGTTGCCGAAAAATACGGGTCCAAACGCAATCCGGTCTTTTGCGTAATCATCGCTTCTGTACCGTCGGTCTTCAGCGCATCGCAAGCCGCTGCGGTGCGCCGGTCCTGCCACACGATTGCATTGTAAATACAGCGTCCAGATTCGCGATCCCATAGCAACGTTGTTTCGCGCTGATTGGTGATACCGATGCCGGTGACATCCGCTGCGTTCGCACCGGATGCGTGCATTGCCTTTGCAGTCACAGCCAATACGGCCGTCCAAATTTCCTCAGGATCATGCTCGACCCATCCGGGTTGGGGATAGTGCTGGCCGAATTCTTGCTGCGCGCTTGCAACTTCGCGCGCTAAATGATCATAAATAATAGTGCGCGTACTGGTCGTGCCTTCGTCGATTGTCAGCAGAAACTTACCGCTCATGCGTCACCCGTTCCAAGCGACCAGATTGGTGTACGTATGTTCATCGTACTACCCGCCTCATCCGGGTACTGCCAGTCTCCCTGCATTTCTGCGACGCGAGCAATACCATCCAGTATCTTCACTGGCCACGGGGCAACCCTGCGCTTTTTCAAGTCCACGTGCAGAGTCATCCATTCAGCAGTCGCTGCGAGAAAACCACTTTCCGCGTGGTACATGCGTTGAAATTGATGAACGCGTTTGTTATCAAAAGCGAGAATCTGCGCCGTTACAACAAAAGGGTCGTCGAGCTTTAGTTCTTGCATGTACAGCACATGCGTTTCAACAGCGAATGTCGAACTATGATTTTGTTGCACATGTTCTGCCGTAATTCCGAAGTCCAGCCAAAGCGCATCGACTCCCAAATCGAACGCCAACACATAATAGGCAACATTCATGTGGCCGTTGAAGTCTATCCACTCCGGCAAGACCTTACCCGTGCTCACAGTATCGCCGACAATCGTACTAGCGGTATTCACTCAATACTCTCTCTTAGAACTGTACGCCGACTGCTTTACAAAGAAACTGCATATAAGGCGTACCTGCTTTAAAAGCGGTCTCCACTTTGCGTTGAAACTGAGGATTCAAGCAATCCTCGACCGCAATACTTTTCACCGCGATAAAGCTCTTGCGTTTAATATCCTCAATACACTCTTGCTCTTTGTCGAAGCCGCGCGGTGGGCGCGTCAACTTTTCGCCGCCGAGGTCAAACTGTCGTTTGAATTTAGGGTCGCCAATCGTACGCTTCCACTCCGCGGGTTTTGCAGCGATTCGCTCTCGAATACCGCGCAGCGGATCCGAGTCCGGACGCCACATGCCAACGCCTATGAAAACGTCTTCTGGCGCGATATGGACGTAGTATCCCGGCGAATGCACATCTTTGGCACGTTCGTGGCGAAACTGGATTCCTATATTGGTCTTGTAGGGCGTTTTGTTCTTGGAGAATCGTGTATCGCGGTAAACACGCATCAGCGAACCCCCAACTCGGGTGGCCTGAGCGACGAATCTTGGCGCGATCTCGGCCAACGGATCTTGCATCGATAGAATAAAACGCAGAGCAACATCAAGAACCAGTTCCTCGTAACGACTTTTGTTTGCTTTGAACCATTCTCGATTATTATTATTCGACAGCTCGTTCAGAAACGCAATTGTCTCTGCGGTAAATCCGGCATACCGCGTTGTAGTCATCAACACTGCGCCTGGTCGTTGTTGGCTTCCGGATGCGCGAACATGTCGGACTCATCTTCACCGTCGCGCGGTGCAAGGCAAGCGAAGTCCTTCTCCACCAGGATCGAAAGCGATTCGCCGTCATCGAGCCGCTGTTCGCCCACGATTGATACCTGTTCGGAATTGGCCCACGCTAATACGGCCGTTTCCGGCAATCGCACCGTCACTACGTTATCTGAAAAGAAGGCTCCAGGATTCACACTCGCCGGACTGCCTTCAACAAGGTATTGAAATTCGCGCCCGCCAGGGAAACCAGTGCGTCCTGCTACCAGCCCTGTGTCGCGTAGGATATCTACCTCGCCCCGCGTAAGGCGCAGGCGAATCGAGTTGTCACGTATTCTTAGTTTCACGGAGTCTTATCGTTATTGCTATGGGGGTATTAGATCACGAAAATATCCACGCAGTAAGACTTAGCCGTATGGCCGACGTACACTGTCGCCTTCTTGCGAGGAACCCATATTGATAACAGATCCTTGGTTTTATGCCGTAGCGATTCCGGCGGTCTTGGTGTACGGAATTTCCAAGGGCGGATTTGGCGGAGGATTGGGTGTGGTCTCTGTGCCCCTGATGGCACTTGTCATTTCTCCTGTTCAAGCCGCGGCCATATTGCTGCCTATTCTTTGCGTAATGGACCTTGTTGCGCTGTGGAAATTTCGCGGCAAGTGGGTATTGCCGGAACTCAAGATATTATTACCCGCCTCGTTGCTGGGAATCGTCGTAGGTACTTTTCTTTTTGAATACATGAGTGCGGCCGTTGTGCGTCTGATCGTTGGCACTGTTGCAATCGCTTTCACGGCGCACTATTGGATCATTAAGCGACGCACAAAAGGAGCAGAACTGAAGGACTATCCACAGTCCTACGGTCTGGCCGCAGGCTCCGTTGCAGGCTTCACAAGTTTCGTCGCACACTCGGGCGGTCCGCCAATCAGCATGTATTTGCTGCGCCGATCGCTGGACCGAACGGGCTTCGCCGCTACCAGTATTGTGTTCTTCGCGATCGTCAACTACGTGAAGCTCATCCCATACGGTTGGCTCGGTCAGCTCGATGCTGACAATCTAGCGACTTCAGCTACCCTCGTTGTTCTCGCGCCGATTGGCGTTTTGATTGGGGCAGCGTTGCACAAACGCGTCAACGACAAGTTTTTCTTCGCGCTCATTTATGTGTTGCTATTTGTCGTCGGACTGAAGCTCGTCTACGACGGAGTGTCCGCTTATATTTAGGCGGCGTTAAGCGAAGCTAACAGGGCCTTGACGTTCGCATCGTCCGGTCGTTGCGCTGCCAGCTCGCCGGCGACTATTCTCGCGCCAGCCGTATCGCCGCTATCCCTGAGCATCGTCGCAAGCGCCCAGGCGATATCGAAATCCCCGGTAAACCGCTCGTGGGCCTCGCTCAACAGCCGCAGCGCATTGTCTGTCTGTCCGAGAGAGTGCAGCGCGATTCCAGCGACGTAGGCGAAACGCGCATTGTCTGGCGCCAATTCGGTCGCCAGCTGAAGCTCCTTCAGACCCTCATCCGAGCGTTCCGTTCGAACCAGCAGCAATCCCAGTGAATGGCGCAAGTCTGCGTTCGCCGCATCCATGTCCAGGCCATCGCGTAACATCTTCTCTGCACCGGGTTCGTCGCCAAACCGCCGCAGCGCATCAGCGTAATTCAAGCGTGCAAAGGAAAACTTCGGATCCATTGCGAGCGCAATAGAGTAGTGCTCTAACGCCTTGTCTGGATTGCCCATGGATGACTCGAAATCGCCCAATGCAACATGTGCCTCAGGTCGGCTGGCAACAGCCAACTGTGCAGCACGATATTCACGCGCTGCTGCTGCGAATCCAGAATTTGCCGACGTGTACTCCCGCAGCGGCGCTAATGTTCGGGCCGCTTCGATTCGCACGCTACGAGACGGATCTTTCAACAGTGGCGACAGCAATTGCAGCTGCGTTTCGGGTGGCAGGATCTGCGCCGTACCTGTCGCCGCCATACGTACCAGCGGATCCGGGTCACCAAGTCCATCTTCAATTGATGCCACTTCTGCCTCACCCGGTGGCCCCGACATCGCAGCCAGAGCTGTAGCCCGCACAATACCGGGTAGGTCTCGATCAGCAACAACATCGTTCAGACCCGCATTTCCCGCACCGCTACGAGCCGCGGCAAACGTAGACGCAAAGTGCGGCTCGACATCGCCCCACCAATTTCCAGCCGCCTGGGCAAGCCAATCAGAATCTCGATCGGCATGACATGACGCACACGCGTTCGGCGTATTACTGCTCGCACTTAAGTCAGGTCGCGGCACTTTAAAACTGTGGTCACGGCGCGGATCCACCTGCATGTAGTCTCGCGTCGGCATATGACAATCAACGCAAACTACCTCTGCTGGTGCGTGCTGGTGATGCTCCGTGGCCGCGAACTTGCTTGGCAGATGACATTGCGTACACACGTCGCTCGGTTCTGCCCCTGTTACAAGCTGCAGGGAATGCGGATTGTGGCAATCGCTGCAAGTAACACCCGCCTGATACATGCGGCTTTGAAGGAAAGACCCGTAGACATAGACCTCATCTCGAATCTGACCATCATCGAAATAGAGCGGAGAATTGAGCAACGCCGGCCGATGCGTTTCAGTGAGCGGTACGCCGTATTCATACTCGGTACTGATCACGCCGCGTCGTGAGTGGCAACGCCCGCAAGCCTCCGGTTGTTTGGATTGCCGCATCGCAAACTCGCTGCGCTCGGCGATGCCGGTATGCACGTTCATTTGCCAGACCGCGCGCCCATGATCATCAAGATCAACACGTAGTCCCTTGCGGCTCGAAAATTCGCCACTCTCGGCCTCCGCGACGTGCCGCGAGGCGGGCCCATGACATCCTTCGCAACCAACGTTCATCTCAGACCACGTCGTCGCGAATATATCGGTACCTTGATCGTAGTTCACGTTCAGATTGGTCGAATGGCACTCGGCGCACATGTAATTCCAGTTCTGCTGACGCCCTGTCCAATGCAACTCGTCATCCGGCGCGATGAATTCATCGCCATAAACGTGAAACCAACGTTGGCCTCCCGCCGTTGCCAATCGCGAGTCCCATGCAAACGGCACTGACTGCAATCGGCCGCCCGGAAATTCGACCAGATATTGCTGCAGCGGTGTGATACCGAAAGTATGCGTAACCACATAATCTTCGTTCTTGCCGTTGGCATTCGCGGTGCGAATGACGAACTTGCCGCCTTCTTTGAAGAATTCTGTTGTCGAACCGAAATACTCGAAGCTTGATTGCTCGAAATCCCCAAGAACTGTGGATTCGTCGGCAATCTGCATGGCAAGGTCGTGATGAGAGTCGGTCCAGTCTGCAAATTGATCGACGTGACAATCGGCGCAGGCTTCACTACCCACGAATTGCGGCGCGGTAACTACCTTAGGCGCTGCAGGAACCGGATCCTGCCCACAGGCTGACAACGCGAGCGCGTTGATGACGATTAAATATCGAAAATATCGGTGCATTAGAAAGACCTGCCGCGCAGGTATCGATTTGAAGTGCAAGCCAAAACGGCCACTCTGATTCGTGACCGAAAAACGATGCTTAGTCGGCCATCACGTTTTCAGCTTGCGGGCCTTTCTCGCCTTGTGTCACTTCCATCGTGACGGCTTGACCCTCTTTGAGGGTTTTGAATCCTTCCATTTGGACCGCGCTGTGGTGAACAAAAACATCCTGTCCACCTTCACGTTCGATGAAACCAAATCCCTTGTCGTCGTTAAACCACTTGACGGTTCCTTTAACTCTTTCGCCTGACATATCTACCTCGTAAAAAAACGCCGACCCCCACAGACTCGGCAGCCGTCATACTACGCGGAAATCGGAAGCAGGGCGATAATATCGCGGCAGATTATGCGCGAATTCTGCGTTGCTGCACGAAGCTTCTGTCCAGTTTCCGCACGCTATTACACCCAAGCAACGCTAACGTGCGCTCGACTTCGGCACGCAGCAAGCCGAGTGCGCGCTCGACGCCGGGCTGGCCACCCGCCGCCAATGCATACACGTATCCGCGACCGATGCTGCAGGCATTTGCGCCCAGCGCTAACGCCTTTACGACATGGCTGCCTCGCCTGATACCGCCATCGCAAATTATCTCCAAGCGGTCGCGTAATGCGTCGGCCACATCGGCAATACAGTCAACCGGCGCAGGCGTTGAATCGAGTTGCCGGCCACCATGGTTGGAGAGCATGACCGCTGTGGCCCCGGACTCTGCCGCTATGCGGCAGTCGTCAACCGACTGGACGCCTTTGATAACCAACGGTCCGCCCCAACGTTCTGCCAGCCACTCCACGTCTTTCCAGGTCAGCGCGCGCTCGTTCGCAAAGACCTCGATATGGTCAATATCAGCAGCAGCGAGGCCGCTGCTCGTGCGATGCAGGCCGGTGTGCGAAACTTTATCGCGGACGAACTGGAGCGCTCGCTGACCTGGAAAGACGTGGAGTGGCTGGCAGAACGTTGGGGCGGACCGTTGGTTATCAAAGGCGTCCAGTCGGTTGACGACTGCCGCATAGCGGCAGAGTCCGGGGCCACAGCGGT
>PVMS01019778.1_pt1 | contig 13247 bp, 10 predicted proteins | sample 1853461 | NCBI WGS metagenome assembly PVMS01 (sample SAMN08582032, study PRJNA380276) | Marine sediment metagenome, whole genome shotgun sequencing project. | isolation source: ocean sediment barecode stripped | collected 2017 | reverse complement strand
TCTGCAGGATCCACAGGTCCTGCAAGCCTCTATTCAGACACATCTGTTGCAAATGCTGAAAGCCTTTCTGCTCTTGTGCTATTCCAGATGGCCCAGGCAGGTGTGCCCATTATTTACGGTCATGCCGCAGGTATTACAAATTTCAGCATAGGCACTTTTCTTGAAGGCGCTCCCGAGACAACAATGATTAATGGAGCACTGGGTGAAATGGCCAGGTTTTATAAGCTTCCCAACACCCAGGCCGGGTGCCTTTCCGATGCAAAACAACCAGGTGCCCAGGCTGTTATGGAAAAAGTTTTTGGTACACTGCCATTAGTGCTGAGTGGTGTTGATGTTATTAATGGAACCGGTGAAATTGATACCAGCCAGTTGCTTGTTTTGGAGCAGATTGTTGTAGACCATGAAATTGCCTGTATGTGTAAACGTTTCAAAGACGGGATAGAGATATCTGATGCCAAAGACTACATGGATGATATCGTGCAGGTTGGACCAGGTGGTCACTTTCTGATGCAGCCAAGCACAGTTAAGGCCTGCCGCAGTGATGAATTTTATCTACCAAGCTTAAGTGACCGCAATACGTTTGAACAGTGGGAAGCATTAGGCAACCCGACCTTATACAGCAAGGCAAGAGAAAGGGTAAAGGAAATTCTTGCCAGCCCCCAAAAAAATCCACTTACAGACAATGTGATAGGTAAGCTTGAAGATATAGTTCGCAGGGCAAATAAAGAACTACCTTCAGAAACATAAAATATAGGAATCAATTTACTAAAAACGTAATTTATGTTGTTATATTCACGAATTTATATCGCAGCCGCCATGCAAATGATAAGGATGATTCTTTAACGTTTGCTAAAAAAGGCCCGATTTTTAAAGTTTTATAATATTCCCAACACCTATACAGGGTGCCCTTGCAATGTAAAACAACCATGTATCCAGGCTGTTATGTAAAAATTTTTATCACATAACAGCCTGGCAAGAGGGCTCTTCAAGTAAAAAAAACTAATTATTTTTTGGGTTTAATCTTCATATATGTCCACCAGTTAATCCAGTTTGAAACTCCACCCATGGCTTCAACATGGCCTTCAAACTTATCAGTTCGATAGGGTCCGATAAAATCCGGTCTCACCAGCACGGCACAGGGCAAATCTTCAGCCATTATTTCCTGCATCTTAAAAACATATTCTTTCCGCTTTTCAAGATCCGTTTCAGTAAGATATTTTACTGTAGTTTCATCCATTTCCTTACTGGCATAATCAGATTGATTCCATCCTAACCCACCGCCTTCAATGCTGCGTACAAATTCCCACATCCAGGAATTGTTGGGGCCGGGTTCTTCTGAAGAGATAGCAATGTCAAACTTGTCCTCAGTGGGCTGATAGACAAATTCATAATAAGTATCCAAATCCAGAATCTTCAGATTGATGTCAATTCCTATCTCCTTAACCTGTTCCTTGATCAATTTGGCCATTTTGACTTCGTCGGACCACTCTGACGGTACCATAAAATCCAACACAATATTCTGCCCGGTTTTCGGGTCGTTTCGAATACCATCTCCATCTGAATCGATAAAGCCTGCATCATTGAGCATTTTTTTTGCAAGCTTTGGATTATATTCATATTTGGGAAGGTTTGGATTATACTCAGGAAGCTCTGGATAAATAAAGCTGTCCGCAGCTTGAACATATCCAAGATAAACCATTTTATAAATTCTGTCACGGTTGATACCATGCAAAAAAGCCTTTCTAACGGCCTTCTCCCGAATGGCGGTTTCTTTGTGAAAGTTGAACGTGAGCCACATCAGTGCAATGCCTGGTGAGATGGCTGTATTAATATTTTTATCCTTTTTATAGGATTTTACAGCCATGGGAGTCGTACCTGAAGCACCTGTAAATTCAATTTCCCCTTTTTTCATGGCAAGTTTGATGGCATCATCACTGCCATAGCCTCTAAAAACGACTTCATCTACATGGGGTTTTTCTCCCCAGTAATCCTCATTTTTTACCATCCATACAAACTCACTGCTTTTAAATTCCTTTAATTTGAAGGGCCCGGAGCCAATGGATTTTTTGTCTATAAAATTGGCTATCTTTCTTCCGGCATCCTTCCAGATATGTTTGGGCAAAATCGGCATCCAGTCAACCGGTGGATACTTACCCGGCCATGCATGGGACATTGTAAATTCAACAGTATATTTATCAATGACTTTTATATCTGCTTTAGCTCCAATATCATTGGACGGGAAAGCCCATTGCGGATCTCTTGGCAGGTTCCACAGGGTAAAGGCAACATCCTCTGCTGTCAGCGGTGTACCGTCATGAAATTTAACATTTTTCTGCAAATAGAATCTCCAGGTTTTATAATCTTCAGTCTCCCAATGGGTCGCCAGCCAAGGAAGGGGATCATAATTTGGTGGAGGCCCCATAACCCACAATTGATCGTAAACCAGGGGCCAGTATACAGCTCCCATTTCATTTACTGCATAGGTTCCGGTTTGCATACTCTCCATGACTTCTTCCGACCCAAATCCAACACTCAATCTTATCTTCTTGGATTTTGCCAGGACGTTCCCGGAAAAGATCAACCCTAAAATAAAGATACCGATTAGACACATAATCAAATCAATATGCTTGTTTTTTCTTCCAACCATTTTTATGTCTCCTTATTGCTAATTATATATTTAATCCAGAACGCTGCGGTTCACATTGCTCTGGGTCATCTCTTCATGATTTGCAATTTTTTAAATTTTACGGCCTCACTTCATATCTTAAATCATACCACTGATTTGAAAAATTAGCATTTATTATAATGTTGCCGGGATTTCACGGTATCTGTCAAATTTCACAAAAGGTAATTTTATTGGCCGGCAGGTTATTTGCTCTTCTCCAAACTGCACGTAATATTTCAGGTTGTCACTTGAAAAATCTGATTTAATGGAAGCTATACCCAGCCAGCAATTTAACTCAGAAGACCATGCCACAGAAGGAAATATTCCGGCCTGCTGCACTTTACCATCAACAACGGTATATATTTTCATGCCATCTTCAACATCACATTCCTGATCAGCATTTAAGTCAAAGCTTAATCCAATGGTTTTGAATCGAGGACCGTTTTCTTTTTCTTTCAGCAGAGCTGCTTTACCGATAAAATCTTCTTTGCGGTCCAAATCCACTGTCCAGGATATGCCAAGCTCGGTTGGAGTCCGTTCATCTGCATTATCTTCAAACATTTGTGCGGTATCCCAGCCAGGTACTATGAATCCACCTTCCAGACGAAGGGCATTAAGTGCTTTGAGCCCGTAACCATTAATTTTCATATCCAATGCAACCTCAGCTTGTCGGACTGCCTTCTCTACTGCTTTACATAATTGTGTGTCAAACCACAGTTCATAACCAAGATCAGCTGTAAAACCGGCACGAGCTACTGTTACATTGCCGCCGCCAAAAGCAAATTTTTTTATCTCAAAGGGTTTTAAATTTTCAATGGAGGCAAATCCAAAACTATTCAATATTCTACAAGATTCAGGACCTTGAAATGCAAGACCGGACAAAGAAAGAGTTGTCTCCTCAATTTGCAGATCAGCAAACCGATTTGAAATCTTGGCAAAGTGTTTATCATGATCAATTTCAGAAATCATCAACAGGTAGTTGTCTTTGGCAAATTTGTAAAGAAGCCCGTCATCTAACAGCATGCCGTCTTCATTGCAAAAAGTTGCATAGATAACCCTCATTGGCTTTTGTTTGCTCATTTGGCGAGTCATCACTGTATCTAAAAATATGCCGGCATCAGCACCCGAGATTGTGTATTTTTTAACAGGAGAGATATCAAACAAGGCACAGGTACTGCGCACTGCCTTATATTCAGACACTGCATCACCATATTCCATGGGCAGGCAGTAGTCATGCCAGTCAATATAATCTATATCTTTTTTGGATTTTGCTAAAAAAGATTCAAAATTGTAATCTGTGTGGCGGTTTAAAAAATCAAAAAATGTACTTTTTTTCATCAAAAGTCCTTCTCAAATTTGGTTGATGGTAAAAAATTTGCTTTTTGAGTTCTTTTTTATATTTATCATCTTTTTTTAACTCAAAGCACAAAAAAACCACTTTTGCTATTATAAGCAATAGTATAGTCTAATATATTGGATGTCAACGGTTAAATTTGCTAATATGCTAAATAATATTAAATTTATTTACTAAAAACGTAATTTAAATTACTATTTCCACGAATTTAGGATATAATCTTTTTTTGAGTACGGATTAAATGAACATATTTTTAAATGCAATTATGAATCCAAAATATAATCTTTTATTTCAATTAGTTATCGAAATTTATGTTCATAAATGAATCAAGATTTATTTGGTATAAAAATATAAAAATTGACAAAGTCTATAATATCAGGCAGTTCAAAAGCTTGGCTCACCTGGCACAGGATTTGCTTAATAGAATTTGATATAAAAATGAATAATAATTAGAGTGCAACGCAACATAAGTTAATTTACAATTAAGGAGTGTAAAATGAAAAGCGGACCGAAAACCAGAAAAATGTTTCTTGAGCGGGCAAAGAAAGCAATGCCCCTCGGTGTGAATTCAAACTTCAGATACTGGGGCGACGAAGAGACGCTCATTGTCAAAAAAGGAGTGGGTGGATATTTATATGATCAAGACGACAATCGCTATATTGATTATCGTCTCGGTTTTGGACCTGTTATTCTTGGTCATGGCAACAAAGCAGTATGTGACAAAGTAGCAGAAGCAATTAAAATGGGCAATGCCTTTGCCATGACCCATGAATATGAAATCGAAGCCGCTGAAAAAATCAAGAAACTGACAGGTGTTGATCTTGTCAGATTTGCAAATTCCGGAACCGAAGCGACCATGCATGCCATCAGGATGGCAAGGGCATATACAGGACGCGACACGGTGTTAAAATTTGAAGGTGCCTACCATGGATTCCATGATTATACATTATGGAGCTGCCAGCCCCCTGATCCAGGATGCGGCTATAGAAGAAACCCCTTGAATATCCCCCATGGTTCAGGGATTCCCCAGGCCATAAACGAACTGGTTATCAATGTTCCCTTTAACGATGAAGAAATCCTTGAACGAAAAGTAAAAGATAATTATGGTAATATTGCCTGTATCATCGTTGAACCATTAATGGGAAATCTTGCTTCCACAATGCCTAAAGATGGATTTTTGCAGTTTATCCGAAAAATCTGTGATGAGTACGGCATTGTGATGATCATGGATGAAGTAAAGACCGGGTTTAGAATCGCCAAAGGAGGCGCCCAGGAGTATTTCAATGTAAAAGGTGACATAATGACCTATGCCAAAGCAATCGCAAATGGGTTCCCATTGGCAGCCATGGCTGGCCCAAAAAAGATTATGGGGGAAATTGGTTATCAGCAGATTGCCCATGGCGGCACCTATTGTGGTAATGTAGCAGCAACCGCCGCAGCCTGTGCCACAATGGATGAAATTGAAAATGGTGCTCTGGATAAAGCAGCTGCCCACGGTAAAAAATTAGCTGAAGGCTTCACAAAAATTTTAAAAGAACAGAGTATTCCAGCTGTTGTTCAGGGCCCTGATACCATGCCGGGTATTGTTTTTACCGATAAAGATCGCGTAAATGAATTCAGAGATTGGTCACAGGGAGATCATGGTTTCTATGAAGATGTAATCGATGGCTTGTTCGAAAGAGGTGTTATGCCGGATTGTGATTCAAGAGAGCCGTTCTTTACCTGTGCTGCGCATACGGATGAAGATGCAGATTTTACCCTTGATGCATTTGAAAAAGCATTAAAAGAAGTAGTTTCAAAAAGATAGTAAATGTGAGTGTGGGAACACATTCCTTTACACACTAAATATTTTTTTTGGACTATAATTTTTTTAAGTCAGATGATATAAATAATGAAAGAACCCGGGGAATATTTCACTCCCCGGGAACGAATTGGCAAAAAACAGTTACAAAATTGGAGGTTAGGAAATGATTAAAAAACGTACACTTTGTGTTATAATTGCTGCAGCAATCGCATTGTTTTTGACAGGGGCATCCTCGGCTATTGGAGGTGGAAAACTTCATGTTTACAATTGGTCAGATTATATGGATGAGGGACCAGGGGGCCCTGTTTCTGTTTTTGAAAAACAAACCGGCATCGATGTGATCTACGACGTTTTTGATAGCAACGAAGTTCTTGAGGCAAAACTGCTTTCAGGAAAAACCGGGTACGACATTGTATTTCCTTCCAACAACTTCATCGGCCGCCAAATTGAAGCTGGTGTGTTCAGAGAGCTCGACCGCTCCAAGTTGAAAAACTATAAGCATCTCGATAAAAGTATGATGAAAACACTGGAAAGTGTTGACCCGGGAAATAAATATTCCATTCCTTATATGTGGGGCACAACAGGAATCGGCTATAATGTGAAAAAAGTACAGGCTGCCTTTGGCGGAAAAGCTCCGGTTGATAGCTGGGATCTGATTTTCAAACCTGAAAATGCCGCTAAATTAAAAGACATCGGTTTGGTATTGCTTGATGACCCAAGCGAAATCCTTTCAGCGGCGCTTCATTATCTGGGTTTAGATCCCAACAGCTTAAATAAGACTGACTACACAGAAAAAGCACTGCCCTTACTGATGGGTATCCGTCCTTATATCAGATATTTTCATTCATCCCAGTATATCAACGATCTTGCCAACGGCGACATTGCTGTCGTGGTCGGATGGGGTGGAGACATTCTTCAGGCTCGTGATCGCGCAGTTGAAGCCAAATCCGGAATCGAAATAACGTATTCGATCCCCAAAGAAGGGGCTGCAACATGGTTTGATATGATTGCGATCCCATCGGATGCAGATAATGTTGACAATGCTCACAAATTCCTTGATTTTCTCATGGATCCCCAGGTGATAGCCGGAATTACCAACTATGTATCTTACCCAAATGCGAATGCGAGTGCGACTCAATATGTTGATCAGGCCATCCGTGACGATAAGACAATCTATCCCACAGCAGAAACCATAAAAGGGCTTTTTACCATGAAGGTAATGCCGCCTAAGATTTCTCGTGTAAGGAACCGGGTTTGGACTAAATTTAAAACAGGTATATAATCCATTAAGTTTCATTTCTGTTATGCATTCAATGATTATACAATCAGGGTGATGCATAACAGGAAAACTTTTTTCGAATCCGTACCCTGTATAGGGATGATCACAGGTAACACGGATGAAATATTTGAAAATATCAGATATCCACCCTTCTTTAGGGCTTGTAACAAAATAAACGTTACAAGATTGATAAGGAATAAGCCCTTAGATAATACAGCCATGGGAGCGCCATATAAATGAACCAAACTGAAATCCTAACCGAATCCCAGAAGAATGAAGCCCCTGGAGCTTATATACAAATTCGGGGGGTCACAAAAAAATTTGATGCGATAACTGCTGTAGATTCAGTATCCCTAGATATTCAACAGGGTGAAATATTTGCGCTTCTGGGAGCCTCCGGGTGTGGTAAATCCACATTGCTTCGCCTTTTGGCCGGTTTTGAAACACTCACGGATGGTCAGATTGACATTGATGGCGAAAGCATGCAATCGATCCAACCATATAACCGTCCGGTAAATATGATGTTTCAATCCTACGCCCTGTTTCCCCACATGAGTGTTACCCAAAATATTGCCTTTGGTCTAAAACAGGATCATCTCCCAAAAACAAAAATAAAAAAACGTGTGGAAGAACTTCTGGAACTGGTACACATGGAATCATTTGCGAATCGATTTCCTCATCAGCTTTCAGGCGGACAGGCCCAGCGTGTTGCCCTGGCGCGAAGCCTTGCCAAGCGACCGAAATTATTGCTTCTGGACGAACCCATGGCTGCTCTGGATAAAAAGCTAAGGGAACAAATGCAATTGGATGTTGTCAATATCATTGAGCGCGTCGGCGTAACCTGCGTTATGGTTACCCATGATCAGGAAGAGGCCATGACCATGGCCAGCCGAATCGGCGTAATGCATGATGGCAAGATCCTTCAGACCGGTAGTCCCCATGAGGTTTATGAGCATCCCAATTGCCGCAGGACAGCAGAGTTTATTGGAAGCGTTAATATGTTTCCAGGAACCATCACTGAAAGTTCTGCAGACCATGTTGTCATTGACAGCCCTGATCTCGATCCAAAAATCAGCATTGACCATGGTATATCCAGTTCTTCCGGAACATCGGTTTGGGTTGCTGTGAGACCGGAAAAAATAATCATCAGCAAAACTGCACCGTCAGATGATAATTTCAACCATGCCAGGGGAAAGGTGGATGAAATAGCTTATGTCGGCGGCCTTTCGATCTACCTTGTAAAAACACCAAATGGTAAGATAATTCGGGCCACCCTGACAAATGTGGACCGCCGGCTCGAAAATCGTATTACCTGGGATGATGAGGTCTATCTTAGCTGGCAGCCAGGAGCTGCAGAGGTGTTGACATGTTGATCAAACGATTTTTGCCTTCCGGCAGGGCAACTATAATCGGTATCCCATTTTTCTGGCTGCTGCTTTTCCTGGTGATTCCTTTTGCCATCGTATTAAAAATCAGTTTTGCAGAAATGGCGATTGCAAGACCACCATTTACCGATCTTTTCATTTACGCAGAAGATAAACTCTCCATTATTTTAAACCCTGGCAATTATCTTTTCCTGATCGAGGATCATCTCTACATTGCAGCATATCTGAGTTCAGTGAAAACAGCAGCTATGGCCACCAGCCTGGCCCTTTTAATCGGATACCCTATTGCATACGGTATTGCCCGCTCCAATCCAGGGGTTCGTAACTTGTTGCTGCTGGCCATTGTTCTTCCAAGCTGGACTTCCTTTTTATTAAGGATTTATGCATGGATTGGTATTTTAAAGACCAACGGTCTGATCAATAACTTTCTGATGAAATTAAACATTATTGATGCACCCTTACACCTTTTGCACACAAATTTTGCAGTGTATATCGGTATTGTTTACGCATATCTGCCCTTTATGATACTGCCGCTTTACACCAATCTGGTGAAGCTGGATGAGTCTTATTTGGAGGCTGCCGCTGATCTGGGAGCCAAACCCTGGAAAACCTTTCTTTTTGTCACATTACCCCTGTCCAAAGGGGGTATCATTGCAGGCTCCATGCTGGTATTCATTCCCGCTGTAGGTGAGTTTGTCATTCCCGCCCTTCTCGGGGGACCGGACACACTGATGATCGGCAAAATATTATGGGAAGAATTTTTCAGTAATCGAGACTGGCCTGTGGCATCGGCTGTGGCCATCGTAATGTTGATTCTTTTGATCATACCGATGATGTGGTTTCATAAACACCAGACCCAGGAGATGGAAAAGATATGAGTACTATGAGACGATCTCCTTTGCTGAATATCTGGCTGGCGTTGGGATATGCATTCCTGTATACCCCCATAATCATACTTATCATTTTTTCATTTAACGAATCAAAGCTCGTTACGGTCTGGGCTGGATTTTCCACTAAATGGTACTGGGAGCTTTTCCAGGATAAACAGATGTTGTCTGCAGCATGGCTCAGCCTGCGGCTTGCCTTGATGAGCGCCACGGGTGCCGTGGTCTTGGGTACGCTCGCAGGCATTGTGATGGCCAGATTCGGCAGATTTCGGGGGCATAACATTTTTGCGGGTATGATTACCGCCCCGTTGGTTATGCCGGAAGTAATCACCGGTATATCATTGTTGCTGCTCTTTGTATCCATGGAGAAAATGTTCGGCTGGCCCTCCAATCGGGGTATGCTGACCTTGTGGATTTCCCACGTCACTTTCTGTGCGGCTTTTGTCGCCGTAGTAATCACCTCCCGCCTTAAAGAAATGGATAAATCCATCGAAGAGGCGGCCATGGATCTTGGTGCATCACCGTTCAAGGTATTTACTGCGATCACGATTCCTATTATTGCTCCTGCAATTGCTTCTGGTTGGCTGCTGGCGTTTACGCTCTCTTTGGATGATCTTGTAATATCCAGTTTTGTTGCCGGTCCCGGCGCAACCACACTGCCCATGAAAGTTTTTTCCAGTGTGCGGCTTGGTGTCAGCCCAAAAATTAATGCACTGGCATCCATTGTTGTGTTTATTGTCACCCTGTTCGCAATAGTGAGTGGATTCTTCATGTTACGTGCTGAAAGAAAACGCAAGCTTGAAATCCAGGCTGCCAAGCGGGATGCGGAAGCTGCTGTGGATTGAAGTCCCACAGGTTTTGCATCATTGGCTTATTGAGCTTGTCATGAACTGTCAAATTTTAGTTTCAACTGAATCAAGATAAAATATAGATAGGAACATCGGAGTCTAATATATTATCATCAACAATAAATTAATAGAATAGGAGGTAAATACACTATAGTGACAAATAGTTATAAAAATTATTTTGAATTGGATTTGTTTTTTATAAGACAATTAAATTTTAGTTTAAAAAACAGGAGGATATATTGTGAACGACCAAATTCTTGTTAGAATTGGGGATGGTGAGCGAATATCGATGTCTGCCAATGAAATAAAGGAAGATTTATTGGCAGGAACTCAAGATGCAGCTGACAGGGGGCAGATTCCCGAACTTACTGCTGAGGAGTTGGATGAATTATTTGAGACTTTTGCTGATCCAAATCGTATAGTCTCGGTAGCTCCCGGTAATGAAGTCATTACTACAGATGACGGTGCATCCGGAATCATGTGTGTGGATCGACCGGATGGTGGAACAGGATTACCCATGGGGTATTTTAATGCAGTAATGGCCTACGAACGCGTATGTTGCGCTGATACAGCAGGTATTGGACACTATGATTACAGCTGCAAACCAGTAAAATCCATCATTAATTATGAAAAGCAGCGCTGCTATATGTATAATCAATCACTTACCATTCCAGTCATTTATGGGACTCAGCCGAATCTTGGACTTTACTATCAGCCCGACGGCCCTTTTCCCAATGCCGCAGAATTGATTCCGCAGGGAAAAATTGAAGAAGCTCGGAAATCCCAGGAAGAGGCAGCAGAAGCATTAACGGAAGATTTGGTTTTTATTGCAACAGAACTCAACGAAGTGGGTTGTGACGGTTTTAATTTTGATACAGCAGGTTCGGCAGGTGATGCTGATTTGTATGCCTCCTTAAAAGCCATTGAAAAAATCAAGGTACTCGCACCGGATATGGGTATTGAAATCGGCATGGCCAGTGAATTTGTACTGGGTATGCATGGCCAGATTGAATATAATGGCAAGCGCCTGGCAGGTATGTATCCCCATGAACAGGTCAAGGTAGCAGAAGAAGCGGGTGCAGATATTTTCGGATGTGCTGTTAATGTAAATGCATCGGAATCAACTCCATGGAATTTAGCGCGTGCAGTAACTTTTGTTAAGGCAACAACTGCAGTTGCTAAAATCCCTGTACATCCAAATGTTGGAATGGGAGTCTGTGGTGTTCCCATGGTGGAAATGCCTCCCATCGACTCTGTTACCCGGGTATCCAAATCATTGGTTGAAATCGGTAAAGCGGATGGCCTGTAGGTTGGCGTAGGCGATCCATTTGGTATGTCAATAGCTCATATAATGTCAGCAGGAATGTGTGGAATGCGGACCGCCGGAGATCTGGTGGCCTGGATGCAGCTGAAAAAAGGTATGAAGATTAATGACGCCAAACAATATGTTGCAGGAAAACTTGGTATTGAAGTAATTGATCTGAGCAATGAAGATGTTATGGCAAGGGTACGAGAAGAGTTGGATATTGGTACTGTCTGCGCTGAACCCGATGGTGCCAAAGGAATTCTTGCCAAGAGCAGAATTGCTAAATTGCTGGATATTGAAATTAATTCAGTCAATAAATTTTATGCAAAACTCAATGCTCCTTTGAAATAAATATTTCAATCACTTAGATACTAAATCATTTATGAAAGATTGTATCGACAGGGTTCGATACAATCTTTCAAATCAAACGAGCTTTATTGTGAATATAAATAGTGTTAGAATTGATATTATCTGAATCAATTATTCGTGTGCCTTACCACTCAAATGCTCAATCTTTATTTTAATTACCTTGGTTTCATCCCAATATTTTTTCATATAGTTCATCCCGGCATCAAGATAATCCTTAGAATATTTGTTTATCACAGATAATAATATATCTTTTTTTTCAGACTCATCTGTAACCTCGTTTGCCCTTCCAAATGCAATGGCACTTTCATAATCTGTGTCAAATTTATTGGCAAGTACATCTGAACAGGTGACAACGCAAAATGAAACTTTTTCATTAAACTTAATATTATCTAATTTATGTCCCTGCTGTGCACAATGAAAACAGATACAATTATCAAAATAAGTATAATTTAAAGGCACTCCATAGGGAAAACCGTCTTCTCCAGTGGTAGACAGTACACCATATGAACCTTTTAAAAGTATTTTAATAGCCTTTTCATCATCTACAGCCCTATCCTTGAGCTTGATTTTTCTAAACATGATATACCTCCAGAATAAAAAGAATGCATTTTGCCTAAAAGCAATCTTTCCTTAATTTAACAGCATCAGGATTTTTAATTTTATAAAGTGTACCAAAAATTTCATAAATAATTTTTAACCCTGCCCAGGAAGTGATATCATTCACATCTCTTGGCGGTGAAATTTCTACCAGATCTAATGCCTTTACCGGCAGGTTCATAATCAAGTTTTTGATCATGTACATAAGCTGTCTGGTGGTTAACCCGCCTCCTTCCGGAGTACCGGTACCAGGAGCAAAAGCCGGGTCCAGCACATCTATATCCGTTGTGATGTAAATCGCATCGTATGCTTTATATATCTGGGTTAATTCATCTACAACTTTTTGGACTCCAAGTCTCTCCACCTTTGATGCATGGTAAACATGAACTGGATTTTCATTTATGAATAGAATTTCTTGGGTTTCATAAGATCTCAATCCCACCTGAGCCAGATCTCTTGCATTGATTCCCTTCATTTCAAGGAAGCGTCTAAGCGGGCAGGCGTGTGACCACCTGCTTCCTTCGTATTCATCCATCAGGTCTGCATGGCAGTCAAAATGAATGACCCCGATTTTTTTGCCGTCATAGGTTTTTCTAAAGGCTTCAAGCAAAGGAATTGTAATCGAGTGATCTCCTCCCAGGAAAAGAGTGAATTTATCTTCTATTAATGATTGGGCATCTTTTCTGATCGTATCAAAGAATCGTTCCCAGTTTAAGTCCAGCTCGATATCTCCAGCATCATAGACAAAAAAAT
>PVMS01033476.1_pt1 | contig 13248 bp, 9 predicted proteins | sample 1853461 | NCBI WGS metagenome assembly PVMS01 (sample SAMN08582032, study PRJNA380276) | Marine sediment metagenome, whole genome shotgun sequencing project. | isolation source: ocean sediment barecode stripped | collected 2017 | reverse complement strand
CAAGGGCAAGATTACAAAAAACATGGCAGTGTTAGGCTTAATTCGTTTTAAAAGAACACTGAAACAGTTTCTCGATTGTGATGATCTGACAAGCGCTAAAGCTGTTGCGTTAGTTGAAAAACTGCGCAAGAAGTCCAGGGATTCACTGGATTACCTGATTCAGATGGTTCCAGCGGCCTCCGGAGCGCATCGCGCTATATTGATAAAAATCTGCCTCGAGAATGTCGAGGGTAGTACCGAAGAGCTGTTCCTCAAGAATCTGGATAACGATGAGACCGATATCCGTACCACCGCCGCAGCCATACTTTCCCAGACTGACCAGGTTGAACCGCACAAGCTGTTCGTGAAACTGCATGAAACCGAAGTCTCGAAAGCTGAAATTATCGACATTCTTGCTTTTCAACGCGAGCAATTGAAGCCGGAGCAAATAATTACCAACGCGCTCAAGCTTGATGGGGAATTTGCCGAGCAATTACTCAGGTTGGCGCCAGCTTCGAAAGTGCCGATTAACCTGGACGCGTTACACTTCAAGCCGACAGCGATCGAAAACCCGTCGATTAAAATCATGTTGTTGCGTTACTTTTCCCAGGTGGAACAGGCGGCGGTGGCGCCACAAATCGCCATGTTCCTGGCTGACGAGAACAAGACAGTCGTTATCGAGGCGCTGAAAGCGCTGAAGAATCTCCCGGTCAAATTTGATGCTTCGGTGATGCTGCCTTTTGTCCAATCCATGTCTGAAGTCGAACGTGAAATGGCGATCGAGGTTCTGCGCATGCATGCGGATGCCGAGCTGGTTCCCAAATTGGCGCCGTGGACTTGCGGCAAGTCTGATGAAACCCGTGAAGCCCTGATCAAGTTATTCGTCAAGCATGTTACTGTTGAAGGTTTGGCAACCTTCCTGAGTCTGCTCGACCAACAAGAGTGGTGGGGCCAGGAACAATCACTGAAGTGTCTACAAAAGTTTGGCAATGACAAGCTCTTTGCGGCGGCCAGGGGGCTGGCCAACCACGACCACGAGTTTGTCCGTGAGCAGGCGCAGAGATTTGCTGCGCAAGGCGGTGATCCGTCAGATTCCAGGCAGCTCTGGGAAAATGCGCTGCATGAAAATTGGCAGGTACGTGAATCTGCCATCGGGACTATTGGCGGGTCGAACCAGCGTGAATCGATTGGAATTTTGAAAAAGGTAATCGGGAAATGGCCGGAGTCGGCGCCCGCGGTGCTAAAGGCGGCGAGTTCCCTCGGTTTTAGCAAGGGGATCGAAATTGCTTTTGCCTGCTTGCGCATGCCCGAGGCGCTGGTACAGCGCGAGGCGCTTGAAACGATTGGCAGTCTCGTTAGCCAGCGGCACGCCAGGGCCGTGCGCGATAAGCTGATGGAAAAAGTCCCGCAGCTGCAGCCCACCGTGCGCGATACTGCTGGTGAAGTTGTCAACCGAATGACCGAGACCTACAAGTTACCGGAACTCAATGTCGATCAGGAAACTTATTTCGATACTCGCCTGATCAAGCTTGAGGGTTTCCAGTCGACCGGTCAGGATGCCAGTCAACCTGTAGTGGAGAAAGCCGCGCCAGAAACTCTCGATATTGAAGAATTCAAGAAAGGCGACCTGTGGATGGATCGCTACTTAATCGATAGGGAAATCGGCCGCGGCGCTATGGGCAGGGTCATGCTTGCCAGTGATGAGATGGTGGGCGAACCCCTGATATTGAAATTTATGCATCCCGATCTGACCGCTGAAGAGTCTTCGCGAGAGCGCTTCGTGCGCGAGGTCAAATATTCGCGCAAGGTGACTCATCCGAATGTTATTCGTATTCACGATATGCTGTTCAAGGATAACCTGAGCGCGATATCGATGGAATATTTCGAAAGCAAAGGGATCGACGAATACCTGAAAGAACAAAAGCTTTTTGCAGCCAAAGATACCCTCGATATCTTGTTTCAGGTCGCCAATGGTATGGCGGCGGCACACAACCAGGGTGTCTTTCATCGCGACCTGAAGCCGAGTAACATCTTGATGAATACCGATGGCCTGGTCAAAGTCGTGGACTTTGGCATCGCCTCGGTATCGTCCAGTGCCGAAGCGGAGCTGACCAAGGTCGGTTCGATTATCGGTACCCCGGCCTACCTGTCGCCAGAGCGCGCCAAAGGCATGGAAGCTGATCATCGCAGTGATATTTATGCGCTGGGCATAATCGCCTACACTATGCTTGCCGGGAAACTGCCTTACACGGGTGAGCCCATGTCGCTGCTGTTCCAGCATATTGAAGGTAAAGCGGTTCCGGTGAATGAAATAAAGCCAGAGCTGGGTCCCCACATCGGCTTGCTGGTGCAAAAATTGATGGCAGTCGAACTCGAAGACCGCTTGCAGACCATGGAAGATGTCGCTGAAGCAATCAAGGAAGTGCAGCAGAAAATTAAATAACCGCGAGGTGTATAGTTAATGTCAATGCAGACCATAATCGAACAAAAACTCGCCAGTGAATTCAAAGCGAAGTATTTACAGGTCGAAAATGAAAGCCATATGCATAACGTTGCACCGGGCTCGGAATCGCATTTCAAGGTCACTATTGTCAGCGACTCGTTCACAGATCAGCTGCTAATCAAGCGTCACCGCATGGTGAATAAAGCGCTACAACAGGAAATGCAGCAGATACACGCGCTCGCGTTACACACCTTGACGCCGGATGAATGGCAAGTACGCGCCGGCAGCGTCACCGATTCTCCAGCATGTCGCGGTGGTGGCAAGAATCAATAGAGCCGGGTTCTATTAACCCGGCGATATATATAATCGCCGGGTTAATCGATAACACCACGGCCTACCGGATTGGTGTCGTAGATCACGGCAAGCACCCGCATTAAATCGATCTCGAGTCGCTCCGACAGCGCTAATGCCTGTTGCATGTTCTGGGTCATTTCGCGAACGGGTTGAGAGCAGCGAACGCCATAGGTGATTGTGTTTTCAAGCCCCTGTACCGGTAGGCACAGGGTTTGCTCGTTAAACACCAGGCCTAGATCCCGGTAAAAACGGTTAAAGTCATGCTCGCTATCGATTAGCAGGTTATAGGCCAGGGCGCCGCGTTCAGTGAGCAGGTGGAACAGGCTATTAATGGTATTTTTTTTCAGCAGCCAGGCGGGTGATTGCGAGCCATTGAAGATGTCGATGAGAATCAAGTCATAATTCTGCTCGCTATGCTTGATGAAGTGAGCCGCATCGTCGTAGACATAGTCAAGCCCGGCTTGCGCAAGTGGCAGTATTCCCATTTGCAACAATTGCTCAATAAGCTCGACATCAATGTCGACAGTGGTGATGTCAGCTTCAGGGTAATGATGGCGCAGGAAATACAGTAATGAACCCGCCGCGGTACCCAGCATTAAAATACGTTCGGGTGCGGGGATAAATAGCAATACCGCCATCAGATACTCGAGATTCTTGAGCTCCAGGTGATGGGGGTTTGCTAAATTGATGACGCTTTGAAGTGCGTCGTCACCGCTACGCAGTTCCAGCCGGCCTTCGAGAAAACATGCGTTGATACGGTTGTAGGCAGTTTCAATCTTGAAATTTTCCCGTTTTACTTCCATATTACACGTTAGTTTCCAATAATCGTCTTGCGGAGAATCGCATTGAAATTTAACAAACCATTACTGATTACCAAGCTAAAAGCAACCTCGGTTCATCTGGGTCTCAGCCTGATAGTGTTTGCTTACCTGGTTTACCAGATCTATTTCAACTGGTATCCGGTACCCTACTTCTCGGTCGACGGTGGTTGGCAGGGTATTCGCCTGATCGCTGCAGTCGATCTGGTGTTGGGCCCACTTATCACCTTTCTGATATTTGATCTGCGTAAGAGTCGCAGAGCAATTGTATTCGATTTGACGATAATCGTGATAATCCAGTTTGCTGCGCTTACCTACGGTGTTTATCTTACTTATACCCAGCGACCAGTTGCTATTGTGGTGATCGATGAATTCGTGATACCGGTGACCATGGAGCAATATGGTGGAAAACTGGAATCGACGGATCAACTTAAACAGTATAGCGATGAGAATCCTCCGATCATTTTCGCGGACCTGCCGTTTGATAAAGAAGCACTTGCCGAGATAAATCGCATCAAGATCGAAGACAAGGCGCTTGAGCATGCGCAACTGCAACTTTACCAAACAAGATCAGGGCTTGCGGCAGCGCTCAAATCAAGACAGGTAGTGTATATGTCGCGCATGGATTATCGCCAGGAGCGAGATCTGTATGACGCCTGGTTAGAGCAACACGATCAATCCGAGGATGAGGTTCTAATCGCTCCTTTCAGCGGACGATACGGCAGGATATACCTGGTATTTGACCTTGAGGGCAAGTACCGTGACTATTTCTAAGACGAGATGTTGGAAATTACTCCAGATTATTATAGAATCGCCGGCCCTTTTGAGTGAGTCCAGTTCCCGTGTAGCAGTGACTCGCGGGATTGTTTAGCGGAGACAAAAATGCCAATTTACGAGTATGTATGTAACGAATGCGGGCATAAACTCGAAGCGTTGCAGAAAATGAGCGATGCGCCACTGCTTGAGTGCCCAGCCTGTGCAAAACAAGCGTTGAAAAAGAAAATTTCAGCGCCTGGTTTCAGATTGAGCGGTTCCGGTTGGTACGAGACTGATTTCAAGTCGGGCAACCAGAAGAATTTGTCGAAAGGAGACAGTACTGAAAAAGATTCTTCGGGCAAGACGGACAAAGCCGCGGATAAAGGTCCAGCTAAATCTACCAGCAAGGATAGTACGGCCGGCAAAGAGGCCGCCGCCTGAAGGCTTTGCCTGGCGGTTACGCCGGGCGTCTCACTAACTATTACTCGGATCAATCACTATGCGCACGCATTATTGTGGCGAGCTCAATCAGCAACATATCGATCAGCAGATCACCGTCTGTGGCTGGGTTAATCGCCGCCGCGATCATGGCGGGGTAATCTTCGTCGATTTGCGCGATAAGAAAGGACTTTTGCAGGTCGTGTTCGACCCTGACGATGCGGCCATGTTTGCCCAGGCCGAAACCTTGCGCAATGAATTTGTGCTGCGAGTTGACGGCAAGCTACGCATTCGCCCTGAAGGTACCAATAACCCCGAAATGGCGACCGGCGAGGTTGAGTTGCTGGCGCATAAGCTGGAGATTCTGAACGCGTCGGAAACCCCCCCGCTCCAGCTCGATGAGGAAGACGTGCATGACGATAACCGTTTCAAGTATCGTTACATCGATTTACGTAAACCGGAAATGCAATACCGCATGCAATTGCGCGCACGGGTTACGCACTTCCTGCGCAGCTGGCTGGAAAGTAACGAGTTTCTCGACATCGAAACGCCGATGTTGACCAAGGCAACTCCCGAAGGCGCACGTGACTACCTGGTGCCAAGCCGTACCCATCCAGGCACATTTTTCGCTTTACCCCAGTCTCCACAGCTATTCAAGCAGTTACTGATGATGTCTGGTATGGATCGCTATTACCAGATTGTACGTTGCTTTCGCGACGAAGATTTACGCGCTGATCGCCAACCCGAGTTTACCCAGCTGGATATCGAAACTTCGTTTATGGACGAAGATGGAATCACAGGGCTGATGGAAGCAATGATGCGCGGCCTGTTCGCCGAGGTGCTCTCGGTCGAAGTCGATGGCCCGTTCCCACGTATGTCATGGGCCGAGGCGATGGACCGATTCGGTTCGGATAAACCCGATTTACGCATTGCGCTGGAGCTGAAAACGATTTCAGATGTACTTGAAGATGTCGAGTTCAAAGTGTTTTCCGCTCCCGCCAGGGATCCCGAGGGCAGGGTGGCGGCGTTACGTGTGCCCGGGGGTAATACTCTAACGCGTAAAGAGATAGATGATTACACTGCTTATGTCGGTCGCTACGGCGCCAGGGGACTGGCTTACATTAAATGCAACGATGTTTCCCTGGGTCGGGAAGGACTGCAGTCCCCGATTTTGAAATTTTTACCCGATGCCGCGATTCAGACGATTCTTGAGCGCACCGCGGCTGAATCAGGCGATCTGATTTTCTTCGGCGCCGACAAGGCAACGATCGTCAATGAATCACTGGGAGCGCTGCGTTTGAAAGTCGGGCAGGATCGTGGCCTGGTTGAGGCAGGTTGGCGTTTCCTGTGGGTAGTTGATTTCCCGATGTTTGAACGTGACGGCGCCGACAGTCGCTGGAATGCATTGCATCATCCATTTACTGCCCCCGCCACCGACCACCCCGATGAACTGGAAGCCGATCCGGGTGGGATGCTGTCACGCGCCTACGATATGGTTTTGAATGGCACCGAGCTCGGTGGTGGTTCGGTGCGTATTCACAGTATAGGAATGCAGCAGTGCGTCTTCAAATTGCTCGGTATCGGCGAGCAGGAAGCGGAGGACAAATTTGGCTTCCTGCTGACCGCGTTAAAATACGGCTGTCCACCGCATGGCGGCATCGCCTTTGGGCTCGATCGACTGGTAATGCTGATGGCGGGCGCCACCTCGATTCGCGATGTAATGGCATTTCCGAAGACACAAACCGCTTCATGTTTGCTCACCCAGGCGCCAGCCGCGGTAAGTGAACAGCAACTGCGCGAACTATCGATTCGACTGCGCAAACCCCAGGCCGAAAACTAGCCTGTATATTGCCCTGGGCTTCGCTGTGTTCATGCAATATGCAGATTAACGCGATTGGCAGCCACCCCGGCAGGTGATAGAATTTTCTATTCGTCTGGCAAATACAGAAAATCATGGCTGCAACCGCAATTGATCTGCAACCCTACGCATCCTTAAACGATGAGGACTGCGATACACGTATCGTACGTGCCAAACAGGCACTCGGTGACCGGGTCGTCATACTTGGTCATCATTACCAGCGCGATGAAATTTTCAAGCATGCCGATTTTTCGGGAGATTCGTTAAAGCTTTCGCGGCAGGCGGCTGATTCGAAGGCCGAGTTTATCGTCTTCTGCGGGGTACATTTCATGGCCGAGGTCGCCGATACTATCTCGCGCCCCGAACAGGTCTCCATTTTGCCCGATTTGTCCGCCGGTTGCGCGATGGCCGATATGGCCGATCTCGAGCAGGTGGAACGCGCCTGGCAGGAGTTGAACTCGGTACTGGCCGCGGATGAATGTGTTACCCCGGTTACCTATATTAATTCAGCGGCAGATCTGAAGTCGTTTTGCGGTCGCCATGGCGGCATAGTCTGTACCTCCACCAATGCCCAGCATATTCTCGACTGGTCGTTTGCGCGGCGTGAAAAAGTCCTCTTCTTCCCGGATCAGCATCTGGGCAGAAATACCGGGTACAAGATGGGCATACCGCTCGAGGAAATGGTGATCTGGGATTATGACCTGCCCATGGGCGGTCTCAGCGTGGAGCAGATCAAAAAGGCCAGGATGATCCTGTGGAAAGGGTTTTGCTCGGTGCATCAGGTGTTCAAGCCCGAGCAAATAGAAAACTTCCGTCGTGAATTCCCCGAGGGCAGGGTAATTTCACATCCCGAGGCCAGTTTCGAGGTCTGCCAGATGTCCGATTATGTCGGTTCTACCGAATACATCATCAAGACCATTACCGCGGCTGAACCCAACACTCAATGGCTGGTTGGTACCGAACTGAATCTGGTCAACCGCTTACACCAGACCCTGGCCAGCGAAAACAAAACGGTGCAATTCATGTCACCCATGGTCTGCATGTGTTCGACCATGTTTCGTATCGATCCCCCGCACCTCGCCTGGGTGCTGGAAAACCTGGTCGAAGGCAGCGTCGTTAACCAGATCTCGGTACCCGAGGACGTTGCCAATAACGCCCGCATAGCGCTGCAACGCATGCTCGATATTTAAAAATCTCCGCTTGGGGGGTAAATTCCAGGTCCCGGTTAATGGCAGACGAAGACAACGCGTATACTTTCGCCACCACGGCGACCCAGCATATCACTTTGGCAAACCTTCCTGCGGGCGGGTTACAAATGTGGCGCGGGGGTCGCCTGCCGGAAGTAACGCTTGCCTATGAATCCTGGGGGCAGCTATCTGCCGCAGCCGATAACGCGATACTGATTTTTACCGGATTGTCACCGAGCGCACATGCGGCGTCATCGGCACTGGATTCGTCACCTGGCTGGTGGGAATACATGATAGGTCCCGGCAAGGCAATCGATACCAATCGATTTTTCGTGGTCTGTGCGAACTCCCTGGGAGGTTGTTACGGCAGTACCGGACCAGGGTCGATAAATCCCGAAACTGATGAGAGCTATGGCGCTGATTTCCCGGACCTGACAGTCGAGGATATAGCGAGTTCCGGTTATTACCTGATACGCGAGCTCGGCGTTGAACAACTGCATGCCGCAGTCGGCTCGTCAATGGGGGGTATGTCTGCGATTGCATACGCGATGCAGTACCCGGGTGATATCAACTACCTGATATCCATATCCGCAGCTACCCGGGCTTTGCCGCTGACCATCGCCTTGCGTTCATTGCAGCGAGAAATCATACGCTGCGATCCCGCCTGGAACGGAGGACATTACTCCAAAGACAGCCGGCCTCTGTCTGGCATGTCGTTGGCGCGCAAGCTCGGGCTGGTGTCCTATCGAGCCGCTGACGAATGGAATTCCAAGTTTGATCGCACCCGGATCCCGGCGGATAAGCTCACCGGCAAGCGTTTCGAACACGAGTTTGAAATTGAAAACTATCTCGAGTACAACGCGCAAAAATTTATCAACAGCTTCGACCCCAATAGCTATCTTTACCTGTCGCGGGCGATGGACTGGTTCGATATTGCCGAGCATGGTGATTCGATCAGCGACGGCATGTCAAAGCTTGAGATTAACAAGGCCCTGGTTGTCGGGATAACTACCGATATCCTGTTTCCATCCCGACAACAGCAGGAAATAGCCGACGTTATGCGAGCTACCGGCACCGATGTCGATTATGTCGAAATCGATTCGGTAAACGGTCACGACGCCTTCCTCATCGACGATGTGCATTTCTCACCAGTAATCAAAAAATTTCTCGACGAATCCGTAGCTTAAACGGACTCCCACGACTTTTGCAGGCATTCACCCGAGGTAGCCTTTTGAGCACAGTGGGCCTGCGATCAGTTGTTTATTCCGGATAGCGGTGCACGTGCTCGGGGATGACGGATTTTTTTAGGAATTTTCGAGCTTGGGGGATTTTGCTGCTTTCACTGCCGGGATTAATCCCTTGGACACCAGGTCCTGGTATGAATGTACCGCATTGCGGGTGGTGGTTTTACAGTAATACAGCGCATTGTCGGCCTGGTTGATCAATTCGTCCCTGGGAAGGTCCTTGTTAAAATCAGTGAAACCGATACTGACCGTAACCTGATCCACATCGGGGAAAGCATAACTGGCGATTTTTTCTCTGAAGCGGTCGAGCGACTGTAGCGCCTGATCGATGGTGATATCCATCAAAACCATCGCAAACTCTTCGCCGCCATAGCGAAACAGCAGATCGTTTTCACGGAAAGAGTCGGTCATTTGTTGCGCCAACAGTAATAATATTTCATCGCCGTAGAGGTGCCCCATGCTGTCATTGATCGATTTGAAGTGATCGATATCGAGCATCACGTAAACCGTGGGGGAGTAATTTATGGTGCGCCGTCGGTGATTGTCGGCAGGCTCAAGCAGCTGCTGCATCTTTTCATTGAACGCGCGGCGATTGTAGAGCCCGGTTAAAGCATCACGGTAAGTCCCCTGCAGCATTTGCAACTGGTGGCAGTAGAAATGAAACAGAAACTGCAGGTATTCTTCCTCGATTAACTTTTCCGGATCACTGGATTTGACCAACAACGCGAAGTGTTTGCTGGTGAGCGGTTTATAACTGCAGAACCAGCCCTCGATTTCGTTATCGTAGTACCAGCTGCCAACGTCTTGTACCCCGAATCTTTTGGTTAGGGTGGCGAGAATCTGCTGTGGGATGTTCTGCTCCAGTCCGCCGCTTGGGGTCAGCCGGTTCCAGTGTTTGTCGCTGTACTGAAAAACTTCGATCTCTATCTTGTCAGCGTGCCCAGGTGCGATTTGTTGCTGGAACGCCTCGTACAATAGTTCAGGGTCGTTAATCTTTGCGAGTGCGTAAAAAAGAATGGTATTTGCATTCGGCCATAATGTCCTTCTACTCGAGTTCGTGAACTCGAGAACAGCTGGAAAGAGAAAATCGGTATCGACAGCAAATCGATTTTAAAGATCGACTCGACTAAAGTCAAAATGACGCTGTGGGCGTGAACCTCGTTGCGGAGTTACATTCGTGGTTTAACGTTCCAGATACTGTAGCTTGTCGGGGATGTCTTCCCATTCGGCGGCATCGTCGGGCCCCGGTTTGCTGGCGGTGATGACCGGCCAGAGCAGTGACAGTTCTTCGTTGAGTTCGAGAAATTGCTCCTGCCCCTCGGGGATGTCATCTTCCGAGACGATCGCATCTATCGGGCATTCCGGTTCACACAGGGTGCAATCGATGCATTCTTCGGGGTCGATGACGAGGAAATTCGGGCCCTCGTGAAAGCAGTCGACCGGGCACACATCGACACAGTCCGTGTACTTGCACTTGATACAGTTCTCGAGCACGATAAATGTCATTACTTACCTCTGGGTTACTCGGTTTGCAACGGGCTCCCTAAATTGACGCCCGCAAAAATCAACCCGGTTATCGTAATACGGTTTCATGATTTGGCAAGGCTTTTCAAACGGTAAATCAGTTCCAGCGCCTGCCTGGGGCTCAACTCATCGGGGTCAATCGCCTGGATTTCTTCAACTAGTGTCTGTGCGCTGTTATCTTCGACCGATGCTGGCTGGTGGAACAAATCTCCCTGCGGCTGCGTCGATTGTTGTTCGAGCAGCTGCAGTTTCTGGCGCGCCAGTTGAATTGCCTGCGCGGGTATGCCGGCGAGTCGCGCCACCTGTAAACCGTAACTCTGGCTGGCAGGGCCGGGTTTTACGCTGTGCATGAAAATAATATCGTCGCCATGCTCGACCGCGTCGAGATGCACGTTTTCAATATTTGGATACTGTTCGGGTAACTGGGTTAATTCAAAATAATGGGTGGCGAACAGGGTAAGGGCATTCGACTTCTGCACCAGGTGATCGGCACAGGCCCAGGCCAGCGCGAGCCCGTCGAAGGTGCTGGTACCGCGACCGATTTCATCCATCAGTACCAGGCTGTTGGCGCTCGCATTGTTCAGAATGTTGGCCGCCTCGGTCATCTCCACCATGAAGGTTGAGCGACCGCTGGAAAGGTCATCGCTGGCGCCGATGCGGGTAAATACCTGGTCGATAGGCCCAAGCAGCGCTTTGCGCGCGGGCACATAGCTACCCATGTAGGCGAGGATTACAATCAACGCGGTCTGCCGCATGTAGGTCGATTTACCGCCCATGTTGGGACCGGTGATCAGCAACATGCTGACGCCATCGTCAAGATGCAGGTCGTTAGCGACGAAAGCCTGGTCGAGTACCTGTTCGACCACCGGATGCTTGCCTGCTTCAATATCGAGCAGGCGCGCATCGGTTAGCTCAGGTGCGCTCCAGTCATGCTTATCCGCGCTAATCGCGAAACAGGTAAGTACGTCGAGTTGCGCCAGCGCTAGCGCGCATTGCTGCAGGGGAGCGAGGTTTTCTCCGAGTTGTTTTAACAGTGCTTCGTAGAGATATTTTTCGCGAGCCAGTGAACGTTCCTTTGCGCTTAGCACCTTGTCCTCAAAGGCCTTGAGTTCCGGGGTGATATAACGTTCGACCGCTTTCAATGTTTGCCGGCGCACGTACTCGGTGGGCACCGCATCGCTTTGTGACTTGCTGACTTCGATATAAAACCCATGCACCCGGTTATAGGCCACCTTGAGTGAATTTATCCCCGTCTTTTGCCGTTCCTGTGATTCCAGATCGACCAGGAACTGATCGGCATTGGCGCTGAGTGCACGCAAGTCGTCGAGTTCCGGATCAAAGCCCGTTTTGATGACCCCGCCGTCGCGGATCAACAGCGGCGGTTCGTCGATGATGGCGGCATCGAGCAGCGCAACCACTTCGGGATGGGTGCTGATAGCCTGCGCCAGTTCCCCCAGCAGGGGGCTGTCATGTTGCGCCAGCTGTAGTTGCAGCGATGGCAGCATCTGCAGCGTCGACGCGAGGGTCGATAAATCGCGTGGCCGGGCCGAAAGCAGCGCTATGCGCGCCAGAATGCGTTCGATATCGCCGATTTCGGCGAGACTTTCCGCCATCGTTTCAAACTCGTGGTTATCGAGCAGGCTGGCCACCGCGTGGTGACGTCGACGCACGCGGTCCTGGTCGCGTAGCGGTTTTTGCAGCCAGCGGTTGAGTTCGCGATGTCCCATTGCCGTGCTGCAGAAATTGATGATGCCTAACAGGCTGTGTTGTGGTGATTGTTCATTGAAAGACCGGGTCAGTTCGAGGTTGCGGCGACTATTCGCGTCGATCAACAGCAAATCGCTGAGCTGTTCATAGCGTAATGGCTGTAGATGCCTGATTTCGGTTTTAAGGGTGTCTTTGACATACTGCAGCAGGCAACCCGCGGCACTGATTGCCAGGCTCGCGTCGGCAATGCCGAACCCCTGTAGATCACGCGTTCGATACTGCTCGCAGAGCAACCGTGTGGCGCTATCCAGCTCGAAGTACCAGGGCGGCATGGCATGCGCCTGTTGCGTGTCGAGCGTGTCGAGCGGCAACTCCTGGTCTTCGCAATAAATGATTTCGGCGGGGTTGAGGCGGGCGATTTCGCCACGCAGGTGTTCATCGTTATCGAGCTCGCTCAAGCTGAAGCGCCCCGAGCTGATTTCGAGCGCCGCCAGGCCCCAGCCAGACGGTTGCCGGTAAATGCAGCACAGCAGGTTCTCCCGCCGATCCTGTAACAGCGCTTCGTCGGTCAAGGTACCCGGGGTGACCACGCGCACTACCTTGCGCTCTACCGGGCCCTTGCTGGTGGCCGGATCGCCAATCTGCTCGCAAATAGCAACCGCTTCACCCTTTCTGACCAGTTTGCCGAGGTAATTGTCGAGCGCGTGATAAGGCACGCCGCACATCGGGATCGGCTCACCGCAGGATTGCCCGCGTTTGGTTAGCGTGATATCGAGCAGCCGTGCAGCCTTGCGCGCATCCTCAAAAAACAGCTCATAAAAATCACCCATGCGATAAAAGAGCAGTGTTTCGGGATGGCCCGCCTTGATGCGCAAATATTGCTGCATCATTGGGGTGTGCGTATTTTTTAAGCCTTTGGATTTACTTGAGTTTTCTCCAT
>PVMS01025171.1_pt1 | contig 13248 bp, 12 predicted proteins | sample 1853461 | NCBI WGS metagenome assembly PVMS01 (sample SAMN08582032, study PRJNA380276) | Marine sediment metagenome, whole genome shotgun sequencing project. | isolation source: ocean sediment barecode stripped | collected 2017 | reverse complement strand
GATATTCAAATGGACAAAAAAAACATTATAAAGAGCACTTGTAAAGGTTGTCACGGAGGATGCGGCGTTTTGGTGACCGTCGAAAACGGAGCCATTACCTATATAGAAGGAGATCCGGAATCTTTCACCAGAGGTACAATGTGCGCCAAAGGATTGGCAAGTATACAGGAAGTGTCAAATCCAAATCGTCTAAAGTATCCAATTAAAAGAATAGGGAAAAGGGGTGAAGGTAAGTGGCAGAGAATTGATTGGGAAGAGGCGATTGAGACGATCGTCGGGAAAATAAAAAATTCCAGCGAAAACTATGGTGAAAACTCGGTTCTTATCGGACAAGGAACTAGCAGAGGACACAATAGATATACTTACAGATTGGCCCGTTCAATTGGCACTACAAATTATTTGTCAGCCGGATATTTTTGCATACGACCTAGAATCGCCGTGAGTACCCTCATGATAGGGGGTTCCAGAAGGCTTTTTTGTGATTATTACGGGTGGGGAGGAGAATTTCCAAAAACGCAAATATCCTGGGGAAGGCAGATGGAAATCTCCAATGCTGATGGAGAAATGAGAGTTTCTTTTCTGGACTCGCTTAAAAAGGCAAAAAATTTGATTTTGGTAGATCCGAGAGCAACAGCACTTGCCAAGAGGGCAACGCTCTGGTTGCAACTCAGACCTGGGACCGATGCTGCTTTAGCCCTTGGAATGATGAATGTAATTATAAATGAGGGTATTTATGATAAAGAATTTGTAGAAAACTGGACATACGGCTTTGAAAAACTAAAGCAAAGGGTTAAAAAATATTCTCCTGAAAAAGTGGCTGAGATAACATGGATACCTAAAGAAAAAATCATACAGGCCGCCAGAATTTTCGCTGTTGATACTCCAGGTGTCATACTAATTGGCCAAGCTCTTGAGGCTTCAAACAATAGTGTCCAAAATATAAGATCGTTATTTTGCTTACTAACTATAACGGGAAATATAGAAAGACCAGGCAGCATGATGGGGTGGCTTCCACCGGCAACAGGCCCCCTTGAAGAATTTGCTTTAGAAGTGCCGATGTCCGAAGAACATAAGAAAACTGCGGTGGGAGCAGACAAATATAAGCTCCTGGCAAAAGCCGGATTATGCCATCCTGATACCCTTTTCAAAGAATTAAAAGAAAGAAAATCCATTGTTAAAGTCGCACACTGGGAGGGCGGCAACCCGCTAAATTGTTTTACAAATACGAAAGATGTACTTGCCGGAATTTTGAATATAGAGTTCATATCTGTTGCAGATCTTTATATGTCCACTCTTGCAGAATATGCTGATATTGTTTTGCCGGTGGCCCATTGGCTTGAAATAGATGATATTTGGGATGAGGTTGCCCGTTTCAGAATAGAAGCAATAAATAAGGCCGTAGAGCCACCGGGAGAGGCATGGTCAGATATTAAAATATTTAACGAAATAGGAAAAAAAGTCGCTCCAGAATATTGGTTTGACAGCGTTGAAAAGATGCTCGATTATCAGCTTAGAAAAGCAAATATAAGTTGGAAAGAGTTTAAAAAAATTGGCACATTGGCCAGAATCGGAGAAGCGCAACAATATTACAAATACAAGACCGATATTTGGAAGAAAGGAGGAGGATTCCCCACACCGACAGGTAAAATAGAACTCTATTCAACCATACTAGAAGATTTAGGCTATGATCCTCTTCCTGACTATATTGAACCGAATGAAAGCCCATATTCTTTGCCCGAACTTTACAAAGAATATCCTTTAATCCTTTCAACCGGAGGAAGAAAACCTTATTATTTTCATTCGCAATATAGGCAAAATCCATGGCTGAGACAAATTCAGCCCTATCCGTTTCTACAAGTCCATCCTGACACAGCCCGTAAATACAATATTGAAGATGGTGATTGGGTTTGGATTGAAACCTTAAGAGGGCGGATAAGACAAAAAGCAAAATTATTTTCTGGAATTGATCCTCGGGTTGTTATGGCAGATGCTTCATGGTGGTATCCTGAACAATTTGGACCTGATCACGGCATGTGGTTAAGTAATGCCAATGTCATCACAAGCAATGACCCGCCTTATGATCCCGCTTTGGGCTGTACCACGACGAGGGCATTGCTCTGTAAAATATATAAATACGATGATGAGGTATGATTAAAAAAATGGCTATTTATTTTAAGAGCGACAAGTGCGTAAAATGTTATGCCTGTGTCATCGCGTGTAAGCTGGTGCACAATTATCCCCCTCATCCTATTTCACCACCTGTAGCTGAACCCGAAGGGGTTAGTTTGCTGCGTTTATATGAATATTCCTCCCATGTTGGTGATGACAATTTAGGCTTTCATTTGCAACTCGTGACCTGCATGCATTGTGATGATGCTCCTTGTATTGAAGAATGTTCGGAATTGGCTATTTATAAAGATCTTGAATATGGCGTGACATTAACTGATAAGGAGAAATGTATAGGTTGTGAAATTTGCTTTGATGTGTGTCCCATTAATGCGCCTTGTTATGATGAAAACGGAAAAATAGCATTATGTGATATGTGTATCGACAGGCTGAAAGCCGGTAAAAAAACCTCTTGCCAATCAGTTTGTCCGGCTGAGGCAATTTTTGTAGGAACAGCCGAAGAAATAAGAGCGCTAAAAGATAACGGCTTAAAAAAAGAAAGTATTTTATAAAAACACAATCTCATCTAAAAAACCCCTTCTATTTATTCACCCTCATTTAAAATTTATCCCAAAGCGTTTCAAAAAACTATATCGCGCTTAAAAATAAAGCGCGGGTCGATAAAAAATAGCATCTAAAGGTTTTTTAACAATATATAAAAAAACTCTTGACATGGGTTGAAGTTTAAAATAATTTGATTACAGTCTCACATATTGATACTCAATTCTCAAATTAGGAGACCCATGCCATTCAATACATTAATTAAAGCAATAGAAATCCTCGACCTTTTTATAGATAAAAAGACCTCCCTTAGTGCAGGTGACATTTCAGATTTGCTGAATATGCCCCGAAGCACAACTTACAAATATCTTGCAATATTAATAAAAAATAGATTTTTAGGGCATGACTCAAAATCAGGACAATATAATTTGGGTTTTAGATTCTTTGAATTTGGAATTGCCGCCCAGGCCCAGTTTGCAATCGATAAGATCGCCCTTCCTTTTATGCAAAAGCTCTTCAATGAGGTTAAAGAAACCGTCATCCTCTCTGCTTTAATTAACGATAAGGCTTATTGTCTTGAAAAAGTAGGGAATGAAAGCGGCATCGTTTTCGTAATGCAGCGTGGTTCACATTTGCCGCTACATTGTGGGGCATCAGCTTTAATACTTTTGGCATTATGGGATAAAAAATCGGCAGAATCCTTTTTAGAAAAAGCGGAACTTAAACAATATACCGACAATACGATAACCGATCCAGTCACGCTGCGAAAAAGATTGGCTGATATTCGAAAGGCCGGATATGCTTATTCTGATCAGGAAGTTGATATCGGCGGCAGAGCGGTAGCAGCACCCATCTTTTACCAAGAAGGAAAAGTAGCTGCCAGTCTTGGAGTTGTTGGTCCGATTCAGCGGATGAGCAATGATAGAATTGAAGAGATAAAAGAGTTGGTCATTAATTATGCGAATGAAATAACAAAAAAACTTGCAAACCCTGCTAACCAATAATTTGCGATGATAATTATTTAATTGAGGGGTTGGAGTATCGATATGACAAAGCATTTGGGACAGGTTACCACAGATTTGTGACAATGCTAAAAATAAAGAGAGGAGGAATTGAAAAATGAGTCTTAAAATTGTTGATATGTCTCTGCCCTGGGGAAGATCGGCGACGCCTATATGGCCTCGAGCAGGATTAATGAATGACGTGATGGTTCAAACCGTAACGTTTCCGGCAGCGGCTAAAGGAAGATACACTACACTTCTAAAAATGCGGATGCACACTGCTACGCATATGGATGCTGAAATACACGTGACGCCTGGTGGCTGGTCTATTGATGAGCTTCCCCTTACCAGGTGCTATGGTACGGGCGTAATAGTTGATATGAGATACAAGAAAAAATGGGAAGTAATTACGCCGGAAGACCTTGAAAATGCAAATCCGAAAATTGAGCCGGGTGATTTTGTGGTGATTAATACCGGTTGGCATCATTATTACCGGAAAGACAACTATATTTACTTTAATCATTACCCGGGACTTTACCGGGAAGGCGCTGAATGGTTGGTGGAAAAAAAGGTCAAAGCCGTCGCCCAAACTGCAGGAGCCACCGACCTTTCTCTAGCGCATTACCCACTAGACAAATCTATGCCTTGGTTATATGAAGAATACATGCAAGAAACCGGTAAGGATCCGCATGAAGAATTTCCTGAAAATGAACCTGCGCACCGAATTCTTTATGGCGCTGGGATTCCAGGCATTGAGCAAGCGGGTGGCGATATAGACGAGGTAACCGGGATGCGATGTAAGATAGCGGCTTTTCCTATTCGTTTTGAAGGAGGCGATGCTTCTATGGTTCGACTTGTCGCTATCTTGGAGGATTAATCACATGAGTCTAATACCAGAAGACAAGACTATCATAACGGTAGCTACGACAGGAGGAGTTGCTGGCAGCAGAGAAAGAAACCCGAATGTTCCCGAACAGCCCGACGAAATAGCTCAAGCAGTATTTGATTGCTGGAAGGAAGGCGCTTCAATCCTGCATCTCCATGCTCGCGACAAAAATGGTATCCCCACTGGAGATCCGGAGGTGTACAGTGAGATACACAGCAAGATAAGAGATCTCGGATGCGATATTATTATCCAGGATTCCACCGGTACCGGCCCCGAGGTCGCAATTAAAGACAGGATACGGTGTTTGGAGGCTGATCCAAAACCGGAGATGGCTTCGCTCGATATGGGAACTATGGTGAGAAACGTCGGCCTTTATGAGGGAACATATACGATAAGGTACGGAAAGACTCTGGAGGATTGGGCACGGGTAATGCGAGATGCCGGAGTTAAACCATCTATGGAAGTATTCAACATTTCCAACCTTCGCGAGGTAACGAATCTTATTGCGAAGGGGCTGGTGGAAAAGCCCTATTATGTGGAATTTGTACTCGGTCAGCCGTATCACGGAGGAATTGAGGCTTCTCCCAAGCATCTCATGTGGTTTATAGATGATCTTCCTGAACCGAAAGATACCGTCTGGAGTGTTCTGGCTACCGGAAAGTTCCAAATTCCGTTGACAACAATGGGTATGATTCTGGGAGGAGCGATTCGGGTCGGCTTTGAGGATAACCTCTATTATCGCAAAGGAGAACTTGCCAAAAGTAACGCTCAATTGGTGGCTCGTTCGGTGAGGATTGCTCGTGAGTTAGGCAAAGAGCCTGCCACTCCGAATGAAGCAAGAAAAATATTAGGACTCAAACCTTTGTGATTTTAACTTTGGCCATTAACTAAAGCAAATAAAAAGGATTAATTCATGACCGATATATTTAGAATCGACGATAAAATAGCTGTTGTTATTGGAGGAACAGGTAGCATTGGCAGCGCGATAGCTCTGGGCTTAGTTCAACAAGGCGCTAGAGTGATTATAGCAAGTCGTAATGTGGAAAAACTTCAAAGCACAGCTATAGACATACAATCAGTGTCAGGCTCAGAAGTTACGACATTCCAGGTCGACGTTAACGATGAGCAGAGCGTTGTAAATCTGGCAGAAGATGTTGTTTCCAAATTTGGAACAGTTGATATATTAGTTAACGCCCATGGCGCCAATACTAAAAGGCCTGCAGAGGAATTTCCGACAGAAGCATGGGATGCACTTTTTTCCCTTAATGTCAGGGGGCTGATGCTTTCCTGCAGAGAATTCGGCAAAATTATGATTAAGAACAAGAAAGGTAAAATCGTTAACCTTTCATCAGTGAGAGGATCGCGTGCCACTTTATGGGGCGGCAATCTATGCTACTCATCAACTAAAGCCGCAGTAGACATGTTTACGAGATCTCTGGCCTCTGAATGGGCGCAGTACAATATTAATGTTAATGCCGTTGCCCCTTCCCTGGTGGCCAAACCTGAAACCTGGGCAACGCGAACTCCTGAGCAGATTGAACGATACCTGGCCAATATTCCCCTAAAAAGAGTTGCCGACCCCAAAGAAACCGCAGGGATTTTTCTTTTTCTGGCTTCCTCGGCTTCAGACTTCATCACCGGTCAGATCATATACCTTGATGGCGGACTTACCGCTGTCGCCTAAATTTCATCGAAAATGTTTGCGTGAAAATAAACCGAAAATAATTAAAAGGAGATTGAAGGAGTGAAGTTAATTAAAAAGAATCAAGGGGAAGCAAAACAGGCAGGCCGCCACTTTAATCAGTGTGGGATCACTAGAATTAGTCCGGAAACGGGAAGTCAACGTCTACGGGTGAGCCTATCGCACTTTCTACCTAAAGGCGGAACTGAGATGTACGACTCCCCAACAGAAAGAGCTTATTATGGCATTTCAGGTTCGATAATGGTGAGAGGAAAGCAAGGAGATCAACACCTAATTGAGCCTGGCGACCTCCTTTACCTGCCGCCAGGTGAGCAGCGCAGTATTGAAACCGTGGGGAATGAGCCGGCAACGATACTGGTTATTATAGTTAATTTAGATTAAATTATAGCGAAGGGCATTATCTAATGGACGAAAAAAAGGTTGTTGTTGTGGGAGCCGGGGTGATGGGCCATGGCATTGCCCAGGCTTTTGCTCAGGGAGGTTTTCAGGTTTCTTTAGTGGATACTAACCAGGCAATTCTTGACAGGAGCTTCAAACTGATAAAATCGACTCTAAAAACCATGGCCGATGAAGAATTCTTGGAGCATTCCATTGAAACCATACTGAATCGGATTACTTTTACGACTTCTCTTGAAAAAGCTTCTGTCGATGCCGATATAGCTATTGAAGCAGTTTTTGAGACTACGGATGCAAAAAAGCAAATATTTTCGCAACTGGACACCTATTGCCCGCCTCGTACTTTACTGGCAAGCAACACGTCTTATTTAAATATATTTGATTTCGTTAAGACCTCTCGCCCGGATAAGGTTTTAATTACGCATTGGTATGCCCCTCCGCATTTAATTCCATTAGTCGATGTGGCCGGTGGAGCTAAAACGGCTGAATCGACTACAGGGACGATGGTGCAGATATTAAAGCAGATCGGCAAAAGACCCGTCTTGATGAAAAAGTATATTTCCGGCTACGCCATCAACCGTCTCCAGCATGCTATGAATCGAGAAGTTAATTTTCTCTTGGATAATGATTATATATCTCCGGAACAATTGGATGAAGCCGCTATAGTTGGCCTTGCCTTTCGCATGATGGTATTGGGAGTGGTGGCCCGTTATGATTTCGGTGGAATCAGCATGAGGACATACAAACCCCCGGGATTTGAAGAGGTTCCTTTGGATTACAAATACAGAACACTCCAGAAACTGGTCGATAAGGGGCACTTGGGTGTTAAATCCGGCCGTGGTTTTTACGACTACAAAGGAAAAAGTGCAGAAGAGATGTATCGTGAAAGAGATATTCGTTTGATTGAGATGTCACGAAATCTTGAGAAATTGGAGACAAGAGGACCGATAGACGGGACCTGATATTTAGTCGAAAACCATCTTTAGGATCAAAAAAATAGTGGGAAGAGAGGAGGGTGATAATTATATAAAAAAATTTTAAATGCCGAATTGATGGCCCACTTTAATCTTAGCAGCTAAATAAAAGGGAGGATTACTATGAGAAGACCTATATTATTGAACAGTATTTGTATAATGGCGGCGGCTATTTTTCTCATTGTTGCACTACCGGGGGGGGGCATTGCTGAAGAAACTTTTAAGCTAAAATACGCTACCCACATGACAGCTAGGCACGGACAGTATAATCAAGGAAGTTTAGTCTGGCTCAAAAAAATTGAAGAAGCTACTGGCGGAAGGGTTAAAGTTACTCCCTATCCCAGCCAAACATTATGTAAAGGCAGAGACACCTTGGAGGCTGTTAAGGGTGGAATTGCGGATATAGGTACCGCATTTGTCGGTTTTTTTCCAGGGCGTTTTCCCATAACTGAAGTCGCCTTCCTTCCGTGCATGAGCATGAGTCCGAATAGCACGGCTGAGAGTTCTACCCGCGCTATTATGGACGCCTACAACACATTCCCGGAAATGCAAAAGGAATTCGCCGACGTTAAGTTTTTAACCTTGCATTCTATTGAACCAGCCTTTGTTGCCACTCAAAATAAACCGGTGCGCAAATTGGGAGATCTTAACGGCTTGAAGATGAGAATAGCGGGTGTTTATATAACGGAATTTATGAAAGCCCAAGGTGCCGTGCCCATGTTAATGCCCCCAAGTGCGTTATATGAAAATATGCAAAAGAAAGTAATAGATGGGTATGCATACAGTTGGGACGGGTTCATGTCGAGAAAATTGTATGAAGTAACAGATAGTGTTCTCGAAGCCAGATGGTATGTTGGTGCATTTTTTACTGTGATGAACCGGGATGTATGGAACAGTCTCCCGAAAGATATCCAAGAGGCAATTGATAACGTTACAGGTGTTGATTCCGCTGTCCAAATTGCCAAACAAATAGATTCTGATAGGAAACCAGCTTTAAAGAAATGCGATGAACGCGGAATAAAAGTTTTCACTCTCTCAGAGGCCGAAATGGACAAATGGAAAAAGGCTTCTAAACCAATATGGGATGCGTGGGTTAAAAAAGCCTCTGCCAAGGGTATTTCACGTGACCGGGCTGAGGAGATCCTTGATACGACCATAAAAATATATAGGAAGTATGAATAGAATAAACCTATGTTAAAAAGAATTTCTCGCCAACTGGACCCCGGAATCAGTTTGGCAAGCCGTGGTGTCGGTAGTGTAGGAGCCGCAGCCATTGTTATGATGATGTTTCTTACATTCGTGGATGTGCTCCTCCGCTATCTTTTTACCAGGCCGGTTTCGGGCTCTTTCGAGCTTACCGAGTATTTGATGGTGATTTGTGTTTCCTTGACGCTTGCATACTGTGCCGTTTTAAAGGGTCACGTCAAAGTAGATATAGTAGTTTCCCTGTTTTCGGCAAGAGTTCAGGAAGTTATACGAAGTATCGTTACCCTCCTTGGGTCAATTTTTTTTTTATTGCTAACCTGGCAAAGTGCCGTTCAAGCAGAAAATATTCGCATGAGCGGTACTTTTTCGACTGTTCTCCACCTTCCTGTTTTTCCTTTTGTTTGGATATTATTTATTGGTAATGCCTTGCTTTCAATGGTGTTTTTACGTGACCTAATCGGGTCTGTAAATCTGGTACTGAAAGGAAAACGGTCAACTTTGTTTTGGCTACTACTGGGAAGTATAATCGCCTTACTTCTGAGTGCGATCATTTTTTGGGGTAAGGAATTGCCCTGGTACATGACGCCATCTGTATTTGGTTTGTTTGGAATTGGCATTCTTCTTTTGCTCATGTTTTCAGGCCTGGAGATCGGCTTAGTATTAGGTATAACCGGTTTTTTAGGTATGGCTTATCTTTCCGGTAGCCGTGCAGCCTTCACGCTTTTGGCAACAGTCCCTTATTCTACCGTAGCCTCGTACGGTTTCAGCATTATCCCTCTTTTTGTGCTTATGGGGACATTTGCCTATTATGCGGGATTAAGCAGGGATATTTATCGGACTATGTATACGTGGATGGGTAGTCTTCCAGGTGGTCTGGCGATCGCTACCGTAGGAGGCTGTGCCGGCTTTGCCGCTATAAGTGGTTCCAGCCTTGCCACATCGGCCACTATGGGAACGGTGGCAATGCGTGAAATGAGACGATACAAATATGATGATAAACTGGCGACTGGTTGTATAGCCGCCGGGGGTACCATCGGCATCCTCATACCACCCAGTGTGATTCTTGTTATTTACGGGATTGTAACTGAACAGTCCATAGGAAAACTTTTCCTGGCCGGCTTTATTCCAGGTATTCTTGAGGCTGTCTTTTACATGGTAACCATATTGCTTTTGTGCAAGCGAAATCCTCTCTTAGGTCCCAAAGGACCTAAGACAACATTTGGTGAAAAATTTGCTTCATTAAAAGACAGTTGGGGGTTGCTACTGCTCTTTGGGCTGGTTATGGGCGGTATCTATACCGGGATTTGCAGCCCTACGGAGGCGGCAGGCGTCGGTGCCTGCGGAGCGTTTCTTTTGGCACTTGGAAAAAGAAAGCTTACCTGGGAGAACTTTATCGCCAGTATCATGGAGTCGGGGAAGACAACGGCTATGATTTTCCTTATTATGATCGGAACCCATATTTTTGGTTATTTTCTAGCTGTAACCAGACTTCCCTTTGAATTAGCCGATATCGTGCTGGGGTTGCATGTAAATCGGCATATCGTTTTAGGTATCATTATCCTGGTCTATTTGTTTCTCGGTGGTATAATGAGTGCGATTGCAATGATCCTGATTACCGTGCCTATATTCTTTCCGGTAATAACCGCTCTGGGGTTTGACCCCATATGGTTTGGTATCATCATTGTAAGAGTGTCCGAGATAGGTGGAATAACACCACCTGTGGGAATGAACGTTTTTGTTATCCACGGTGTGGCCGGGGACGTTCCCCTCCATGATATTTACAAGGGCATTGTACCCTTTCTGATCGCAGACTTGTTACATTTAGCCTTATTGGTTCTATTTCCCCAGATTACACTTTTTTTGCCCAGCTTAGTGAAATAAATAAAGATGGTAAGGTATATATGTAATATGCGCAAGGAAAACAAGAAATGAGCCATAGTAAAAATAAAATTCCAGTAGAAGAAGACCTATGGGAAGCTCCAGCTACTCCAAGGAAAAAGCCACAATTAATCGGGAGCAGATGCACCTCTTGCGGAGAGATCTATTTTCCCAAAAAGAAAAAGGATTTATGCATCCAATGCCAAAAAAGAAGCTTAGAAAATATCAGGTTCGGCGGGACAGGTAAGATCATAAGCTTTACTGTAGTGGAACGGGCCCCTGCGGGCGGGTTTTATAAAGGGCCGGTTCCTTATGCTTACGGCATTGTTAATCTTAAAGATAAGGTTCAATTGCGAAGCTTGTTTGCCGGTGATTTGGATATGCTTAAAGTCGGTATGGATGTAGAACTGGTAATAGAAAAACTATTTGATGATGATGAAGGAAATGAACTTGTAGCCTATAAATTTAGACCGATTAAAAAATAAAAAAGAGAAAGCGGCTTTACTGATGAAACCAATAAATGAGATGAGACAGGTCGCCATCGCCGGAATTGGCATGGTCCGATGGCAGCGCTATGAGAACCAGGAAATTTATGATTTTGGAGCGGGATCAATTTTAAATGCCTTAAAAGATGCTGATATTAAATGGCAGGATATTCAGGCGGCATTCTGCGGGAGTGTCTACCAGGGGACATGCACCGGTCACCAGCTTATCAGGGAAATAGGGCTTACCGGCATACCTGTGGTGAACGTGGAAAATGCATGTTCTAGCGGCGCATCGGCATTCAGATTGGCTTATCAGTCAGTCGCTGCCGAGATTTACGATACGGTCCTTGCTGTCGGTTTTGAAAAAATGCCCCGAGGTCCCATCCCCAGTACTGCTTTCAGGCCCTATGAACTAAAGATGGGTTTTAATCTTCAGCCGGCCAATTATGCAATTAAGACCATCTCGTATATGGAAGCAACCGGTACCACAATTGAAGACTTTGCCAAAGTTACCGTCAAAAACCGAAAGAACGGTGTTCTTAATCCCTACGCGCATTTTCAAAAGCCGGTAACCCTGGAAGAGGTGATGAACTCCCGCATGATAGCAAGGCCTCTTCGTTTGCTGCATTGCTGCCCGGTCACCGATGGTGCTTCTGCAATTATTTTATGCAGGGCCGATAAGCTAAAATCAAAAAGCAGGAAAGTTATCGTGGCTGCCTCGGTTTTAACAGGTGGCGTTTACGGCGGGGAAGATGATATTTCCAGCATAAAGTTTTCGCCGGAACTGGATATTGTTGAGCTTTCCGCTCATCAGGCTTATGAAATTTCAGGATACGGACCGGAAGACATGGATGTGGTACAGGCCTATGATACGGTGGCTTCTTCAGAACTCTGGGATATTGAAAAGTTAGGCTTTTGCAAGAAAGGAGAAGCAGCAAAACTTTTGAACGACGGTAATTTAGAGATAAACGGGAAATTACCGGTGAACACCGACGGCGGAATGATGGCAAGAGGCCATCCTTTGGGGGCCACAGGTGTCGGGCAGATTTGTGAGATCGTCACACAGCTTAGACAAGAGGCCGGACAGCGGCAGGTGCCGGGGGCTAAAATCGGTCTGGCACATACCCGGGGAGCCGGTCCGAACAGTGTGGTTACAATTTTGAAGAGATAACTTAAAGTATTATGACTTTATTATGTCGGATCAATGCTTAAGGGGCATTTAAAGGTTTTTTCCATTTTCTTCAAAGCTAAATATGGACAAATTGAGTACCGTTATGAGCGGGATTTATTCCGCGGGCTTTTCCGTTTTGCAAAAAGCTCAAACCTGCAAAAAGGAAATTTCAAAACAGCTTCTAAACAAAAAAAAATATCACAGATCGAACCTCTCCGGGCTTTCGATTCCTCTGAATATGACAGATTGCAAGGTTATTGCGGCGTTGAATAGATGCCCCTGGGTTTCCAAGGTTGAATTTTCTATCCTCAACTCGAATCCTAAACTTGGGTTTTGCCAAGATGTTGCAATATGTATGAGCCGTAATATCGAGTTTGGCAACCTGTTTTAATATGGCCCGAATGATCCAGAATTGTTATTCATTAAATAAACAAATAACCCATTTGTGTAATTGGTAATTCTGTACAACTCATCTAATTCCGAACAGCCCAATAATACAACAAATCCCTTGCTTTAACTTTAACCCTCCGCCTTCCTTTTTAATATATTTTTTCTTTCTCTGCCCATATATCTTTTTAGAGTTGTGAACACTCTGCACGATGTCCCCTATTACAATTAATTGTCAAAACTAAGGACGGGTAAAGGCCATCCAAATCCTTCCGGTCGGGTTTTCCCGCCTCCTATTGAAGATTCTAAAAAAGATATTATATTCTTGATATAAAACAATTTTGTCGTAATTGATGAGGTTGTGTGACTTTGGGAAATGCTCCTGCGAAAGCAGTTTGCGAAAAAGAGTTTTGATAAAACATTTCAACGGTTATGGACGCATATTGTGAAATGTAGGAACAGGAGAACACCATGAAGAAAAAGAACAATAACTCG
>PVMS01146313.1_pt1 | contig 13251 bp, 19 predicted proteins | sample 1853461 | NCBI WGS metagenome assembly PVMS01 (sample SAMN08582032, study PRJNA380276) | Marine sediment metagenome, whole genome shotgun sequencing project. | isolation source: ocean sediment barecode stripped | collected 2017 | reverse complement strand
GCAACTGCGCCAACAATGGAACATCGGGGATGTGCCCGTGATTTTTTCAGCTGCCATGTATAAAGCACCTGATTTACTATTTATCTCGAATAAATGTTGCTCCTGACCCCCCGATAAACTCCAAGTAACAGGTTCGTTTGCAGTAAAAGTATGAATAGCTGTTGTATTTTCCTGTATTGATTTTGTCTTTGGTCCTGTTATAATCGGAGCCTGGACATCTTTTTTCGGCGGCACACTTAAAAGTTTACAGCCACTCCATGGACATGAAGCTTGCGGTCCCTTACAAACACAGTCTGAACTTTTATTTATGTTACAAATATTATTGCCACCTGCTTTATGACGCTGTTTGGTAATTCCCAATGGGACCATACTACCAATGGATGGATTGGTTATACCCAATCCTTGTCCACCTGGAACCCTTATATATCCCTTTTTGGAAACTTTCTTTGACACACCTAAATAATAAAAACGTGATGACTGTCCCAAAGAACCCGCACGTTTTTGTTTGGCCCTCATAGTCGCTCTATTCGGCATTATACAGTATATAGAGAGAATATTTCAACAATAGAATTCTTTCAACTTACCAATCCATGAAGCTGGTATTGTAAAAACATTTGAACCAGTGGGAACTGCAAGACGTTTGTAGTGTGTATAAATAGCTACGTCGGGCAATAATGCAACTTTGCCGCGGGTAATGAAATGGCGGTATTTGTTCAAATACATAGCTTCCTTTTTGGGAACATTCCGCACGATATAGCCTACCTTCTCCGCATCTTCTAAATACGACAGAATCCGCTCCCTCGATGATGCTGTACTATTTGTATTATCAAAGACAAGTTTATCGTCTATGTTTTCTTGAATAACCGTCCGATACCTCGCCGGCGTCTTATAATCATCTTTGCTTAGGCGCATATAGTTGGGCAAATACTTTGTGCAAAAGGCCGTTTTGCCAGTTGCTGGCGCGCCTACAATAAACAAATACTGCTTATCTGCAATAAATGTTGCCAATTGGAGCTGATGGGCCACAAATTGTGTATCTCGAGACAAGCGCGGAAGGACAATATCAACGTTCTGAGGTGTCTCCGATCCAAAAAACTCGTCTGCTTTGTAAAAGGATAAGCGACAATTTTTTGCAAAACAGGCGTCGCTGTCGGAAAAACATTCCGTTTTGGACCAAGCATCTCCTACATAAAAGGATTCTCCAAAAATAAGTGGTTCCACAAGTTTACCAACATAATGTTCAAACATACCTGGAAATGGTTTGCGCATATAATTATTCTGCAAGGAAACATAAAAGATCAGAGGAACCTCTAATTTCTGCTGAATACTCATACATTTATCTCTAAAATCACTCTTCTTCATGCGTTTTTCCAAATTTTTTTGATTGGTAAACACAATGATTGTATAACCATCCTCATACAACCCCCTTAGTTTTGATTTAACCCGTTCATTCATAAGTATCCAGTCATATTTATCTTTGGGAAAACGGCGTTTGGATTTCGTGCGAATCAGGGTTCCATCCAAATCAAACCCAGCTACTTTGTTGGTCATTCGTTGATCTGGTTGAAGGAAGCATTCCATACTGTTTATTTGTATTCTACAAATAAAAAGTAAAAGATTTCAATTTTATATATCTTATGAATGAATAGTGTAAAAATGGCGTTTTACAAGGATGTGTTTGAACCGTTACACTCAGGGGTGTGGGCACCACGTGCCGGAGCATGTCAAGCAGTTGCCCTGGTTCAAGGAGCAGTAAGCTGCTGGCAACCAAAACTTGCAATCGTCGCACGACCCTTGGCCAGCCGCGCAGCACTTGCACGTCCTGCCCGCGGCGCAAGGCGGCGACGCCGCTGCCGGGTGGGGCGTTGTGGGGCCGAGCTGACGTGGAATATGGTTTGACATATAGTTTTCCTTCCAGCCAGCACTGCAGGTTTGTTCACAGTGATTGCGTCTCGATGTCCAGATATTGCCTACACCGCCAGCATTTTGGCGATTACGGGGCTGCGGCCACTGGCAAAAAGTGCCATTGTGTTTATTGATCACCTGATGACAGTAATTTTTGATCGCAGGATTGTTGGAATGTTGTATATCCCAAAATGTTTTATCGCGTCCAATGGCATCTGCAACGCCATAGCGACAGCGGAGGCCACTCATCGGCAACCCGCAGGTTTTCAAATTACAATTGACACGCTTTCCTAAATGTTGGATGATTAAACCTTGTTTTCCAACTGTGGGCGGACATCCAGCTTGTTTTAATGCTGGTTGATTGGTATTGACGGAGCCAATTCGTTGACGTGCTCGACCATAATAGCGAACCATATATATATATATATATATATATATATGTGTGTGTGTGTGTGTGTGTGTACTTTTATTAATCGCCAAACAAGTGAACGGAGAGATTATTATCAGATAGATCTTCTATGGTAGCAGTAAGGGTAACTTCTGTAGTAGTACCTGGTAGATGCCGGTTTGCCACCGAATCAGCGGCACTATTAAAAATTTGATTGATGCTGCTTACAATTTGATTGGTAATGGCATCTACTTCCGAAGAACCATAATCTCGGATATCAAAACGGCAAATTGGACAACGTGGACTACCACGAAAATGGCGCCGAAGATTCATTTCCCGAAATATATGACCGCAATGGCGTATACGAAGCACATAATCGCGAGGATTAAAATCTTGCTGATCTATGGGACAGATTGTATGGTAATTATCGGATAAATCACCATAGAGTATTAATTCAGTAGCTTCTGAAATTTGATGCCGACTTGGTCGTATTCTTACTGGCGAACTTAGTTCCTCCATAGTGGGAATTTGCTCAACATGCATCGGATCTACAAATCTAGTAACACGTTGGCGCCGTAGTCTAGGTCGATTGGGGGCGACTAGTGCTGAAGGACGACCAATATCTTGGGATGTGGAAGTGGAGCGCGTTGTAGTGCCAGTTGCAGACTCTGTTATGGTAGCTGTAGATCTAGGACTCCCATCGTTCGTAGTCTGTGCCATCGGCGCCGGCATATCGAGCGAAGACGTGAATGATGGCGGCGCTAAAACTCTCGGGATAAGGGGCGGAAGCAAAGCCGCTCGGGCGCCGCCATCGCCAATATACATGCCGCTCCTATCATATCGTCTGCGACGACGCAATTGACTGCTACTATCCGCTGTTTGTATGCTTTCAGTAGAGCTCTCAACCGGCGCCGGCGGTGGTGACGACGATGGCGGCGCTGGCGGCGATGATTGTGGCGGCATTTCCGGCAAACGCCGTGGCGGTAAAGGCAAGCGCGCATCTTCGGCTATATTAGATAGCGAAGACGGTATATACGGCGATATGGGAGGTGGGCGAGGAAACGGCATGGCATTACGTCGTTGGCTTCTAGGAAAACGAGCGCCTCTCCGTCTTCTTGATCCAGAGTTTAGCAATGTTCGTGGTTGAGCAGTAGATTCGCCCTGACCTAATCCGCTTGATCTACAGATATATTGCAATACAATTTCGGAGCTACGGGTGTTAATAAGTGTAATATTGGTTCCTAGAGAATATATAATTCGTTGCTGTTCGCTTATTAATTCTAAATATTGTAGCAGAAGATTGCGATTGGAAAGATCCATATAAAAGGAAAATATTATTAGTTGAGCATAAATGATATAAACAAGAAAAGAACACTATTAATAATGGAGTCTACACAAACAAAATCAGAAAATACATATAAAAATAAAGGTCTAACGGGGCTAGCTAATCTAGGAAATAGTTGTTTTATGAATAGCGCCCTTCAATGTCTATCCCATTCCTATCTTTTTAATGACTTTTTAAAGAAAGGCACATATACATCTAAAATAAATAAAAAAGCCGAATCTCTTATTTTAATGGAATGGGATAAACTAAGAGAGCTTATGTGGAGTGAAAATTGCATTATTAGTCCGGGAGGCTTCTATACATCAGTATCAAAAGTTGCTAAAATTAAAGATAAAGTTATTTTTACAGGACATGCTCAAAATGATCTAACTGAATTTCTGATTTTTATTATAAATTGTTTTCATAGCGCCATTATGCGAGAAGTAAATATGGAAATTAAAGGCGATATTCAATCTGAAACCGATAAACTTGCCAAAAGTTGTTTTTCAATGATGAAGACAATGTATAAAAAGGAATACTCAGAAATTTTAGGATTATTTTATGGGATCCATGTTTCAAAACTGGAAACACAAGAAGGAGCTTTGATTAACTCTGTGCCAGAGCCATTTTTATTACTAGATTTGGCATTGCCTGAAAGCCCAGAAGAAGGCGGGGCGCCACTAAACCTACATACATGCTTGGAATGGTATACAAGAAAAGAGCAGTTAGATGATGATAACAAATACCTGAATGAAACTACCCAAAAGGAAGAATTGGTTCAAAAGCAAATACTTTTTTGGAGTTTACCTGAGCTATTTATCATTTCATTGAAGAGATTTTCGAATAGTCTCCAAAAAAATGGATGTTTAGTAGATTTTCCGCTTGAGAATTTAGATATGTCCAAATATATAGTGGGTTATGATAAAACTACATATGTCTATAATTTATATGGCATATGTAATCATGTGGGGGGAGTATACGGAGGTCATTATACTGCGTTTATTAAAAACGCGAACGGTAAGTGGTATCATTTTGACGATACCCATGTAACTGAAGTAGATGATATATCAAGATTAAAATCACCACAAGCCTATTGTTTTTTTTACTGCAAAAAAAAAATAAGGTAATACTATATACATGAATGTTGACATAACACCTACCCAAGGTTTTCCCCATATGTATGACTATATAGGTGATACGGTAGCTAGAGGAGCCAATCCTTTAGTCTTGGTAATATTTGTGGCTGTAATTATTCTCTATTATTTACTTTTTAGCTATATAGGTGTCAAGGGGCGGGGCGCCAGCGGAACAGCGAGAGCCGTAGCTGCGCCTGGAATTACCTTTATTGAAATCGTTATGTGGGGACTCTTTATCTTTTTAGTGCTTATCAACGGATTGCAATACTTTTTTAAAATAGATATTAAAACAGGAATTCGAAATTTATTTACAGCAGTGCCTGAAATTGATGTAACTGTTACGACGCCGCCTGAAGAAGGAGGGGCTGAGGAGGAAATTGTGCCAGAAATAATGGCAGAACATCAGGTTTTTCACGTCACAGACAATGGTTATTCATACGATGATGCCAAAGCATTGTGCAAGGCTTATGGCGGTCGCTTAGCTAATTACGATGAAATTGAAAAAGCTTATAAAAGTGGCGCAGAATGGTGCGGATATGGATGGTCTGCCGACCAAATGGCACTGTATCCAACTCAGCAAAAAACATGGGAGACATTGCAAAAAATCAAAGGACACGAACATGATTGTGGCCGTCCTGGAATTAATGGTGGGTTTATTGGGAATAAACATGCAAATTATGGGGCAAATTGTTATGGTTATAAACCAAAAATTACAAAATTGGAAAGCGAAATAATGGAGAGAACCACGCCTATCCCCATGACACCGGCCGAAGAACAGTTTGATAAAAAAGTAGGTTATTATCGTAAACAACTGCCAGATATTTTGGTATCACCATTTAATTATACCCGATGGAGTCAAATATAATTTAGATATTATCTCGAACGCCTACGTGTAGATTTCTTTCGTTTTCGCTTGCGACGTTGAGTACGTTTTTTCTTCTGCTTGATACTCGCCAATTGCAACAGTTTATCAAATAAACTCTCTCCTATTACTTCTACATTTTTTTTATCCTGCGTATGTTGTTGTTGGAGGGCTTTGATATCAGGTTTATTATCTTGAAAGGTCTGTTGAAGGAGAAGAAGGCCAGCTGGCACAACAAGATCCACGAGAGGATGGCCACCTCCACTTTGTCCAAGAACCGGCATTCCTTTCTCCAGCAAGGCATTCTCAATGGTATAACCAAGGGCTTTTACTTTGCCACCTTTTTGGTAATAGACCAAATCATTATTAAACATATATAATAATGATTTATTAAAATAATTTAATTTTATCATATTCAGTCTTTAACCACTGTAAATTTCCTAGAATTATTTTTTTATATGTGAGTAAAATATCTTTTATAACTTGTTCGTCTTCTGTAAAATCATCTGGATTCAATGAATGAATTGTCTCCAATGTATATGGTTTCGAGATCTGTTTAGTTATAAACTCTTTGAGGGAGCGGAGAACTTGCAGTTTATTCTCTTTTTTATTTTTCATTATAAAATTCACTATGTTTCGATGTGGGTTATCTGTTAACAACAAAAATGTCTTTGGCGTTGTATAACGTAATATATCATTTTGAATCTGCAGGCGTCCCCCATATTTATCTTTTAATTCTTTTATCATTTTATACTCTTCTGGTTTTTTTCCAGAAATATATAAAGCTATCGCCAGCGCCGGGAACCCCTTTGGATCAAAAAAACTATATGTAGTGTATAAATCAAATATTGATCTTTTTCCATAAGATAAATATATTTGCTCGCCGTTTTTGATATCTTTGTTTATTTTAAATGTATTCTCTTTGCAGCGGTTGCAATTGTGCGGCATCGCAGCATCTACATGATGATTAAACAATCCGACAATAGGTCGCAGAAGTCTGTTGCCTTTTTTATTATTCCATGTTCTACTTTTCACAATAAGCAAGCAGCGCATTACACGAGTTCTGTCTACAGAGGGATCATATGCCAATATAGTATCTACACTTTTGTTAAATTGTTGTTGTAGTTGTTCTAATTTTCGTCCAAATCCTATATGATATTTCTTAATTTTTAAAATAGTTTTTGGAGATAGAAAATGACTGTTGTGTAGCTCATATTCCCAATATGTTGGTAAATGATGTAGATAAAATTCCATTTTTTTGATTGTAGCCAAATAATATGCTAAATTTTCTACAGCGTTAAAGGTCGGGTTAGTATCACTAGCTACTATTTCGGGCGACTTGTTAGTAATAATAGTATCCTTCGGAATATCCTTGATTGCATACATACCTCCAATCCCATCCACAACTTTATAGGTTACATCTGGATGAAGGTACCCCCCCTGTTCTTTATACCAGCGTAATAACTCCGTATACATTATGTATTCTAGTAAATATAATAACTAGATTATTATAACCCAATTATTATATCCTAATTATTATATATATGTTTTTGTTGCCCAATTAAATTTTTTACCTGCATTTTTTGTAGCCAGATACAGTTCACGCTGGCGCTGCAAACGTTCCTCCTCCTCTCTTTGTTTTATCGCATTTTCATCATCAATAAGACTTTGAGCTAAATATGGATAATCATAAAATATCGTTAGATCGTATTGTGGCTCAATATTGTTGAACACAATTCCTGCCAATATACCGGCATGATGTCCCTCGCGATCATATGCAAAAATGGATGCTAAACAATTTGCAGTAGCTGTAATTTCATCCTTATAAAAATGAATAATTTGTGGCTCACACGTTCTTTCAACATTCCACTCATGAAATTGCTCCAAAATACAACGGGTTTTTGGATATTTTAAATAATCATTCAGTGAAAAATGGTCTTTTAAAAATGTTGCATCTGTCTGGTCGCTTTCATCACCACTAAGATTGGTATCAATATCACTCATTGCTTTCGTCTGATAACTGATATATAAATGTTGCTATCTCACGTTTAAACTGTTTCTCATTATTAATATTGAAACCATTCGCCTGTATAATTCGTTTAAGCTTTGTGTAAAAATATTGTATATACTCACCATGTGTTTTATTTTCTTTCCAGTTCTCTCCACTATCTTCAATTGGAGAATGGAACCAGTCTTGATAAGACTGAGATGAAACCTTCGTAATCTGATTATAAGGCGGAAACTGAGCCATTATATGTATTATATTTAATATTCTAAACTGATTTATAAGTTCTTTTTACCTCTGGCACAAAGCGAACTTCTCTTTTTTCTTTAATATATTGAATAAGTTTGGCCACCTGTTCCTCGTCTACAATACACTCGTTTAAACATTGAGTAATAAATTTAAAAGTGAGAGGGGAGGTTACTTTTGCATTTTGGAATCGAAGCAATCCGTCCGAAATCTGAATCGTATTATGGCTCATATTATTGTTGGCTACATGATCAATAATACCATTACACAAATTACTGCGTTGGCTTCTTAATACCTTAAGTTCGGCAGTAGAATTTTTAATACGGTTATCTAGTGCTACCCACTCCCGAATATTATCTTCAAAACTCATATGATATAAGAAAATATATTTAATAGATCTTCTTATACTTAACGACGACGTTTACGTGTTGCGCGGCGACCACGACGGCGTGATGTACGACGCCCTTGCATTCTTAAGGCTTCATACAAGACAATTGTTGGAAGAGCACGGGATAATTGTCCCAATACACCAGTAAGCATACCACCCCCACGATGAGCTTTCCCACCTTTACGGCTTTTGCCCCCTCCGCATGAACGGCGGCGGCGGCGGCGACGGCGGCGACGTTTGCGACCTCCTTTATATGTTCGAGTCATTATATACTATACGAAGAAAAATTTAAGAACCGCGGTAATTTTAGTTGAGAGCGATTATTACGCAACAATAGAACAAATATGCCTAAAATTAATAGAAAACTAATAATAACAAAAATCATAGAAAGAAGAATATAGGGATAAATCTCTATGAAAATCATATCAATCATTGGATGCATTAATACTTTCAATTCATGTTTGACCTCGGGTTTTTTAAGTATTTTAATACATTCATCTATAAAACTTGCCTTAAATCCGGACATATATATATATTCGCTTTTAATAGATCCAATATCCCACTGCGCGTATCATTATAAACATATTTTCCTATAGTCATAGTAATGGATGATCCAATATACACAGTAAGTCCACACGACTTCCCCTTTCCTGATCTAGCTTTAGCCAATCCTCAAGGGTTACAGGGAGGTGCTTATTTCTCGAGGCTAAAACTCTTTGAGGATAAAATTTTAATACAAATGCCTAAATGTCAAACAAAAAATGGTATTCATAAAACGGAAAAAAAAAATATATTGTGACCTTATGTTTTCTATGGAAAACATGAAACTTATAGAATGGGCCAATCAGCTAGAAAACAAAATTAAAAATTTAATCTTTGAAAAACGCAATGCATGGTTTCATTCTGATATGGATCTAGATACAATCGAATACCACTGGCAACCCATACTGCGCACCTACAAGAGCAGCAACCGACTGCTCCGATGCTTCCTTAAAAAACCTAAAACGAGTCTTGCTGCTGCTCAAACTGTGCAGATTTATGACGAAGACGAGACTTTATTACAACTGGATGATGTAGAGAAAAATAAATCGGTTATTGCCATGATTGAACTTGCCGGTCTTAAGTTTACCAGTCAAAGTTTTTCCGTAGAGTTTCACTTAAAGCAGATGATGGTCCTAAAAGATCGAAATATTTCGAACCGCTGTCTTATTCGTATCCAAAAACCAGCCAATGCACAACTTTTGGCAGAAAACCAGGACAATCCTCTACCCGTAGCTGCTACTAAACCCACAATAGAAACCACATGCGCCGCAGCTTCTGACACCATGACTGCGCCTGTTGATAAAGTTGGATTAGAAACAATGACATCTGCCATAGCAGCATCATCGGACCAAACTGTCCCCGAATCTGCCGCCGAAACAGCCGCCGAACCTGCCGCCGAAACAGTCCCCGAACCTGCCGCCGAAACAGAAACTTCGCCAGAAAAATCTGAAAAATTAGAAAGTTTAGCAAAGGTGAAGACAGATCCTTTAGATATTTCTCATAATCTCTTTCTCGATGCTTCAAATTTAACAGATAAAATATTAAATACAGCGCAAACAGATATATTGAGCCAAACGCGGAATCATTATTCTTTAGAGAAAAAGATGACAAGTGATACTCTACCGATTCATCAAGAACCTTTAGAGAAAAATACTATATTAGATGAAATTAATTTAGTTCCCCCAGAAGATAGTGATACAATTCAACTAAAAAAACCAAACGAGGTATATCTGGAAATATATAAAGCGGCTCGACGCAAAGCAAAGGAGGCAAAGATGAAAGCGATACAGGCTTATTTAGAAGCAAAACGTATTAAAACACATTATCTATTAGAGGAAATAGAAAGTTCGGATGATGACAGTGAATTTTTAGAAGAGAATTTTTAATTCCATCACAAAAAAAAAATTTTATAGCGTAATTTTATAGATGTCTTTATCGAAAACACTAAAGAAGATATGTAGTAGTCACATGGTATTACTCACAGTCGCCGTCGCCGCGGTTCTTATTTACTACCTTAATTATTATTCGGCACATAAAGGTTTAATTACAGACACAATGGCCACGGGTGGCATGAATCAGCAGGCCATGGAGGCACTTGAGCGACCTAATCCTGGAACTATTTTAAATCCGCCTTATCCACCATCGCAGGTACAAACAAACACAGCCGGAGGTAGTGCCGGATGTTGCAACCAGCAAGGACCTGCCCAGCCATCATCACCTTTAGGACAAAATGAACACCCCAGCTCAGTAACAGGTCTGCAAACAAATATGCACGGCCTTCCTCCAAGTTGCACGCGTCAACAGGTCGCAAATCCGGCACAATTGCTTCCCAAAGACAATAACAATGAATTCTCGAAGATGAACCCCATGGGCGCCGGCGATGTGGCAAATGTTAGTTTGCTCAAAGCCGGATACCATATTGGTATTAACACAGTGGGGCAGAGCTTACGCAATGCCAATCTCCAGCTTCGTTCGGAACCTGCCAATCCTCAACTGAAGGTTGGTCCTTGGAACACGTCTACAATCGGCCCCGACTTCAACCGTCGCCCCCTAGAAATTGGATGCGGCCCTTTCTAAATATAAATCATTTAGTTAATATATGATTTATATATATGAGTCCAAAGAATCTGAACATAAATGCATTAGGTTATATTCTTCTGATATTTGTGATAGGCGTCATGCTCAAAATATATTTCGAGTCTGATACTTTTAATTTAAAATGCATTATCTCTGAAGTAGATGGTAACAAATATTGTGTACGTGAACGCGATAAATTACAATTGGTTGCCGACTTATTGGCCAAGGTGACGAGCAAACTGAAACATTTGGTTGATGTAACATTCAAAGAACATCCCAGTCGGGAAAATGTTCAACTCCTACATAAAAACTTTAATCCATCCAAAATAACTGAAATACTACCCACCAGCACTTATACTGCTTATTCTGAAAATAAAGGTGAAAAACTGGCTTTCTGCACTACTATTACAAAAGAGGAGGATAATCTCATTGATGAAAATACTCTAACATTTGTAGCCATTCACGAACTTGGACATATTATGACTACATCTATTGGCCATACCGACGAATTTTGGCATAATTTTAAATTTTTACTTCAAAAAGCAATAGAACATGACCTTTACGAACCAGTAGACTACAAGAAAAAGCCTCAAAAATATTGTGGCATGGACATTACAGATAATCCATACTATGACTTATAAAATTGAACTGAACTGAACTGAACTGAACTATATAGTATAATATGACCACCCAATCCGCCAGCGCAAATCTTTCCAAAAACCAATTTGGAGATGGAGCAAAAATTTCTATAAATGTTACTAATAGTTCAAAAAGAAAGAAGGGCGATGAAGAAAAGGTAGAAGACCAAGCAATCACGCTCCATTTCCACGACAGTGATGATGAGAAACCACCGACCCTCGCCAAATGGTTAAGCATCATCCACTTGGACCATATTTTCAATAAATTAAAAGAACTTGGCATCGAAGAAATAGAAGATATGACTCTTCTAGATGAAGAAGATTTGAATTCTCTGGATTTGAAGAAAATTCAAATGAAAAAACTGAAGCGTGCCATCGCCAACATAGAATAATCTTATAAACTTGAAGTTATTATAAAGTGTATATACAATCATTATGTATATATAGCAACAATACTTCCCTCCAATCTATATTCTTCTTGCAATCGTTCTGGCGCCGGAATCAAGAGATTCTTGAACATATCGTCCACACGACACATTAATAAACAATTCATCAGATTGACACTATAATATAAAATAATATGATCTACTGACTGTTGATGAAATGCAAATACATCTCGCACCATTTTTTTAGCCGTCATTTGAAAAATACGCCCATTTCTCTTATAGCCGCGCCAAGCACGCATCACCTCGTCGTAAGATCCTACCTGTATAGGCAAGCGGTATACTATGTTACACGGTCGACGAATCATCTGGTTTATTTTTTCTATTACTGACATATATATATATATAAATTATATATATATCTTACAATAATGTAATGCAACTTTTAGAATATATTGTAAACTATGTAGAGTTTTATAAGAAAAGATATGTTTCGTAAAATATATTCAATTATATTATCCTCATTAATAAATGAATGTTAAGCAAAACGATAATGAATGTATTTTTTCGAAAGATCCATTTATTGCCACATATAACAATATTATTACAGACGAAGAATGTAAACATTTTATCCATATATCTAAAGATTTACTTCAAAGAGCATTGGTAAGTAGTAATAAAAAGGGTTATATATCTCAGGGGCGCACGGGATCGAATACTTGGATTCCCCATGATCATGATGAAATTACGAAAAAAGTAGGGGAACGAATCGCAAAAATAGTGCAAATGCCCTTGAGAAATGCTGAATCTTTTCAAATAATATATTATGGGGTAACACAAGAATATAGACAACATTATGATAGTTGGGAACATAATGGCTCTGAAAAAACATTACGATGTATGAAATGGGGTGGCGCTCGAATCAAAACAGCATTATGTTATTTAAATGATGTAAAGAAGGGTGGTGGCACAAAAATGACAAAACTTAATATTACCATTCCAGCTGAAAAAGGCAAATTATTGGTCTTTCAAAACACAATTAGCAATAATAATCATGATAGGCACCCACTATCAGAACATGCAGGTTTACCCATTGAGGAAGGTGAAAAATATGCATTTAATTTATGGTTTAAAGAATGTAGCCCTAAGATGTTGTACAGCGCATTCAATCCAGAATATTATTACAACACGAAACGTTAACCACCGCCACCACCGAAACGGCTGAAACAACTGAAACAGCGCCCAAGTTATCCCAAAAAAAGTTAACTTCTATAAAAAAAAAACCATTCAAAACTTTTTTAGAAAAAGGTGATTTTTTTCCTTTTATAAAAATTGGAAGCAAAGAATTGTATAATTT
>PVMS01040431.1_pt1 | contig 13251 bp, 14 predicted proteins | sample 1853461 | NCBI WGS metagenome assembly PVMS01 (sample SAMN08582032, study PRJNA380276) | Marine sediment metagenome, whole genome shotgun sequencing project. | isolation source: ocean sediment barecode stripped | collected 2017 | reverse complement strand
CATGCGTTTGGGCTTGCGGCCGGGATAGTCGTAGAAATATTCCTTGAACTGACTCTCGATAATGCCGCGTTTTTCTTCGATGACGAGCACTTCGTGTTTGTTTTTCACGAATTCGAGTGCGCCATTGGGTTCGAGCGGCCAGACCATGCCGACTTTATAGATGTCGATACCGGAGTTTTTCGCGACATCGGCGTCTATGCCCAGCAAGCGTAAGGCTTCCATTAAATCGAGATGCGCCTTGCCCGTCGTGACGATGCCGAAGCGCGCGTTTGGGACGTCAAAAATTTTTCGGTCGATCGGGTTGGCCGCCGCAAACGCGAGGGTCGCGTGTTTCTTGCTCTCGAGTCGCTCCTCTATCTGCGGGCCCGGGAAATCGGGCCAGCGGTAGTGCAGGCCGCCGACGGGCGGCTCGTAGTCTTGTGGTAATACAAACTGCGGGTACGGTGGCAGTTCAACTGACATGGCGGATTCGACGGTCTCCGAAATGGCTTTGAATCCCACCCACATTCCGGAGAAACGCGACAACGCCAGGCCATAAAGACCGAACTCCATGTACTCGGCAACGCTGGACGGATTCAGATTGGGCATCATGAAGGTCATGAAAGCGACGTCCGACTGATGCGGCATGGATGATGAGACGCAGCCGTGATCATCGCCGGCTATGACCAAAACGCCACCGTGTGGAGAGCTGCCGTAGGCATTGCCGTGCTTTAGCGCGTCGCCGGATCGATCAACGCCCGGACCTTTGCCGTACCAGATTCCGAAAACGCCATCGACTGTCCGGTCCAAATCGGTTTCGACCTGCTGCGAACCAAGGATGGCCGTCGCCGCGAGATCTTCATTGACGGCGGGCAGGAATTCGATGTTCTTTTCCTCAAGAAACGATTTCGCTCGCCACAGTTCCCGATCGACGGCACCGAGTGGTGAACCGCGGTAGCCACTGATGAAGCCTGCGGTATTTAATCCGGCTGCTTCGTCCATGGTGCGCTGCATAAGTGGGATTCGGACCAGTGCTTGCGTGCCGGTCAGGAATACTCGTCCGGATTCGCGGCGAAAACGGTCATCGAGTTCATAGTTGTCGAGGGGATAATTCATCCGGCCAGTGTCGCAGAGATTGAGCGGGTATCCGTACCTTTCATCCCGAAATACATCACTAAATCGGTAAGAAATATCAAAAAGAAGTAATATATGACAAAATAAACCAATATTGTTCGCTATGGAGAAAAATCGTGCTGGGAAGCAAGGATCGGCAATTATTGGCGGAATTGCAGCGCGACAGTCGCCTGCCGATGCACGAACTCGCAGAACGCGTCGGCATGTCGACGTCGGCCTGCTGGCGTCGAGTCAAGTCGCTTGAGGGCGAGGGAATTATTAGTCGTTATGCCGTCATCGTTGATACCAAGAAGGCGGGCTTTGGACTGTCATCAATGGTGCATGTGTCGCTCGCACGGCACGAACAAAAGCACGTCGACAACTTTGTTCGTGAGGTTTCGCGACATCCTGAGGTTTTGGAATGTTTCGCAACCAGCGGTGAAGCGGACTTTCACCTGCGTGTGGTCGTTGAAGACATGGATGCGTATAACGCGTTTCTTGACGATTTCGTATTCAAGCTCCCTGGTGTGTCACAGGTGCGGTCGAATATTGTCCTCAAAGAAATCAAGATCGATACGGCGCTGCCATTTCGTGTCTAGCTAACCGACGCCCAATGTTCATCGGTTGCGACCATTGTAAGAACATCGTACTGAGCGACTACGTCACCGTCCTGATTCGTCACCTCTGAATCCCAGCGCACCTCGCCGTAACCGCTATCCGCGCGCAATGTTTTTTGTTTACAGCACAGGCGAACCTTTAACGTATCGCCATAATTGACAGGTTGGGCAAAGCGCAAATCGTCGACGCCGTAATTGGCGAGTACAGGACCAAAGTCAGGATCGACGAACAACCCGGCGGCGAACGAGACGATGAGATAGCCGTGCGCAACCCGGCCGTCAAAGAACGGGTTCTTCGCCGCGGCTTCTTCGTCAGTGTGAGCGTAAAAGGTATCGCCTGTGAACTCGGCGAAATGTTGAATGTCTTCGAGCGTCACCTCGCGCGAATCCGTCACCAGTGTGTCGCCGATTTCAAGCTGCTCAAACGTTTTGCGAAACGGGTGTACATCGGAAACGTTCTCATCAGCACCTTTGATCCAGCGACGCCCGATCGCGGTTAGAGTTTGCGGTGATCCTTGCACTGCGGTGCGTTGCATATAATGCAATACACCGCGGATACCGCCCATTTCTTCGCCACCACCCGCGCGTCCTGGGCCGCCATGAATGAGGTGTGGAAGCGGCGAGCCGTGCCCGGTCGATTCGGCGGCGCAATCACGATTTATAACCACCATGCGACCGTGATAGGCGGCCGTTCCCAGGACGAGTTCAAGTGCGACGTCATTATCGTTGGTAATGATGGATCCGACCAGGCTGCCTTCACCGAGTCGTGACAGCTCGATCGCTTCGTCCAGGTTTTCGTAGGGAAGAACCGTACTTACCGGACCAAAGGCTTCGACCGAATGCACGGATTGCGACGTCAGTGGCTTCTCACAATGCAACAAGGTTGGCATGAAAAACGCGCCCTTGGCCGCATCCGCATCGACGACGTCGAAATCGTCACTGCCGCCGTACACTACATTGGCCTCATGCGAGAGCTCGGCAACGCGGTCGCGAACTTCATCGCGCTGGTCCTGACTCGCGAGCGAACCCATGTCGACATCTTTGTTGCCGGGATTGCCGATACGGATTTCACCCAGCGCGGTGGATAACGCTTTGACGACCTCTCCCGCGATAGCCGCGGGGGCGATGATGCGCCGGATTGCCGTACATTTCTGGCCCGCCTTGCTGGTCATTTCCCGAGTCACTTCTTTGATATACAGATCGAACTCCGGCGTGCCGGGAACTGCGTCGGGTCCAAGGATTGAGGAGTTCAACGAATCGGTCTCAGCCGTAAAGGCGACAGATTCGCCGATAACCCTGGGATGTTGCTGCAGGTACTCGGCCGTTTTCTTGGAGCCAGTGAATGCGATCGTGTCCTGGCAATTCAGATGCTCAAACAGATCACCAACACTGCCGCAGATCAGTTGCAGCGTGCCATCGGGCAATATGCCGCTGGCGTTAATTCGTCTCACCATGAGTTCGGTCAGGTAGGCGGTGCTGGATGCCGGCTGACGATCGCGGGCACGCCAGCCAGTAACGTGGGTGCAAGTTTTTCCAGCATTCCCCAGCACGGAAAATTAAAAGCGTTTATGTGCACGGCAGCGCCAAGCTTGGGCGTGAAGATATGCTGCGCCGTAAACGTGCCGTTTTTTGAGATTTGCTCGGGCGGTCCGTCGAGATACACGTAATCGTTCGGCATTTCTCGACGACCTTTGCCGGAATAAACGAACAATGTGGATATGCCACCGTCGATGTCGACCCAACTGTCAGAACGTGTAGCACCAGTCGCAGTCGACAAGGCATAGAATTCCTTTTTATACTCCAGCAAGTACTTCGCGAGTGCTTTGAGCATCTCGCCACGTTCATGAAAAGTGAGCTTGCGCAGGTTCGCGCCGCCAACGGTGCGTGCGTGGCTGAGCATATCGCCGAAATTCAGTCCCGCGCTCGTAATGCGGGCGACGGCTTCACCATTCACCGCATTATTGAGGACGTTGCCGTCACCGTCTCCCTCTACCCATCGGTCCATGGCCAGATTACCGAGCTTGGTATTCATACAGACTGCAACCTAATTTGAAAAAATGTGTATCAGATTGTACGGTCAGACAAATCGAAAGCAAGCGAGGCCCCATGAAAGTAGACACAGCCTGTCGCAAGCTGGTCGAGAATTTCAGTTCTCGACCGACATTGCGATCCGGATCATTGATCACGACGGTTTTCGGCGATGCCATCGCGCCGCGCGGTGGCAATGTGTGGTTGGGAAGTCTCATATCAGTAATGGCGAATTTCGGTATCAGCGAACGGCTGGTCAGAACGTCAGTATTTCGGTTGACTCGCGATGGCTGGCTGCAGTCTGAGCAGGTTGGACGCCGCTCCTATTACAGTCTGACTGAGGAGGGGCGGGAGCGATTTGCGCAGGCGACCCATCGTATCTACTCGGTGCCGGCCGCAAGCTGGGATGGCCGGTGGTGCTTGTTGCTGTTGTCCGGATTGGATACGGCATCCAAGGATCTCGTGCGCAAGGAATTTGGCTGGCTGGGCTTTGGTCCATTGTCAGCAAACGTGTTGGCGCATCCGGCGCCGGACCTCGCCGAGCTCGATATCACGATCAAACGGATCGGCGTTGCTGACGAGCTTGTAGTACTGGAAGGGCAGACCATTCGCAATGCATCCGGCATGCGGGAGCTGGCACATAACGGCTGGAACCTGAGTGAGCTAAATGACCGCTACGATCAGTTTCTGAGGCTTTTCAGGCCTGTTATGAAAGCGATCAGTGACGCAAAGAAAATAGATGAAAAACAGGCGCTTATTGTACGCACGCTGTTAATTCAGGAATATCGAAAAGTGCTACTTCGTGACCCCTTGCTGCCAGAAGAGTTGTTGTTGCCAGACTGGAAAGGCGCGGCGGCGTATCAGCTTTGCAGAAATCTTTATCTGGCGATTCATCTTGAGGCCGATCGCTATCTTGGCAATGCCATGGAGACCACCGAGGGTCCGTTACCGCCGCCGGGTGCGGCGTATTGGAGCCGATTTGGTGGGCTTGATGAAACCACTCTGGAAAGGACAGGGAATGACTGAAATGGAATTGGCTCAACGCTGCGCCGAGACGATGTGGCAGGGAGACGCGGCGTCACAAGCACTGGGAATTGAGATCGATGTAATCGCGGTCGGAGTCGCAAGCGCGACCATGACCATCCGTGGCGATATGGTGAACGGCCTGGACGTTTGCCATGGGGGCCTGGTGTTTGCGCTGGCCGATACTGCTTTCGCGATTGCGTGCAATGCCTACAATATTCAAACGTTTGCCGCATCGTGTCATATCGAGTTCTTGAGACCTGCGAAACTCGGGGACGTGCTGTTGGCGACGGCCAGCGAAGATCATCGCGGTCGTCGATCAGGGTACTACTCGGTGAAAATCCACAATCAACGCAACGAGCTGGTCGCCTTGTTTCGCGGCCGCTCGGCTGGTAACGGAAATCCGATCTTGCCAGCCTGATGTGATACAGAAAACATTGAAAGATAGCAAAAGTCGTGTCACATTATCCGGCTAGCAAGGGAGTAAACAATGTACACACAAGGTCTGGACCAGGCGGGTAAAGACAGGCAGGCGCCGGTTGAAGCACCTGAGCAGCTCGCCGCGTTTCAGCGACGCATTGAGAAGGAAGAGAAAATCGAAGCCAAAGACTGGATGCCGGAGGCTTATCGACGGACGCTTGTGCGGCAGATCTCGCAACATGCGCACTCGGAGATCATCGGTATGCAGCCGGAAGGGAACTGGCTGACGCGCGCACCATCACTGAAACGCAAAGCGATTTTGCTGGCAAAGGTGCAGGATGAAGCTGGTCACGGTCTGTATCTTTATTCGGCCGCCGAAACTCTGGGCGTGTCTCGTGAGCAGATGGTCGCCGACCTGTTGAGCGGGAAAGCCAAGTATTCAAGTATCTTTAACTACCCGACTGTGACATGGGCGGACATCGGCGCCGTTGGCTGGCTCGTCGACGGTGCCGCGATCATGAATCAGATTCCCTTGTGTCGCTGTTCATATGGCCCTTATGCGCGGGCGATGGTGCGGGTGTGCAAGGAAGAGAGTTTTCATCAACGCCAGGGCTTCGACATCATGTTGACCTTGTGTCGCGGCAGCGATGAGCAAAAGGCGATGGCACAGGATGCGCTAAACCGCTGGTGGTGGCCGTCACTGATGATGTTTGGACCAAACGATTCGGAGTCGAAGCACTCGGCGCAGTCCATGGCGTGGAAAATCAAACGCTTTAGTAACGATGAATTGCGACAAAAATTCGTGGATGTGACGGTAAAGCAGGCGAAGTTTCTGGGTATCAGCGTGCCGGACGATGACTTGCAGTTTGACAAGAAAACCGGTCACTACACATTCGGTGAAATCGACTGGCAGGAATTCATGGATGTTGTGGCGGGCAATGGACCGTGCAACAAGCAACGTCTGGAGAAACGCCAGGCCGCGCATAATGGCGGAGCCTGGGTTCGCGAGGCGGCGCAGGCCTATGCAGAGAAACAGGCGGCCCGCGCGGCGGCCTGAGGGGAATCAAGATGTCAAAACAGGAATGGCCGCTGTACGAGGTCTTTATTCGTAGCAAGGCGGGATTGAGCCACCGGCACGCGGGCAGTTTGCATGCCGCAGACGATCAGATGGCACTCGACAATGCGCGTGACACTTATACGCGGCGTAGTGAAGGTGTGAGTCTTTGGGTCGTTCGTTCGGACAGCATTGTTGCATCAGATCCGGCCGAGACGTCCGCATTCTTTGAACCGGCCGCAGACAAGATTTATCGTCACCCAACCTTCTACGATATTCCTGATGGGGTCGAAAACCTGTGACCGCTGAGCAGGCACTAATTAATTATACATTGAGGCTCGCGGACAACGCCCTGATCCTGGCGCAACGCATGGTTGAAGTTGTCGCGGCCGAACCCGAACTCGAAGAAGAATTGGCGAACGCAAATTTTGCGCTCGACTTCATCGGACAAGCTCGTATGTTCTATACGCGCGCTGGCGAGCTCGAAGGACAGGGGCGCAGCGAGGATGATTTCGCGTTCATGCGTGACGAAAACGAATTTCGTAACCTGTTGTTGCTGGAACAGCCTAACGGTCACTTTGGCGATGCACTGGTCAGGCAATATCTGTTTGAAGTTTTTTATCTGCATCTGCTGGATGCGCTGACGCGATGTTCTGATGATGGGCTGCGAGAAATTGCGGCGCGCGCGATCAAAGAAGTCAAATATCATGTTCGGCACAGCGCACAGTGGATGATTCGATTGGGAGACGGAACCGATCTCAGCCATGATCGTGTGCAAGCGTCACTCGATGATTGCTGGCGTTTTACGGGCGAGATGTTTGCGGCCGATGACGTCGATGCGTTGATGCAGGAACATTTCGATGGACCTGACCTCGGCGCCATTCAAGCGCTCTGGCAACGCGACGTCGAAAAAAAACCGTGGCAGAAGCAACGCTGACGCTACCAGAAGAACAATGGATGGCGAGTGGCGGCAAATTAGGACGGCACAGCGAACACCTGGGATTCTTACTCGCAGAAATGCAATACCTGCAACGCTCATTTCCGGGTGCAACGTGGTAGCCGCAACGATCGACGTCGCACAGATCTACGAGTGGCTGGCAGAAGTCCCGGACCCGGAGATCCCGGTACTGAGTGTCCTCGATCTGGGCATCATCCGCGACGTCACCGTCAAAGATACGGGGACAGATACGGTGACAGTCACCATAACTCCGACCTACTCGGGTTGCCCGGCTACCGAAGTGATCGAGTCTGATGTGATCGAGGCACTGGCAAGCCATGGAGTCGATAACATTGAGATAAATCGTGTCCTGTCGCCGCCATGGACGACGGACTGGATTACCGACAGCGGTCGGGAAAAGCTGCAGAAGTACGGCATCGCGCCGCCGAGCAAGAGCCTCGAGATTGCGTGCCCGCAATGTTCATCATTGGATACCGAGCTGATCAGTGAGTTTGGCTCGACGGCCTGCAAGGCATCGTGGCGTTGCCGCGAGTGTCTCGAGCCGTTCGAATATTTTAAGTGCCTATGAAACAGTTTCATCAACTAATCGTCGCCGCCAAGCATTCCGAGACACGGGACTCAGTTCGTATTGCCCTTGAAGTTCCTGAAGATCTTCGTGAAGAATATGAGTTTCAAGCGGGCCAGCATTTGCCAATACAGATAGAGCGTGACGGCAAGAAGCTGCGACGGACTTACAGCATTTGCTCGGAGGCGGGCGAATGGCCGCTGCAAATAGGCGTGCGTGTGCAGCCCGGCGGGCAGTTTTCCGAATTCGCGGCCAACGAACTCAATGTCGGCGATACCCTTGATGCTATGCCACCGAACGGGCAGTTTCACGCGATCCCTGATGCCAGCAATAAGAAACTGTACCTGGGATTCGCCGCTGGCAGCGGCATCACGCCAATACTCTCGATCATCACAACTCTGCTTCGCGAGGAGCCAAATAGTCAGGTCGCGCTTTTTTACGGCAATCGAACTCAAGCTACAACGATGTTTATCGACGACCTCTACGCACTAAAAAACCGCTATCCAGAACGCCTCCAACTGCATTTCCTCTTCAGTCAGGAAGATCAGGAGTTCGACATCGCGGCCGGCCGCCTGGACGACGAAAAGGTACGCGAGCTGATTGAGCATTTTTGCCGTGGCACACAACCGGACGAAGCCTTTATCTGCGGCCCCGACTCCATGATAGATACGGTGACTGGCACCTTAACTCAACTCAACATTGATGCGGGTTGTATACATGCGGAGCGCTTCGGGGCCAAGCGTAGAGCCAAAGGAGATAAGGTGCCTGGCACCGTATCTGATCGAGATAAGGTGACTGGCACCGTATCTCCCTTATCTCGGATTACGGTCGTGATGGATGGCCACAAGAAATCCTTTGAGATGCCAAGGTCCGGAACAAACATCGTGGATGCAGCAGCAGAGCAGGGCGTAGAACTCCCGTATTCGTGTAAAGGCGGTGTTTGTGCCACCTGTAGGACACACGTGCAAAAGGGCACAGTAGAAATGGCAACCAATTACGGTCTGGAGCCATGGGAAGTAGAAAAGGGCTTTGTGCTGGCATGTCAGAGCACGCCGAGCAGCGATGAGGTCCTGCTGGATTACGACAAGACCTGAATTCATATGGCGCGATTTCAAAACTGATTCACCACCAATCGGCGTAAAATCGATCATTACCTGCGCCCTATCTGGGCGACTAACAATATGAACGCCGGAGGGCGCATGACAGAGTCCAATTCTTCTGCGGCTGAAGTCTTGCCATCGAGTAAGAGTTCTTATGACCGTGAGGAAATAATTCGCTGCGGTCACGGTGAGATGTTCGGCAAGCAAAATGGCCGACTGCCGAAACCACCGATGCTGATGACCGACCGCGTGACGTTGATTACGGATGACACCGGAAAATTCGGAAAAGGCGAAATCAAGGCGGAATTCGATATCAATCCGGATCTGTGGTTTTTCGATTGTCACTTCGAAGACGACCCTGTTATGCCGGGGTGCCTGGGCCTTGATGCACTATGGCAACTGGTCGGTTTTTACCTGGTCTGGGGTGGTCATCCCGGTCGCGGTCGGGCACTTGGCGTTGGTAAGGTGAAATTCAAGGGCCAGATATTACCGACATCAAAACTTGTCACTTTTCAAATCGATATCAAGCGTCTTATTTCGCGCAAGCTGGTTCTTGCCATGGGTGACGGTACGGTTTCCGTCGATGGCCGCGAAATCTACACAGCCGAAGACTTGAAGGTCGGACTGTTTACTTCAACTGAAAATTTCTAGGATCCGTTCATGCGTCGAGTCGTAATCACAGGCCTTGGTGCCGTTTCCTGCTTAGGTAATTCGAAAGAAGACATTACTGAATCCTTGCGCCTCGGGCGCTCAGGCATTGTTGCCAACGAGGAATTCAAAGAAATGGGATTGCGCAGCCAGGTGTCCGGCACTGTCAATATCGACACCAAAGAATTGATTGACCGCAAAGTGCTGCGTTTTATGGGCGATTCAGCGGCGTATGCCTACATAGCAATGCAACAGGCCATTGATGACTCGGGCCTCGAAGACAGCGACGTATCAAATAACCGTACCGGAATTATTGCGGCGTCGGGCGGAGCATCTAGCGCCAACATCGTCAAAAGTGCCGATATTCTGCGCGCTCGTGGCGTAAGAAAGATTGGACCGTATATGGTCACCCGAACAATGGGTAGTTCGGTGTCGGCCTGTCTCGCGACACCATTCAAAATCAAGGGTGTCAACTACTCGCTGACGTCAGCGTGTGCTACCAGCGCACACTGTATAGGCTCAGCGGCGGAGCAAATTCAACTCGGCAAACAGGACATCGTGTTTGCCGGTGGCGGTGAGGAATTGCATTGGACTCTGGCCTGTCTTTTCGATGCCATGGGCGCACTTTCATCCAAGTACAACGATGACCCATCTACGGCTTCGCGACCCTACGACGTAACCCGCGATGGCTTCGTAATCGGCGCCGGGGCTGGCATGGTCGTTGTTGAAGAACTCGAACACGCGAAGTCGCGCGGTGCGAAAATCTACGGTGAGTTAGTCGGTTACGGTGCAACATCTGACGGCAGCGACATGGTTGCACCGTCCGGAGAGGGAGCCATTCGTTGTATGGACATGGCCCGCTCAACGGTCGAGGGACCGATTGATTACATCAACACGCATGGCACCAGCACACCCGTTGGCGACGTCAAAGAAGTTGAAGGTATGTCAAAGCTGTTTGGTGAAGACATGCCGAGATTCGGATCGTCCAAATCGTTGTGTGGTCACTCCTTGGGCGCAACCGGTGTGCAGGAAGCCATTCACTGCCTGTTGATGCTGCAGGACGATTTCATAGCACCGTCGATCAATGTAAACGACCCGGATCCGGTCGTCGAAGGTAAGCCTCTCGTTACAGAGTTGATCGAAAACGCCGGTTTGAAAACGGTCATGTCGAACAGCTTTGGCTTCGGCGGCACCAACGGTACGTTGGTTTTCCAAAAACGCTGATTTCAAAATGATCAATAGTCGGCCATAATTCGCCGCTATGACTATTGAAACTCTCAGCGAAACCGGCTGCTTCGGCGGCAAAATCGGCTTCTACCGACATGCGTCCGCCGTTAACAACTGCGACATGCAATTCTCCATTTTCGTGCCACCACAGGCGGCGGATGGCAAGGTCCCGGTACTGACCTTTCTTTCAGGTCTGACCTGCAGCGAAGAAAACTTCATGATCAAAAGCGGCGCGCAGCGCGTTGCTGCCGAGCTGGGTCTGATGCTCGTATCGCCAGACACCAGCCCACGCGGCGACGGTGTGCCGGACGATCCGGACGACGACTACGATTTCGGCCTGGGTGCAGGTTTCTACGTAAACGCCACTGAAGCGCCCTGGTCGCAGCATTATCAAATGTACGACTACATCACGAAGGAATTTCAAGAATTGGTTTTTGGAAATTTCCCAGGTGATGCAGATCGGCATGGTCTGACCGGTCATTCGATGGGCGGTCACGGTGCACTTACGATAGGTCTTCGAAATCCACAAATATTCAAGTCGCTGTCAGCATTCGCTCCTATTTGTACAACGCTGCATAGTCCATGGGGCAAGAAAGCATTGGGCTATTACCTTGGTAGCGATACGTCTACCTGGATGCAACACGATTCCTGCGAAGTTGCCCGCAATGTTTCCGACCCGAGCATCTACAGCAAGATACTCATCGATCAAGGCGCGGATGATCCGTTTTTGGCCGAGCAACTAAGACCCGAGTTACTGAAAGTGGCGTGCGAAGAAAGTGGTCTGCCGTTGGAGCTGCGTATTCACGACGGTTACGATCACGGCTACTACTTCATTTCTACGTTCATCGAAGACCACCTCAGGTTCCACGCAACCCAACTCGGTACCTGAGCCGGAAATTGATCATGGAGCAATGGCTAATTCTGGGCGCCGCAATGCTGGCGACCGGCTGCGTCGCCGGCGTTATGGCCGGCTTGTTCGGTATTGGTGGCGGCATCGTAATCGTTCCCGTACTCGAACTGACCTTGGGTTTTCTAGGTGTTGATCCCGCCATCCGTATGCATGTCGCGGTTGCAACATCACTGGCAACGATCATCCCGACATCCCTGGCTTCGGCACGTGCCCATCACAAGAGACAATCGGTCGATCTGCAGATCGTCAAACGCTGGGCCATATTCGTACTGCTCGGAGCGCTGGCGGGCGCATGGATTGCAGCCCAGGTTCACGGTCGCGTGCTGGCGATGGTATTCGCGACCCTGGCGCTACTCGTCGCAACAAAAATGCTGTTTCTACCTCAAAGCCGCAACCTCACTGACGATGTTCCACGAGGACCATTGATGCCTGTGATACCGGCGGCGATCGGCTGCCTGTCCAGCATGATGGGTATTGGTGGCGGAACGTTTTCGGTTATGACGCTGACTTTGTTCAATCAACCTATACATCGGGCTGTGGGCACAGCGGCGCTCTTGGGATTAGTGATTAGTTTGCCGGGAACTGTCGGATTTGTTATTGCCGGCTGGAATGATGTGCGGGTGCCGCCCGGAAGTTTTGGCTATGTCAGTTTAGTGGGGTTCGCATTGATATCCCCGATGACCGTATTAGCAGCGCCGATCGGCGCAAAGATTGCGCATTCGTTTTCGGAGAAAAAACTCAGCATGTTGTTTGGTGCATTCCTGGTCACGGCCGCGACGCGTTTGTTCTATGGGGCCTTTGTATGATTCGCTTGTCCTGTCTGTTGCTGATCGTAATTGTCCTGCCAGCGTGCGGTCCAAAGACACTGGAACCTGACGAGGCATCCGTTTGTGATCGATGCGACGACTGGAATAAACCGCAGGAACCATTTCGACTCTATGGCAACACGTGGTATGTCGGTACCGCTGGACTCACATCGTTATTGATTGAAACAGACACAGGATTGATTCTGATTGACGGGGCGCTGCCGCAATCGGCGTCGTTGATCGACAGCAATATCCGCAAGCTGGGATTCGACCCACTGATTATAAAAGCCATCCTGGTATCGCACGCGCATTTCGATCATGCGGGGGGCGTCAATGCATTGCAGCGCTTAACCGGTGCCGCCGTGTACACGAGTGTCAGTGGCGAGAAAACATTGAGTAGCGGCGAGCTTCAGGACGACGACCCGCAGTTTCTAAACGGACTTGAAAACTCAGCCTTCCCAGCGATCCGTAATGTAGTCGCCGTAGGTGATGGCGACATCGTGACGATCGGTGGCGTCGACGTCAAAGCAGTCTACACGCCAGGCCATACGCCCGGCGGCATGACCTGGACCTGGGAGTCCTGTGCGCTCGGTACCTGCTACGACATTGTTTATGCGGATAGTCTTACGGCTGTTTCGGCTGAGGGCTATCGATTCAGCGATGGCCCGGCGGCGAATCAATTGATAGAAAGTGCCGGCGCCATCTCTGAATCGATAGCCCTCGGCCGAAACAGCCGTGAGACTATCCGCGTAAACAATGTCGTAGCAGGTACCGAGCGCACAGGACTCCCAGGTCCAGGTCAT
>PVMS01102348.1_pt1 | contig 13253 bp, 12 predicted proteins | sample 1853461 | NCBI WGS metagenome assembly PVMS01 (sample SAMN08582032, study PRJNA380276) | Marine sediment metagenome, whole genome shotgun sequencing project. | isolation source: ocean sediment barecode stripped | collected 2017 | reverse complement strand
AGTGCCTGCAGCACTGATGGGTATCGGCAGGCCTGACATCAATGTAAAAAACCAAATAATTGCCTGCATCATGATGCCAATAGGTATTTTGATAGGGGTAAAGTGGGGTTTGGTAGGTGTATGTCTTTCCTGGGTGATTGTTTACCCGGCATACTTCATCATTATGTTATCGCGGTCGCTACCAGTATTAGGCGTTAAATTAACTGACTATTTATTTGCCATGCGTAATGCATTAGTCAGCTCGGCTGTGATGTATTTAGCGGTTTATTTAATGCGTGGATATCTAGATGTCTATTCAATCTCTATGACTATCAAGATGTGCCTGTTAGTGCTTACTGGCGGGCTTACATATTTACTAATGACTGCATTGATTCAAAGAAAAATTATTACAGAAGTACGCGAGCTTTTCAGGCCAGCTTAATAAGATTCTATCCCAAATAGTACGGATTTGAGTCTCAAAAAATTAAAAATTTGATGCCACATCAGTCAATTTAGCGAACTGATACTCTTATTTTTTTGATCATTAAATATATGCTGCGTTAAGCAAAATCTATAATTCCAGTCGCTAACTAATAGAATTAGATTTACAAATAGTAATTATAATTGAATAGTCGGTGTAAATGGTTGTCTGTAGATTCATGTATATTTTAGGGTTAGATGCAGCACGATAGTTAAGGAAAGTACTATGCTACGTAGTTTGATGGAAAAAACACTTAAGTATGTGGATGACACAAAACTTCCCAAAGAAGTGAAAGCCGAAATTAAAAATGACCATGCAGGTTTAGGCAAACATGATCCCGGTATTGACCAAGTCATTGATGAGGGCATTAATTGGTTGGGACGTGCACAAGACAATTCAGCTAGCGCTGATGGTGGCGTCGCAAGAGATTTTAATATAGTCACTGGATGGGCAACATCTTATCCTGAAACGACGGGCTATATTGTTCCAACATTAATCGACTACGGCAAAACTCGAGATAATGATGAAGCCATAGAGCGCGCTAGGCGCATGCTTGATTGGCTAGTGGCGATTCAGCTAGAAGATGGTGGATTCCAAGGTGGTCGTATCGAAGCGACTCCAGTGGTATCGGTGACATTTAACACCGGTCAAATTCTACTGGGCTTGGTTAGTGGTGTGGCTGCATTTGGTGAAGGTTATCGAGATTCCATGCGTGCCGCGGCAGATTTCTTAGTTAACACTCAAGATGATGATGGATGCTGGCGTAGCCACCCCACCCCTTTTGCAGAACCAGGTGAAAAGGTTTATGAAACGCATGTTTCTTGGGGTTTATTTGAAGCAGAGCGTGTTGATCCAAATCGTGGCTATGGAGAGTGTGGCCTTAAAAATACGCGTTGGGCGATGAGCTGGCAGCGAGACAATGGCTGGTTTGATAAATGCTGCTTAGATGAACCTGAAACACCACTGACACATACTATTGGCTATAACCTACGTGGCCTACTTGAGGCGTATAGCTTGAGTAAAGATGAGGCAATTTTAGAAGCGTGTAAACGCAATGCAGAGGGCATTTTAACGCTGGTTAATTCTGATGGTTATCTGCCAGGTCGTATCAATGCAGAATGGAAGCCAGCGGCTAAGTGGGTGTGCTTAACAGGGAGTGCGCAAATCGCACACTCGATGTTATATCTATATCAATTTACCGGTGAGGATAAATATAAACAGGGGGGTTATGCTTTAAATAAGTATGTGCGCCGAACAGTTTCGTTACAAGGTCCACTGGAAACACGTGGAGGGGTTAAAGGATCTTTCCCTGTAGACGGCGATTACGGCAGATTACAATATTTAAATTGGGCGCCGAAATTTTTAATAGATTCCTTAATGATGGAACAAGAAGTTCGTAAATAAGTAATGAAATCACAACTCCTCCAGATTTATCGTCGAGGGCGCTCTGAATTAGTGACGCGTTTTTTATCTTATGATTCTGACGCATTATATGAAGCAATACAGAAACTAGGTATCGTTGCAGGGGACACACTGATGGTGCACTCAGCATTAAATCCTGACAATGGATTTGATGGAAATCATAAAGACATCATCAATGTGCTAAAGGACTTGGTCACAACTGATGGACTGCTCGTGATGCCGTCGATGCCCTATGCGGATTCTTCGCGTGCTTTTCTACAGCGTGGAAAGCCGATGCATGTTCGTCGTAGCCCATCCCATATGGGTTTAATTAGCGAAATATTTCGGCGCAACAAAGAAGTGCGTCGTAGCCTTAATCCTATACATCCTTTGCTTGCATGGGGAAGTGGAGCAGAGGAATTTTTAGCGGGTCATGAGCATTGTCATCACTCATTTGGGTCTGGCTCTCCGTTTGAAAAGTTGCTAAAAATGGATGCCAAAGTCTTATGTTTTGATGTTGGTTTTGAGTTCATAACCTTTACCCATTTCGTTGAAGATCAATTGAGAGACCAATTTTTATTTCCGCTATATGATCCCGAACCCATCAAGGGGACGTCTATTAATTATGATGAAACACAATTACACACTGACTGTTATGTGCTTAGTGATGTTTCAAGGCATTTGCGACGAGAAGAGAGGTTAGTTTCCTGTATAGAAAAACAAAAACTTGTTCATAAGTCTCGAATCGGAAATACTAAATTATTAGTCGTTAATTGTAAGGATATAATTGATACAGCAAGAAATATGATGTTGGAAGGCAAACACTTTTTTGACGCACCTTAAATAATATTCTTAATACACATCGCTTTACCCCTCTACCAACGATTTCTTTGAAAACAACTTAATTCTAGGATGGCATGAATTAATGCCCGCCTAATAATTGTCGCTATATAATGTATTATTGTTTAATTGCATAATGTGAAGTCTACTGTTCTCTAAAATTATTAAAAGGGGCACGTGTTGGCCAAGCGACTAGAAATAGATGATGAGGAAACCCAAGAATGGGTACAGGCCTTACACGATGTTTTACAACACAATGGCAAACATCGCGCCCACGAAATAATAGAGACGTTAATTACCGAAGCACGCCGTGCTGGAGTAAACCTTCCCTTTAAAACAACTACACCTTATATCAATACCATTGACTCTGCGGATGAGGAACGTTTGCCGGGTGATCCCTCATTGGAGCACAGAGTGCGCTCATTAGAGCGTTGGAATGCACTAGCCATGGTAGTGCAGGCGGCTAACGTCACCTCTGAGTTAGGTGGGCATATCTCTTCGTACGCCTCTGCAGCTACCTTGTATAGCGTAGGATTCAATCATTTTTTCCGCGGCTTCAGCGATCAAAATAATGGTGATTTGGTGTACTTCCAAGGCCATGCGGCGCCTGGTGTGTATGCACGCGCATATTTAGAGGGTCGGATTGACGAACAACAGATGAAAAATTTTCGACGTGATGTTGATGGAAAGGGCCTAACCTCCTATCCGCACCCATGGTTAATGCCAAGCTTTTGGCAATTCCCAACAGTATCAATGGGCCTAGGGCCCATTACTGGAATCTATCAGGCTAGATTTATGAAATACCTAGAGGATAGAAGCCTTAAGCAGGAAGCGGGTCGTAAAGTTTGGGTATTTGCTGGCGATGGTGAGATGGATGAGCCAGAGTCATTAGGGGCGATATCATTAGCCGCGCGTGAAAATTTAGATAACTTAATCTTTGTTGTGAATTGCAATCTACAACGTCTAGATGGGCCGGTACGTGGCAACGGTAAAATTATTCAGGAATTAGAGGGAGTATTTCGAGGCGCAGGTTGGAATGTCATTAAATTAATCTGGGGTTCAAATTGGGATCCATTATTTGAAAATGATGACACCGGCATTTTATTAAAGCGAATGGAAGAAGCAGTCGATGGTGATTATCAAAACTATCGCGCCAAAGGTGGGGCTTATACAAGAGAACATTTCTTTGGTAAGTATCCGGAGTTAGAAGAGCTCGTTTCAAAAATGACCGACGAAGATTTATGGCGCTTAAATCGCGGAGGACATGATCAACAGAAAGTTTATGCAGCTTATGCGTCAGCAGTAAAACATAAAGGACAGCCGACCGTTATTTTAGCTAAGACAGTAAAAGGCTATGGCTTAGGGAAAAGTGGAGAGAGTCTTAATATTGCCCACGCAATGAAAAAACCGGCAAAGGAATCAATCAGGGAATTTAGAGATCGATATCAAATACCCATTCCTGACGATGAACTAGAGAATGTTCCATTTTATAAACCCGCTGATGACACTCCTGAAATAAAGTTTATAAAAGAATGTCGAGAAAAACTTGGAGGCCCCATTCCCCAGCGCCAGCCATTATCGGCACTGAAGCCATTAGACATTCCTGGTTTTGATATTTTTGAAAAGCTCGTCACTGATAGCGGAGAGAGAGAATATTCAACAACCATGACATTTGTTCGAATATTGACAGCACTGACAAGAGAAAAGAGCATTAGTGAATATATCGTACCGATAGTGCCTGACGAAGCACGCACTTTTGGCATGGAAGGAATGTTTCGCACTATGGGGATCTACTCGCGTAAAGGCCAACTATACGATCCTGTGGACGCGAATGAATTAATGTTTTATCGCGAAGATAAAGCAGGCCAGATTATGCAAGAAGGTATAAATGAAGCCGGCGCAATGTCATCATGGATTGCGGCGGCCACATCTTATAGCAGTCATGGCATGGCAATGATCCCTTTCTTTATTTTTTACTCGATGTTCGGATTTCAGCGTATAGGTGATCTAGCATGGTTAGCAGCAGATAGTCACTCACGTGGATTCCTGCTTGGAGGAACAGCTGGCAGAACAACACTAGCAGGGGAAGGGTTGCAGCATCAGGACGGGCAAAGTCATATTATGGCTAACTTTATTCCAAACTGCCGAAGTTATGATCCCGCCTTTGGGTATGAATTAGCAGTCATTATCCATGATGGCTTAGTGCGTATGTATCAAAAACAACAGGACTGTTTTTATTACATTACCGTGATGAATGAAAATTATAAACACCCAGCGATGCCTAAAGATTCAAGGGATGGAATTATCAAAGGCATGTATAGGTTTAAACAAGCGGGCACTAGTAACACCAAGGTTCAGCTGCTAGGCAGTGGCACTATTTTACGAGAAGCGATTAAAGCTGCAGAGGTGCTGGAAAATGAATATAAAATAAGTGCCAGTGTTTGGAGTGTTACCAGCTTTAATGAGTTATATCGAGATGGTGTTGATGTACATCGTTGGAATATGCTGCACCCAGAAGAGCAAACTAAACAAGCATATGTGACAAAATGTTTGCAGGATGAACAGGGGCCAGTCATAGCGGTAACCGACTATGTGAAATTATATGCGGATCAAATTCGTTCATTAGTGCCAGCTAGTTATAGAGTACTAGGAACCGATGGATTTGGTCGCAGCGATACACGGGAGAAATTACGCGAATACTTTGAGGTAGATTATCGATATGTCGTTGTTGCAGCATTAACCGAATTAGCTAACGAAGGCAAAGTCAAAGCAGCAGTGATCAATGAAGCTATCACTAAATATGAAATTGATCCTGAATCCATCAATCCACTATTTGGCTAGGCTAAATTATGAGTGACGAAAAGATAATAGTAGCGACTGATCTTGAAGACTTTGATGAGGTTGATGTTATAGAAGTACTGGTCTCTCCTGGAGATTCTATAGAACCCAATCAATCAATTGTGACGCTTGAGAGTGATAAGGCAATGATGGAGTTTCCTGCGTCTGAAGCAGGAATTGTAAAAAGTGTAGCAGTAGCTGTAGGAGATAAAATTAAGCAAGGCGATCCTCTATTAACTATTAGTGTCACAAATGCTGGTGATAACGAAGTTGGTAGTGCACATGAAAGCGCTGTCGAAGAAGTAGTAGATAAGCAGGAAAACAAACAAGTAAAAGAACAACAAGAAGTCGCTAACAAAGAAACATCTCAGCCTGAAACAGCTAAAAAAGTATTGACAGATAAAGCATACGCAAGTCCTGCAGTGAGAAAATATGCAGGTGAGCTTGGGGTGGATTTAAGTAAAGTGATAGGAACTTCTGAGAACGGAAGAATATTAAAAACAGATGTACAAGGACATGTGCAAAAGCATGTGTCGTTAGGAACTGTAAACAGAGTCGAGCAAGAAAATTATAAGTTACCGAATTTTAACGAATTCGGTGAAACGGTAGAAGTCAGTCTAAATAAATTAAGGCAGGTATCTGCTAGGCATTTGCACCATGCTTGGAATGTAGCGCCTCATGTGACTCAATTCGATGAGGCCGATATTACGGAACTAGAAGCTGTACGCAAACAATTAAAGGGGCAGATTGAATCTCAAGGGGCTAAGCTAACCTTGCTACCCTTTGTCATGAAAGCGTTAGTCAAGTGCCTGCAAGAGTATCCAGATTTTAACAGCTCTCTGAATCATGATGTCACCGGGTTAATCCATAAAAAATATTACAATATTGGTGTTGCCGTAGATACGCCGCGCGGGTTAGTGGTTCCAGTACTGGAAGGCATTGATCAAAAAAAGATTTCAGCGATTGCAAAAGAATTAATAGAAGTTAGTTCTTTAGCACGAAAAAATAAATTAACGCCAAAAAATATGCAGGGTGGTTGTATTACTATCACTAGCTTAGGTGGGATCGGTGGGCAGCACTTCACGCCTATTATTAATTTTCCAGAGGTGGCTATATTAGGTTTGTCTAGAGCTAATAAAAAGCTCGTTAAACAAAATGAAGAAATTGTTGAACGCCTTATGCTGCCGCTATCATTAAGTTACGATCATCGTGCTATTGACGGGGTCGCTGCAGTGAAGTTTATTACCAGTCTAAAGAATAAATTAAGCGATGTTTGGTCGCTTATGATTTAAATTGAAGGGACTATATACCAGCACAAATTTGGTAAATAAAAATTGCGGCCAGTAAAGCGAGCAGATATAAACCCTTGGTATTACTTTTAGCTTTCTGCTCCTCTACAATATTTGCGACTGTGTGTCGGTTAGTAGAGTTAGCTTCAGGCTCACGAATCTTCACCTCAAAATCATTTAGTGAGATATTTGGATTTACAACGGTATCTTCAAATTTATCCATAATTAGCCCTACACTTTAAAAGGTGACATCCCTGTCTAGAATTTCCCTGTACGGTGTTATTAAATACAATCCGGCTAAATAATTATGTTTTATTGATCACAGTTTAAATAGATCTATACGTTATTCAGTGAGTAAGGCGTTAAAATTTGAAGACGCTCTCATAAATAAGCTAAAGACCTAAAAAATATAAAATAAAGCTAATAGAATTAGTGATTTAATAAATAGTGAGTTAGATCAAATTATCCTACCTTTTGGTTGTAAATCCAGGCGAGCTGTATTTCCCATAAATTATTTAAAAGCTGGGTTATATTTCTGGTCCCATAGTGAATATAGTGATGATAGTTGTTGACTTTTTTGTATAGGACTACGACTTTCTATTTTGATGTTAGTTAAAGCCGGTGCCGGTATTTCATTGCACTCAGTTTCAGTAAAGTCTTCTAATGGCGGTAAGCGATCACTACTTAGTTCATTGCTATTTTCTTCTAATTTTTTAAGCTCAGATATAATTGTGATATTTTCAGTATCTTTAATATCTTTAATATCTTTAAACTCACCTAGCAGCTCACGAGAGAAATAAGTGCAACGATTAAAAACAACTGCGCGACTATCTCCCATCTTCAGATCAGAAAGAGTTAATCTTTTAATCAGTTGCTCAGTGGCAGAGTGTTTCTCTTGGCCTAAATAGGTGATTGACTCAAGATAACAATCAGTTAGGTGGCTTAATACATGAAGGAGCAAGATTTCATCTAACTGGTCAATTTTAGATTTATAGTCTTTTTCAAGCAGCAGTATCAAACAGCACAACTTGTTTCTAGCTTGCTTGTCATTACTCTCGGAGAGGTTTAAATAGTTTAACGCCTGACGACTCAATGAGTTCATCGCAAATTTCCTTCTGAATGTAGTTTTTTAAGTAGTTCTCTATGCTAAACGTCTATAGCGTTTGATCTTATTATCGGCAATCGTATTGTGCAGAAGGGATTAAGGCTGTGAAATAAGTCCCAATATAAAATAGTAATAACAAATCTACTTCAAAAATATCTAATTAAGTAAACAACTTAAATGCACAACAGCCACATGAAAGTATGTGGCTATGGGCGTAACTTAATGTGATTAAAAGAGTTTTATGACTTAATCGAGTTCGTGACGCAAACCTTCAATCTCTGGCAGATAGCGATTGTCTGTTTTCTTTAAAACATCGATTAATTTTTCTAATTTCGTTTTAATATTTTGTCTATGCGTTTCGCTTGGATTGATGCAATCCTCATATTCAAAATAGCTTTCTAGCGTATCTTGCATTAGCAAACCAATTTTTATTTGTTCTTTTTGTCTTGTTTGGCTTTTCACTATATTCTCCCTGTGTATAAATATTGCACAGATAATTTGTCATGAAAAATTATGCAAAAACGAGAACAATCTCATAATTCTTGATTATTAAAATTTCATTATTGCACCCATTTTTAAATAAAAATCGAAACTAAATTTAATGCAAAGGTGAAAAACTTATAGTTAACTAATAAGTTAATACAAGGGTCATGATTTAAAGTGGTTAGGCAATTCAATTGAGCATCAAAATTAAAAATATAGCTTAGGCTTGCGTTCGAAAGCGTAAAGCAAAGTAAGTAACTAGATGTAGGTTAATAACCAGCTTATCTAAAATGTATAAGTAACGGAGGTGAGGCAGGCTGACTCAAAACTATAGTCAAGCTATCACATGCGATATTAGATATATCGTGTGACCTAACTGAGGTGCAAACTAAGTTCTACGTAAGCGAATAATGACGTTGATGTCTTCGAGTATAGTGTCGTTGGGTAGCTTAGGAAGTTGTTCTATTTTAACCTGATCTGCTGAGATATCTTCTAGTGTTCCTGAATCTATATGATACAAGTGATGATGTTTTTCTAGGTTGGTATCGTAAAACACTTTACTAGGTTCAATAATAACTTCGTTAAGTAAGCCCTTTTTAGCGAATAAACCTAAGGTATTATAAACCGTCGCTTTTGAGACCTCTTCTTGATCTCTATTCACCATGGCTAGTACCTGTTCTGCAGAGACATGTTGTGCTTTAGAAAATAGCACTTCGCCAATACGCACTCTTTGTTGCGTTGGAGTAATTCCACAATCACGCAGGCGTGTAGTCACTTGCAAGCGTTCAGCGCTGAAATTTGAGGGCGTCGAATTCATGGCGGCATTATAACCAGAATTTAGAATAAGTCTATTTCGTGGGACTAGAAATCGCCTGGGGAATTTCTAGTTTCTAAAATTTTATAGATTATAGCTAGAATAGGCTTGTTCTTCGTCGCTTAATGATCGGCCTGATTCGACGATCCACTTTGAGATGATCAGCGCAGATCGTGGAGCCATAGCGATACCATAGCGATAATGACCACAATTCAAGAAAAGACCTTTTACCTTGGGGTGTGGGCCAATGGTGGGAAGATTACTAGGCGAACCCGGTCGTAAACCGGCCCAGTGATAGGCTACATGGGAAGATTCTAATTCAGGCAATATTGCAATGGATTTTTCCCATAGCTCGTTGCGAGCAAGTTCTGTAACCGAGTTTTCGTACCCTACTTGCTCTAATGTGCTGCCCGCGAGAATTAGGCCATCTTTTCTAGGAATGAGGTAATGACCCTGTTTAAATAAAATGTGGCTAAGTTTCACCGGGCAGCCACGAAGGGCGATAATTTGACCCTTGATAGGCGTGATCGAGGGTGATTGTAACTTTTCTTCGGCGCTGTCTAGCGGGGGTGCCCAGGCACCGGTTGACCAGATCACCTGTTTAGTAAGAATGACGCCAGAGGAAGTTTCGATGCCGCGAATCTCGTTATTAAATATTTGGCATTTCTTTACTAGTGTATTGGGTATTAACTTTACGCCAATACTTTTTAAGTAGCTTAATAATCCTTTAAGTAAGCGTGGTGCCCTAACTTGTGAGATATCAGGAAGATGGGTAGCTTCTATTTGTCCTTCTCGTATAGATTTAAAATTGACATGATGTGTATTGCACCATTCAAGTATATTGTCATCACAATGATCTAAAATAGTTAGTCCGCATTTCCAGTGTTCAATATCAGTACCGGTTTCGGTCCGTATAATCGCTGAAAGCGCTGCATAGCTAGTGGCTGCGTCGTCAGTCAGTAATAATATTTCCTTATCATAATCCCAAGGTAATAAGGGTGTTAATATTCCGCCGGCTGCCCATGAACTTTCCTGCCCAAAATCACCTTTATCGAGTAATGTTACATTTACGCCGCTTCGTGCCAATTTATAGGCGCTATAGAGCCCTATTATCCCACCACCAATGATAACTACATCTGATTTCACTATTAGACTAATTTAATATTTTAAAATTTAAATGGATGATAATTTTAAGAGGTAATCATTGCGATTCGTAAAACATTGTTAAATATCGTTAACATCTAATGCAATCAAATAGTAACGCTGGGATAATTTAGCCATACAAAAATTGTGCATAAACCAGTATTGTTTAAAGGAACTATTATGATTACAGCTCGTGAGTTTAATAAGGAAATTGTACCTAAAAAGCTAACCGACCTACGCTCTCCAGCAAAAGATCGCGCTAATTTATTAGTAGATCTTACAGTCATGTCACGACAAGTAGGCTACACAATTAGTAAAAAAGTTTCTCGATTTGGCATTAATTACAATTTGTGGCAGGTATTAGTCACACTTTGGAGTGAACACGCAGTGACACCCGCGGCAGTGGCTCAACACCTACAGGTAGAACCAGCGACAATTAGTCGTTACTTAGATCAACTTGAGTCGCTTGATTATATCACTCGCGAACGAAGTAAGACCGATCGACGCGTTGTTGACGTGGTTATAACGGTTAAGGGAAATAAAGCAGTTAAGGCGGGTTTAAATGAATTAGACGAACTCAGTAAGATTTTCTAGATGAATTACCAATTTACTAGGTAGATTGGGGGCAGCCTTAAAAGCGGCTGCAAGTATCAGATGAAGCACCTAATACTCTGTATTAGTGTTTGCCTTATGGCTAAGTAATCAAGGTTTTTATATATGTAGGGGATATAATTGCATAATTATTGACCCTACTATACCTCCAACCATGCCAGTCAACGTTCCCGACTCAGCACTATTCCCTGCTAAATCTGCGATAGATAATGAGCCACCGCTTATTGCGCATATATTATATCGTTTTGCGGTGGGTGGATTAGAAAACGGTGTGGTTAATCTTATTAACCGTATTCCAGAAGATCGTTATCGTCATGTCATTATCTCTCTTACAGACGCGACAGATTTTAAAAATCGTCTCAACAGAAAAGACGTAGAAGTTTATTGTCTCAATAAAAAGCCAGGTCATGATCTAGGTTTATATGTTCGGCTGTGGAAACTGCTGCGAGAGTTAAAGCCTGATATTACTCATACACGAAACTTAGCTGCATTAGAGATGGTGGTAATCACTATGCTAGCAGGGGTAAAACGCCGCATACACAGTGAGCATGGTTGGGGGATGAATGATTTGCATGGCACTAATCGTAAGCATCAAATGCTGAGAAAAGCCATGAGTAAACTAACGCATCGTTACATCGGTTTATCTAAACATATCGTTAATTATTTGCATAATGGTGTGGGTATTCCACTATCTAAATTAACCCAAATATATAACGGCGTCGATGTAGAGCGATTTAATACGGCTGTTAGCAGAACAAACAATAAAGAATTATACCCAGCAGAATTTCAATCTGATGAAACTATTATCATTGGCACAGTCGGGCGTATGGAACCGGTGAAAGATCAACTTACATTGGCTGATGCATTTATCTTGCTTGTCAATGAATGCGATGAACAAAGTGATAAATTACGTTTAGTCATGATTGGTGATGGAGACTTAAGAGCGCCAGCGCAAGCAAAATTACAGGTAGCTGGGATTAGCCATCAGTGTTGGCTGCCTGGTAGCCGTGATGACGTTCCTGCATTGATGAACAAAATGGATATCTTTGTTTTGCCTTCTCGAAATGAAGGCATCTCAAACACCATATTGGAGGCCATGGCGACCGCATTGCCTGTCGTCGCCACACGGGTGGGAGGAAATCCTGAACTCATTGTGGAAGGTGAAACAGGGTTGCTGGTGTCATCAGATAACCCACAAGAAATGATGACCGCGTTAAAAGAATATGTGCAAGACGCAAACAAACGTGAAGCCCATGGACAGGCAGCAAGTCAATTAATTGCGGGGCAGTTTCGAATTGAACATATGATAGAAAACTATCTGTCAGTGTATGACAGCCTTATGTAATGACATCTTGGGTATTTCAGGAAGTGCAGAAGAATTCAAAGTATCCGCTAGCAAAATTGTCCATAATTTCCGTGATAAGCCCATAAAATACTGTCCAGACTGACAATTTTACTGCATTACTGGAAGAGCCTTAATTACAAAAACATCATAAACTACGCCTTCAATTTGCTTAATCATACTAAGAACAACCGCGGATAACACAAATGTGTGGAATAACTGGAATATTTGATACTAAGGGTAAGCGAGCAATAGATCGTGACCTACTATCGCGAATGAATGATTCACAGTTCCATCGAGGTCCAGACCAAGGTGGATTACACATAGAACAGGGTGTTGGGCTGGCGCATCGTCGTCTGTCAATTATTGATGTATCCAGTGGTAAGCAACCGTTGTATAACGAAGACAATACAGTGGTGGTTGTCTACAACGGGGAAATATACAACTTCCAAGAACTGGCAGAACAACTACAAGCGGCAGGCCATACCTTTAGGACACGCAGCGACACAGAAGTAATTGTGCACGCGTGGGAGCAGTGGGGAGCAGCCTGTGTAGAAAGATTCAGAGGGATGTTTGCATTTGCCCTCTGGGATCAAAATAAAAATACATTTTTCATGGCACGAGACCGTGTCGGAATTAAGCCACTTTACTATTCCATACTGCCAGACGGTCATTTGCTATTTGGTTCAGAATTAAAGTATGCCCGGGAGATAGCTTGTAGGTATTATTGAATATTGTCTTAGGTTCTGGCACATAACCATAAGTGAAATAATCTTCAACCGCCTGGGGATCGATTGCTCTACCCAGACCGGGATGAGTCATTAGTGACTTTAATTCTGAACCAAATAGCAAATGACCGTCTGGCAGTATGGAATAGTAAAGTGGCTTAATTCCGACACGGTCTCGTGCCATGAAAAATGTATTTT
>PVMS01064102.1_pt1 | contig 13253 bp, 15 predicted proteins | sample 1853461 | NCBI WGS metagenome assembly PVMS01 (sample SAMN08582032, study PRJNA380276) | Marine sediment metagenome, whole genome shotgun sequencing project. | isolation source: ocean sediment barecode stripped | collected 2017 | reverse complement strand
GCTGGCTCTCAGTCCATCAATGTGGACAAGCTGGTCGTCGCTGTCGGGAGGCGACCATTCACGGAGGATTTGCTGGCGGACGACTCAGGCATTCAGCTCGATGAACGTGGATTTATCGTTGTCGATGAAGAATGCCGTACGCGAGTGCGGGGCGTGTACGCCGTCGGTGATTGTGTGCGCGGCCCGATGCTCGCGCACAAAGGATCTGAAGAGGGGGTCATGGTGGCCGACTTGATCGCTGGCGAGACCTCGGAGGTCAACTACGATGTCGTGCCGTCAGTACTGTATACCGCCCCCGAGATCGCCTGGGTCGGGAAGACTGAAGAAGAGGTCAAAAGCAGTGGCCGGGGATACAAGACGGGCTCGTTTCCGTTTGCAGCCAACGGGCGTGCCAAGGCACTCGAGCAAACCAGCGGTATGGTCAAGGTTATTGCAGCGCAAGACGACGACGAAATTCTGGGCGTGCATATCGTCGGGCCCATGGCCGGTGAGTTGATTGCCGAGGCCGTGCTGGCGATGGAGTTTTCCGCAAGTACCGAAGACCTGCAGCGCACGATCCATGCACATCCATCACTGGCTGAAGCGTTGCGCGAAGCAGCGCTGGCGGCTGACAATCGTGCCTTGAACTACATTAATCGGTAGCAGCCCGGCTCCCCATTCGGGGACAATGCCACCGGGCGATTCTATTTTTCCCAGAAATCGGCGTTCTTGATTCCCAGGGCACGCGGATCAAACGTGTACGTTTTTACGCCTGCCTTACGCTGTGCTTCGTAGTCCTTGAGTGCCTTGATGGCCGGTCTTCCCATGAAAAACAGGATCAGTATCGCGATGATATTGAGCCAGGCCATCAAACCAACTCCTATTTCACCGAGTCCCCACGCCAGACTCGCTGTTTTGATCGCGCCGTAAAACACCGACGCCATGAGGGCGAGTTTCAGGACAATCAGTTCACCCGGAAAGGTGAAGAAGCGACGCAGGTAGGCGACGTTCGTTTCGGCGATGTAGTAATACGCAAGCAGGGTTGTAAATGCGAAAAAGAACAAGGCAACCGCTACAAACGGTTTGCCGACGCCCGGGAGTGCGCTCTCGACAGCTAACTGCGTATAGGTGGGTGTATTTGGATCAATAGTGGTCAGTACGTTCGACACGATCATGCTGCCATCCGTACCGTGCACGTTGTACGAAAACGTAATCAGGATCATCAGTGCCGTTGCGGTACAGATGAACAAGGTATCGATATACACCGAGAATGCCTGTACCAGTCCTTGTTGCGCTGGATGATCTACTTCCGCGGCTGCGGCCGCGTGAGGTCCGGACCCTTGCCCGGCCTCATTTGAAAAGACACCGCGCTTGACGCCCCAGAATACAGCGCCGCCACCGACTGCCTGGACGGTAAACGCTTCGCGAAAAATCAAAGCGAAGATATCCGGCAACGCCGTGAAATTCATCGCAATAATGACAACGGCGGTGACGATGTAGCCGAGTGCCATGATCGGAACAACAATCTGAGTGAAATGTGCAATACGCTTTACGCCGCCGAAAATGATGAAACCGAGTATCGCGACAACGACGACCGCAACTGAGAGCTTGGTGGTGCTTAAAGCACCGAACCAGGTGTCGAGCATGTCGCCGCCACCGAACACGAGTTCTGCCGCATTTCCGATCGCATTGGATTGGATGCCGGGTAGCAATAGTCCTGTGGCGATAATCGTTGTTACGGCGAACAGCCATGCATACCACCTCTGTCCCATGGCTTTTTCAATATAAAAGGCTGGCCCGCCGCGATATTCGCCTTCATCTTCTTCTTTGTAGATCTGGCCGAGTGTCGATTCAACGTATGCCGTGGCCGAGCCCAGAAAAGCGACTACCCACATCCAAAATATGGCGCCAGGCCCACCGAAGCCGATCGCTGCGGCGACGCCTGCGATATTGCCGGTACCGACGCGGCCGGATAGCGATACTGACAAGGCCTGAAACGAAGAGATACCTCGTTCAGATTCCTTGTTGGAAAACAACAAGTGGATCATCTCGCGGAACAGGCGCACCTGCACGAAGCGGGTTATTACCGAATAAAAAAGACCGGCGCCCAGACAGAGAAAGATCAGCGCGGGGCTCCAGACGTAGCCGTTAATTTGGTCGACAATTTCCTGCATGCCGTCTCCTATTAGTATTCTCGGCAATGGTCATACATAGTATCGGAAATACCGCGCTATAGTGTCGCCACAACAACAGAGGAGTTGTGCCATGACCTGGTGGGCTTGGATGATTTTGGGTGCTGTTCTCCTTGGCGCCGAACTGATCGCAGTCGATGCGCAGTTCTATCTGGTGTTTCTTGGCGTCTCGGCTGCGGTGGTTGGTTTGGCGACTTTATTTGGTGTGACCTTGCCGGAATGGGGGCAATGGCTCGCCTTCGCAATTATGTCCTTACTGTTCTTTTTTACGTTTCGTACGGCGTTGTACAATAAGCTTCGAAGTGGTGGACAGGGTTTTGGGAACAACATCACTGGCGATTCAGTTTCGGTAACTGAAGACCTTGCGCCAGGCGGCCATGGGCGCGCGGAGTATCGCGGCAGTGACTGGAATATCGTCAATGTCGGTGAGTCTGCGATCTCTGCTGGAAATCGCGCCAGGGTGGTTGAGGTCGATAGCCTGACTTTGAAAGTTGAAGCTGAATAATCAGCAAAGGAACTGCTAATGGATATGTCACTTATTGTCTCGCTGGCCGTTGTACTGGTCATCGTTATCATCCTGTCCAAGACGGCCGTCATCGTGCCGCAACAAAACGCGTTTGTGGTTGAAAAGCTTGGCAAGTTCAGTCGTAAGCTCGACGCCGGTTTTCACATATTGATCCCGTTTCTCGAGCGCGTTGCCTACAAACACACGCTTAAGGAGCAGGCCATCGATATCCCCGAACAGATCTGCATTACCAATGACAATGTGCAGGTCGGTGTGGATGGTGTGCTCTACATGCAGGTTCTGGATCCGGCGCGCGCATCCTACGGTATCGGCAACTACATGTTCGCCATTTCTCAGCTCGCGCAGACAACACTGCGTTCTGAGATCGGCCAAATCGATCTCGATCGTACCTTCGAGGAGCGCAATGCGATCAATGCCAACGTTGTCTCGGAACTCGACAAGGCATCCGACCCTTGGGGTGTCAAGGTTCTGCGCTACGAGATCAAAAACATCAATCCGCCGCATGACGTGCTTAGCGCGATGGAAAAACAGATGCGGGCCGAACGCGAGAAGCGCGCAGTCATTCTCACCTCGGAGGGTGTGCGCGACGCCAAGGTCAATGAGGCCGAGGGTGAAAAACAACGCGTCATAAAAGAATCTGAGGCCGCCAAGATGCAGCAGATCAACGAAGCCCAGGGTGAGGCAGAAGCTATTCTCGCGGTCGCTACGGCAACGGCCGAGGGTCTGAAAAAGGTTGCAGATGCCGTCATTGCTCAGGGTGGCGCGGAAGCCATGCAGCTACGTATCGCCGAGCAATACATCGGCGAATTTGGCAACCTGGCGAAGGCCGGTAACACCTTCGTGGTGCCAGCTAACCTGGCCGATCTTACCTCGATGATGGCGCTGGCCACAGATATTGCCAAGGGCAAGAAAGGCTAGTAGCGAGATCGCTCAGGCTTTTCGCGACACCGAGATCACATTTGGCAGTTGCTCCAGGCGTGAGATTGCCGTGCTTAGAGTTGGCAGATCGCGTATCTCGACACTAATGTCCATCACCGTTTGCATGGATTTCCTGTCGGTATGGCTCGATAGCTCCGTCACGCTGGCTTTTTCGTCAGCAAGCACCGTACTGATATCGCGCAACAAGCCTGTGCGATCGTGCGCGCGCAAGATCAGGTCGACAGGGTAGGTCGCCGATTCAGACGCATCCCAGGCAACTTCAATGATGCGTTCCGGGTACCGCCGGTTGAGCCCGAGGAAATTGCCGCAGTCCTGCCGGTGAATACTGACGCCACGCCCCTGCGTGATATAGCCGACGACAGGTTCAGGTGGGACCGGGCGGCAGCACCGCGCAAAATTGCACATCAGGTCACCGACGCCGCTGACCGCCACGGATTCCGACTGCCTGTTGCGCCGTTTGGCGGGGCGGCGGCGGCTGATCTTCTCGGGCAGGTCCGTGCCACGAAGTTGCTGTAACGCCGTTGCGATCTATGCCGCGGTCAGATCGCCGGCTCCCAGCGAGACGCACAGCGCAGCTGTATTTTGCTGTTTGAGTTGCCTGGCAATATCGTGGGTTGCGACGTCGCGAACACTCAGCCGTGACAGCTCGCGATCGAGAATTTCACGTCCCTGGCGCTGATGCTGGTCGCGGTCCTGATGCCGGAACCAGTTGCGCACTTTGGCACGACTGCGGGCCCCTGCCAGGTAACCGAGCTTGGGGCTCAACCAGTCGCGGCTGGGCTTGGATTGTTTAGCTGTAATGATCTCAATCTTGTCGCCGTTTTGAACTTGGTAGGTGAGAGGCACGATACGACCGTTGACCTTTGCGCCGCGGCAACGATGTCCAACCTGCGTATGGACGTGATACGCAAAGTCCAGTGGTGTGGCGCCTGCCGGCAATTCCACCACGTCGCCTTTGGGGCTGATGCCGTAGACACGATCCTCGAAGACGTCGTCGCGAATCTGCGCGAGCAGGTCTTCGCCGTCGCCGGATGGTTCGAGCAATTGCCGCAGGAAGCGAATTTTCTGGTCGAAGGCAGCGGGCGAACCACGGCCCTCCTTGTAGCGCCAGTGTGCGGCGACGCCCAGCTCTGCCTGGCGGTGCATGTCGTGCGAACGAATCTGTACTTCGACTGTCTTGCCTTGCGGCCCAACCACGGTCGTATGCAGGGACTGGTAGTCGTTGTCTTTCGGGTTAGCGACGTAATCGTCAAACTCGCCGGGCAGGTAAGACCACAGGTTATGCACGGTTCCTAGTGCCGCATAGCAGTCATTGACGTCGTCGACGAGGATGCGTACGGCTTGAATGTCATACAGCGACTCAAGACCGCGGTCCTTGCGCTGCATTTTTCGCCAGATGCTGTAAATGTGTTTGGGTCGCCCTGAAATCTCTGCCTTGATGCCGAGCTTGTCGAGTTCTGCCTGCAACGTGGACTTCACTTGCTCGATGAATTGTTCTCGTTCAGTCCGTTTTTCGTTCAGGGCAGCGGCAATTTCCTGGTATCGGTCCGGATCGAGATAACGAAACGACAGGTCCTCAAGTTCCCACTTGAGTTGCCAGACACCGAGGCGGTTCGCGAGTGCGGCATATATTTCGCGCGTTTCGATTGCAATTGCCTGTTGTTCCTCCCGCCTCAGTTGCTTAGCCATTCGCAGGCGATAGAGTTGCTCGGCAATGCGTACCAATACGAGGCGGACATCGGACACCACCGCCAGCAGCATCTTGCGGAGCGCCTCTGATTGGCGGGCGGCGAGAGCCTCGCCGGGACGCCAGCCGCTCGGCAGGTCGAAACCTGCCAGTTGATTTAAGTCTATAACTATTCGAGAAAGATCGGATAACCCGTTGTTATTAAATGTATTAATATTGACTATTTTGTCTCTGACGAGAGGATAGACACGCACAGCTGCCAGCAATGTGGGCGGCAATCCCAGCGCTGCGACAATGCTAGATATGTCATCGCCTTCTGCGATGCACCTGCGACACGCCGGATCGTCCGGCAAGGACTCGAGATACGCGTTCGTCAACGCAACGATGTCAGCTTGTTCGCCGCTGTTCGGCGTGTTTTCGTGTTTGGAAGACGACATTTCGTGAGGGTTTGTGTGGATGCCTGTACCGGCAATAACCGTTATCATACGCGCAGAATTTGACCCGGGCGTTACCGGGTTTTGCTTGGGCGAAGCAGGGAACAATGGCAGGACACAGTAAATGGGCGAATATCCAGCACCGCAAAGGTGCCCAGGATAAAAAGCGCGGCAAACTGTTCACGAAACTGATCCGTGAAATTGCCGTCGCGGCCCGCATGGGCGGCAGCGATATGAATGCAAATCCGCGCCTGCGACTGGCGGTCGATAAAGCCAAAGCGCAAAGCATGCCGAAAGACAACATTGAGCGTGCCATAAAACGTGGCGCTGGCGAACTCGACGGTGTCGATTACGCCGAAATTCGCTACGAAGGCTACGGTCCGGGAGGTACTGCGGTGATGGTCGATTGCCTGACAGATAACAGGAACCGTACCGTGGCAGAGGTTCGGCATGCATTCTCCAAGTACGGTGGCAACCTCGGTGCTGACGGATCGGTGAATTACCTGTTCAACAATGTTGGCGAATTATTGTTCCCCGCAGGCACTGACGAAGACGCCGTTATGGAAGCGGCCATCGACGCAGGTGCAGAGGATGTCGTTGTCGACGATGATCGATCCATCGAGGTACTGACAGAACCTGCTGATTTCGAAACCGTGCGCAAGCAGATGGTGGCGGCCGGCCTCGAACCCGAGAATGCCCAATTGACGATGCGGGCATCAACCAGCGCTGAACTCGGCGCCAAGGAAGCAGCATCGATGATTAAATTGCTCGAAACTCTGGAAGATCTCGATGACGTTCAGGAAGTTTATAGCAACGCCGAAATATCCGATGACGTTCTCGCACAAATCTGAGGCCGCCAGTGATTAATAAACGCCGCATCCTCGGCATCGATCCTGGTTCCCGGTTGACGGGCTTCGGTGTGCTCGACTTCGTGGGCGACAAACCCGCGTATGTTGCGAGTGGCACAATCAAGAGCCTGGATGGCGATTTTTCGCAGCGACTCAGACAGATTTTCGAGTCAGTCAACGAGATTGTTGCTCGATACGAGCCCGATATTGTCGCGATTGAAAGCGTTTTTATGGCACGTAATGCCGGTAGTGCGCTGAAGCTCGGTCATGCACGAGCCGCCGCCCTGTGCGCCACCTTCGAATTCGATGTCGAGGTGTTCGAGTACGCGCCCCGCGAAATAAAGCTGGCGGTTGTCGGCACCGGGTCTGCGAGCAAAGAACAGGTACAGCACATGGTTGTGTCCATATTGCAACTCGATAGTTCGCCTGCGGCCGATGCAGCCGACGCACTGGCCACTGCCATATGCCACGGTCACCGGCGCCGCATGGATGAGCAACTCAGAAGCCAAAGCGCTATTGCGAGTCTGCGATGATCGGTTCTTTGCGTGGAACGTTGACGTCCAAACAAGCCCCGCTGATTGTCGTGGAGTGCCAGGGCGTTGGTTATGAGGTAGAAACGCCCATGTCGACGTTTCTCGACCTGCCGTCGAACGGCGAAGAGCTATTCTTGCATACGCATTTGCTGGTTCGGGAGGACGCGCAGATTCTTTATGGTTTCGGGTCGGAGCAGGAAAGAGCACTGTTCCGCACCTTATTGCGCATTTCCGGCGTCGGCGCGAAGATGGGCCTGGCAATACTGTCAACGATGAGCGTCAATGATTTCCATCGCTGCGTCGAATACGAGGACGCTGCGACCCTGGTGAAGATTCCTGGCATCGGTCGAAAGACGGCCGAGCGCCTGATTATCGAGATGCGCTACAAGATCGACAGGTCACCCGCGATAACCGGAGCGGCTCGAGTGACAGTCGTGGCGAGCCCGAAAAGTGAGGCGGTCGACGCCCTGATTGCGCTTGGTTACAAGGCTGGCGAAGTCAACAAACTCATCGGTTCGATGAACGTCGATGGCCAGTCGGCTGAGGACATCATTCGGCAGGCATTGCGACAGGCGGCGCAGTAACTAATGGCAAGCATTGAACACGATCGGTTGAGCAGCGCTGAGTCGGCGGGTGAGGACAAGGCATTCGACCGCGCCATTCGGCCCAAGACGCTTGCCGAGTATGTTGGCCAGCCAGGCATGAAGCAGCAGATGGCAATCTTTATCGAGGCCGCTCGGCGACGCAGTGAGGCGCTGGATCATGTATTAATCTTTGGCCCGCCCGGTCTCGGTAAGACAACCCTGGCGCACATCGTCGCGCATGAAATGGGCGTCAACATGCGGCACACATCGGGCCCGGTGCTCGAACGACCCGGGGACTTAGCGGCGATTCTGACCAATCTTGAGGCCAATGATGTGTTGTTTATCGACGAAATGCATCGCCTGAGCCCGGTTGTCGAGGATCTGTATCCGGCGATGGAAGATTTTCAGCTCGACATCATGATTGGCGAGGGCCCGGCGGCACGCTCAATCAAGCTTGATTTGCCGCCGTTTACGCTGGTCGGCGCGACGACCCGAGCCGGATTGTTGACGTCGCCGTTGCGAGATCGATTTGGCATCGTACAGCGGCTGGATTTTTATTCGCCGCAAGATCTCAGCACCATCGCAATGCGTTCCGCCGGGATTCTCGATCTACCCATCGAAGAGCAAGGTGCCGATGAAATCGCAAAGCGCGCGCGTGGCACGCCCCGCATCGCCAATCGTTTACTGCGGCGAGTGCGCGACTTTGCTGAAGTGGAAGCCAACGGCGTGGTGTCCGGCGAAGTCGCCATCAGTGCGATGGACTTGCTGCAGGTCGATCCGAATGGCTTTGATGCGATGGACCGGCGCTTATTGCGGACCATTATCGAGAAGTTCGATGGCGGCCCGGTGGGTGTCGAAAGCCTCGCGGCTGCAATAGGCGAGGAACGTGGCACGATCGAAGATGTCATAGAACCTTACCTGATCCAGCAAGGATTCATGATGCGCACGGCCCGCGGACGCGTCGCCACCCGCAATGCCTATTTACATTTTGGTCTCAAGCCGCCCGCAGAACCGGAAGCGGCCGAGTTGCCGTTATTTGAAAATGACTAGTGCTGAGACCGCTTCAATACCCTTTGAGTGGTGCCTGCGCGTCTACTACGAAGATACCGATGCGCAGGGTGTTGTGTACTACGCGAATTATTTTCGATTCATGGAGCGTGCCCGGACCGAGTGGTTGCGTGCACTGGGTGTCGATCAGGTAGCCCTGATGGAACAGGAGCGACGAATTTTCGTCGTCACAGAGACCAAGGCGGAGTTCATTGTGCCGGCAAAATTCAACGATCAGGTCGTCGTGACCGCCCGTCTTGCGGGTCTCACGCGGGCGACATTCGATATCGAACAGAATATTTATCTGGACAGCCTGGATGGCACCCTGTTGTTACGGGGTAGCGTGCGTGCGGCATATCTCAATGCGGATACGCTGCGGCCAATGCGTGTCCTGGCATCCATCTTTGAGGATAAAACGTCATGACGTCAGATATGTCCATATTCAGCTTGCTGCTCGAGGCCAGCATGCCGGTGCAAATTGTAATGTTGTTGCTGATGCTCGCATCGCTGATGTCGTGGAGCATCATTTTCACCAAACGTCGCCTGATTCGGCGCACCAAGGATTCGTCGGATGATTTCGAGGCCAATTTCTGGTCTGGAGGGGACCTGAATACCTTGTACAACAGCACGACGCGCAATCGTGCCGCTAACATCGGTATGGCGAGCATTTTCGAGTCGGGTTTCCGTGAGTTTAACCGTGCGATGCAGGCCGGCGATGTCAGCACGGACAAGGTGGTCGAGGAGTGCCGCCGCGCGATGCGGGTTGCGCAGATGCGCGAAGTCGACCGGCTCGAGCAGAATCTCGCCACGCTCGCGACGATCGGTTCAACGAGCCCGTACGTCGGCCTTTTCGGTACTGTGTGGGGCATCATGAACGCCTTCATTGGTCTGGCTAATGTGCAATCTGCGACGCTGGCCGTGGTGGCGCCGCCCATCGCCGAAGCGCTCATTGCTACGGCCATGGGCTTGTTCGCGGCAATCCCGGCCGTTATTGCTTACAACAGTTATGCGGACAAAGTCGTGCGGCTCGAATATCGCTACGACGGATTTACGGAAGAGTTTTCGAGCATCCTGCAGCGGCATGCACGCGCCAAGAAGGGAGCCTGACATGCATACGCCGATGCAAAAGCGCAAGCTCATGAGCGAAATCAACGTAGTGCCGTACATCGACGTCATGCTGGTGCTGCTGGTGATCTTCATGGTGACCGCGCCCCTTTTGACTCAGGGGGTCAATGTCGAGTTGCCCAAGGCCGGCGCCGAGCCCATTGCAGACGTACCTGATCATCCACCGCTGGTACTGAGCGTGGATGCCGAAGGCAACCTGTATATCAACATCGGCGACGATGAAGACGAGCCGACTACTGCCAAGGAAATTGTTGCCCGGGTTGGTGCCGTTATTCGCAACCGTCCGGACACGCCGATCCTGATCAAGGCGGATCGTCACGTGCCATACGGTAACGTTGTGGGAGCCATGGTTCTGTTGCAACAGGGCGGCGCGGAAGCGGTCGGATTCGTAACTGACGCCCTGGATTCCTACCCGGTCCCTGAATAGAGTCGACGTGGTTCGCGATACTCACAATATGATTCCCGTAACGTTGGCGTTACTGCTGCACGTCATCGTGTTCAGTTCGTTGTTCGTCGTCATCGATTTTCGCGATCAGGCGACGCTGGCTATACCGCTCGCGATCAAGGGCACATTGGTGACCCAAAATGCGGTAGTGATTCCGCCGTCCCCGCAACCCGATACTCGCGAACAGGATCGCTTGCGCGCCGAGGAGCAGAAGCGCCTCGAGGATGCGCGCATCGAAACAGACCGCCTGAATCGCATCAGGAAAGCCGAGGATGATGCGGCCACAAAACGCCAGCGCCTGGTCGATGCGGAAAAGCGGCGTAAGGCGGAAGAGGCCGAGAAGGAGCGCAAGCGTGTCGAAGCTGAGCGGGCACGCGAAGCCGAGATCGAGCGCCAGCGGCAGGAAAATGAGCGCCTGAGAGCGGCGGCCGATGCTGCACGGCGGGCCGAGCTAGACGCAGAGAGTAATCGGCTCGAGGCGATGCAGGCGGATGCGAAATCCGCCTATGCCTTCGCCATCAGGCAGAGAATCCAGAGTCGCTGGGTCGCGCCGCCAACGGCAGTCGCCGGCATTGAATGCATCGTCAATATCCGACAACTTCCGGGCGGCGAGGTTGTCTCTGTTAGCATTGGTTCCTGCAACGGTGATGCAGCAGTAAGGCGTTCGATTGAGACCGCTGTACACCGGGCATCGCCGTTGCCGACGCCGTCTGATCCGAGCGTGTTTGATCGCAACATTCAGTTAGAATTCAGACCCAGAGACTAGCAATCCCTTCGTTATTACAAGAGGCCCCTGTGCGCAAATTATCCGTTCTAGTTTGTTTGCTACTGACATCATTGGCACCTGTCGTCCAGGCACAACTTATCGTCGAGATTACCGAGGGCATCAAGCGCCGGCCAATTGCCATCGTGCCGTTCGGTTGGGAGGGCGATGCAGCCGCTATGCCGACTGATTTAGCCGGAGTCATTTCCAGCGATCTAACGCGCAGCGGGCGATTCGCGCCGATTGCCGAAGGCGACATGCTGCAAAAGCCGACGACGGGAACCGATATGGACTTCGATGACTGGTCGGTTCTGGGCGTCGAAGCTGTCGTGATCGGTCGCGTGACCCAGACCGGCGATAACGCGTACAGCGTCCAGTTTCAGTTATTCGATGTATATGGCAGGGATCAGCTCGTTGGCTACAGGATGCCGGCAAGCCGCGGCACGATGCGCAGGGTTGCGCACCGTGCCGCGGACATGATCTATGAAAAGCTCACGGGCATTAAGGGCGTGTTCGACACCAAAGTGGCCTATGTCATCGCAGAAGAAAGACGGGATGGCCGCCTTTTTTCGCTGATCGTTTCTGATCAGGACGGTGAAAACGAGCACAAGATCATGGAAAGCACGGATCCGATCATGTCGCCGGCGTGGTCGCCTGACAGCCGTCGTCTTGCCTATGTGTCGTTCGAGGGTAATCGTTCATCCATCTTCATTCAGACTCTGCGCAGCGGCAACCGCGTCACGATATCGAGCCGTCCAGGGATTAACGGTGCGCCCTCGTTTTCGCCGGATGGGCGCAAGCTGGTCATCACGCTTGGCGGTGTCGATGGCAATCTCGATATCTATACGCTCGATATCAGTTCCCGGCAGACCAAGCGGATCACGACGCACCGGGCTATTGATACCGAAGGTAGCTGGTCGCCGGACGGTCGCTACATCTATTTCACATCGGATCGCAGTGGCGGGCCGCAGATTTATCGCGTCTCGGCGAATGGCGGCGCAGCGGAGCGGGTGACGTTCGAGGGGAGTTATAATGCGCGTCCCCGGCTGTCACCTGATGGTGAGAAACTCGCGATGGTGCATCTCGATAATGGCAATTACCGCATCGCCGTCATGGATGTGAAGCGCAAGCACATTTTGGTTCTGTCGGCTGGCAGGCAGGACGAATCCCCGAGTTTTGCGCCCAACAGCGACACGCTGATCTATGCTACAAGGCCGGGTCGTAATGGCGTGCTTGAAAGCGTGACTGCCGATGGTTTGATCAGGCAAAGGCTGGCATCGGGGGGTGGGGACGTCAGGGAACCGGTGTGGTCGCCATTTCAACGCTTTTAGTGGTAATATTTTAGATTAAGAATTTCATTTAACTTATTGTTTTTTCAAGGACTTTGATATGTCTAAGTACAGATTTCTCATAATTACGATGTTTGTTGTAGGTCTCGCGGGTTGTGCCTCGCAGGATATTCCAGATCCGGACCCGACGGATGAAACCTATGACGCCGGTGCAGATACCGACGGCATGGATGATAACGGCCTGGGTGATGGCGAATTCCTCGACTACGATCCGAGCGCCAGTGAACTGGCCAATGTGGTGCATTTCGAATTCGATTCGTACGAGCTCGGGACCGAGGAGGCCGAGATTACGGCGCGCCACGGTATACAACTGGCCGACAACTCCGGATTGAGTGTGCGCCTGGAAGGTCACGCCGATGAGCGCGGCTCGCGCGAATACAACATTGGTCTGGGCGAGCGCCGTGCGCAGGCTGTCCGGCGCGTGTTGTTGCTGCAAGGCGCGCAGCCGTCGCAGATTTCGACCGTCAGTTTCGGCGAAGAACGTCCTGTTGCGTTTGGCAGTAATGAGGATGCCTGGTCGCAGAATCGGCGCGTCGAATTCAAATACGATAACTAAGAGATCATTAGGTGCCTGTTCGTCATTATCAATTGCTGCCCCTGATGGTTTCTGCGGCCGCCATGGGCGGCTGCGCGTTATTCGAGTCGCCACCGTCCGAGGACCCCGTCCTGATACAAATGGCGGAGCTCGAGCGCCGGCTTGAGTCGATTGAACGCATCGTCGATAACCAAAGCCTGGTGCAATTGTCACAGCAGGTCAGCGGGCTGGAAAGACGCGCCGATCAGCTGCAGGGCCAGGCCGAAG
>PVMS01071178.1_pt1 | contig 13260 bp, 11 predicted proteins | sample 1853461 | NCBI WGS metagenome assembly PVMS01 (sample SAMN08582032, study PRJNA380276) | Marine sediment metagenome, whole genome shotgun sequencing project. | isolation source: ocean sediment barecode stripped | collected 2017 | reverse complement strand
GATCCCGATCATGTGCTCGCCAATCACCAGCTGGGGACCCTCTATTTCCACCAGGGCACGCTCGACCTCGCCGTCGAGCGCTATCAAAAGGCGGTGGAGGGAGCTCCTGACGTTGTTCTCGGGGACTACGATCTCGGTGTGGCCTGGTACTACCGGGGCAACATGCCCGACGCGATCCGGTCCTTCCACCAGTGTCTCGAGATCGACCCGCACTACAACGCGGCCCATTATCGACTGGCGCTCTCGTTGTTCCATGCCGGCCAGCTCGAGGCCGCCTTGGAGCACTTCGAGATGGCCAGGACCCTGACCCCCGAGTATCTGATGGCCAATTACCACGTCGGTGTTGTCAACGAGCGGCAAGGCGAGAGGGAAGAAGCCAAGCGATCGTTCCAGCGCAGCCTGGACGAGGCGGTGGGGGAGGTGAGCAGCATCTATCATCTGGCGCTAATCCGTCGGTCGGAAGGGGACGATGAGGGAGCCAAAAAGCTCCTCGAGCAAGCCCAGGAGTTCGGCCGCAATCTTTACCCCGTGTCGAGCTGAGAGCCGTGAGCCAGCCCGCAGAGACCGATCTGATCTACGACTGGGCCGAATCCGGGCCCCGGCGGGCCGAGTGGCCCGGCCACGTCATGCTCGATGACGAGACGCTGCGCGATGGGTTGCAGAGTCCGTCCGTCATCGACCCTCCACTCGAGATCAAAGTAGAACTGCTCCATCTCATGGACCGGTTGGGGATCGAGACCGCCGATGTGGGTCTGCCGGGCGCCGGGCCGCGACAGCTGGAGGCGGTCACACGGCTCTGCCGGGAAATTGCCGACCAGAGGCTGAGCATCCGGCCCAACTGTGCCGCGCGAACGATGATGGTGGACATCCAACCCATCGCCGAGGTGTCGCAGAAAACGGGTATTCCCATCGAGGCCTGTGTCTTTATCGGTTCCAGCCCCATCCGGCAGTACGCCGAGGAGTGGGATCTCGAGCACATTTTGAGACACACCCGCGAAGCGGTGGAGTTTGCGGTGGGGGAGGGGCTGCCGGTGATGTATGTGACCGAGGACACGGTTCGCTCCTCACCCGAGCATCTGAAGATCTTGCTGTCGGCGGCCGCTGAGGCCGGCGCCCAGCGCTTCTGTCTCTGCGACACCGTGGGTGCAGCGGTGCCGGAGGGGGTGATGAATCTGGTGGCCTGGGTCAAGGGGCTGGTGGAGGAGCTGGGACTCGACATCGGGATCGACTGGCACGGGCATCGCGATCGCGGCCTCGACGTCGCCAACACTCTTGCCGCCGTCCAGGCCGGTGCGAGCCGGGTCCACGGCACGGCGCTGGGCATCGGCGAGCGGGTGGGCAACACCCCCATGGAGCAGCTGCTGGTCAACCTCAAGCTGCTGGGGATGCGCGACGACGATCTCACCTGTCTGCCGGAGTACGTCGAGCTGACCGGCAGCGCCACCGGGGTCCCCATCAACGTCAACGCACCGATCATCGGTCGCGACGCCTTTCGCACCGCCACCGGGGTACATGCCGCGGCGGTTATCAAGGCCAAGCGGAAGGGGGATGCCTGGCTGGCCGATCGGGTCTACTCCGGGGTGCCCGCGAGCTGGATCGGTCGCAATCAGGAGATCGAGATCGGACCCATGTCGGGTGGCTCCAATGTCACCTACTACCTGAGCTCGCGCGAGCTACCAACAACTGCAGACGTCGTGCAGGCGGTCCTCCAGGCCGCCAAGAAGTCCACCCGCATCCTCGAAGAGGACGAGATCCTCGAGATCGTCCGCGGGGTCGAAGGGAACCTTTGAGAACAAGATTTCACGAGAACTAACTGCTCAAGTCGTATCCAATGAGGCTCAACCCATGAGAAAAAAAGTTCTGCTAACCAGCGTTTGTCGTCCCCTGGGACCAAAATACGGCGATGCCCCCTCGGTAGGATATGAGTTGCTGTACAGCCAGGTGACGCGCGCTCAGGGGATCTTCAGTCCGCGGACGGTGAACAGCCAATATTCCATCGAATACATCGCGGAGAACCTGGACGCGCCCACCGTGGTGTTGCAGTACCCGTCGAAGCGGGAGTTCATCCGCGAGCTCAAGAAGGGCTACGACTACGTGGGCATCTCCTTTCTGCTAGCCCTGCATCACAAGATGAAGGAAATGGTCGCCTTGATCCGCCGGTACGCGCCCCAGAGCAAGATCGTCCTTGGCGGCTACGGGACGGTTCTGAATGACGAGGTGCTCAAGCCGTATGCCGACTTCATCTGCCGCGAGGATGGCGTAGCGTTCCTCCGCAGGGTGTTGGGCGAACCGGAGATCCCGATGCCGTACAAGCATCCGCTGATCGCGAGCCGGCTGAAGGTGTTTTCTCTACCCGTGTCGGGAACGGGGAAGATTTTCGCGGGGCTCGGTTGCCCCAACGGCTGCGACTTCTGCTGTACCTCGCACTACTTCAAGCGGAGACACATCAAGCTACTTCCCGAGGGCAAGGACATCTACGCCGTCGTGGAGCGTTATCTGGACATGGATCCGAACTTTAGGTTTCTCATTGTGGACGAGGACTTCCTGCTCAATAAGAAGCGCGCGATGGCGTTCCGCCAAAGCGTGCTGAAAGGCGGCAAGACCCTGTCGATGTTCGCCTTCGCCAGCGTCAAGGCGATCAGCCAGTACACGGCGGAGGAAATTCTGGAGACGGGGATCGATGGCTTATGGATCGGCTACGAGGGTACGCGTTCGGGTTACGCCAAGCAGCAGGGCAGGCCGATCGAGGAAATCCTCACGGAATTTCGCCAGCACGGCATCACGGTGCTGACCTCGATGATCATCGGGTTTGACTACCAGACCGAGAAAGTGGTGGCGGAAGAACTGGACAAGCTGATGCAGCTCAAGCCGACGCTGTCTCAGTTCATGATTTATGGACCTGTGCCCGGCACGCCGTTTTACGAACGGATCATCAAGGAAAACTTGTTGCACGAGGTGTACATCAAAGACCCCGAGCTTTTCTATCGGCGGGGGGACGGCTTCACCACGATGATCAAACACCCGACGTTGTCACCCGACCAGATCGAGAAGATTCAGCGCTGGTGTTACAAACAGGATTTTGAAAGGCTCGGCCCAAGCATCATCCGGATCCAGGAGACGCGGCTGCTCGGATACCAGAAGCTCAAGAACTCTCCGAATCCCTTTCTGCGCGAGAAGGCGAAGTACTACGCCAGAGAACTGCGGAATGCCTATCCCGTGTTTCTCGCGGGAAGACTGTTAGGTCCGAATGCAATGGTCCGCCGCTGGATCAGCGATTTGCAGCGACGCATCCACGCGGAGCTGGGATGTCCCACACTGGCGGAGCGGTTCAAGTCCGTGCTGGCGGTGGGCGCCGCGTCATGGACGGGGTTGACGCTCAAACTCGATCTTTTCCAGCATCCAAAGCTGGTGCGGACGACCTACCGTCTGCCCGGCAAGAGCTGGAGCGCGTTTCATCTCTGGGAGGAAATCCCAAGAAAATTCTCGATCCCGGAGGAACTTTCCATCCAGGTCGACCTCCAGCATGCAAAGAAGCAGGTGTGGCTGCGACTGGAGGGCGTTCTCTCGGCTACTGGTGCGGAAGAACTGGCGCAGCAGATCCAGGATTCTCTGGCACGGAGCAAGAGCCGATTGATCCTGGATTTGAACAAGCTCCGCTGGGACAAAGTGGATGACCTGCGACCGCTATTGGAGAAACTCTCCGGCTACCGATCAAAGATCCGTCTGGTCCTGCCCAAACTGTCCGCCTCCCATCCCGAACTGATACTGCTGGTCACGACATTTCAACTTTACAAAGGCTGAGCAAACCCCAGGCGCCTATCGTGGCCCGTCCTGCGGGTCACGGAGCCATGGACCGCTCCTGGACCGTCCCTTCCCACTCGTAGGACATGCTGTCGCCATCGACCTGGAACGGCGAGATGGAGACGGTGACGAGCTCACCTGCCGCGGGGAACCCCTCGAGGCCTCCTTGCGGAGTGATGACGGAAGACCAGGTGGATCTCACCGCCTCACCAGATGCGGACTCGAGCGTCGCACTACCTGACTCGATCAGACTCTTGCCGTCAGTGGCCCAATCGAGTTGGTAGTCTTTCTGTGAGACGAAGTCCGTAGGACCGTCGTAAGTTCCGTTGATGGTCATTTCGGTGATCCACTCCGACGGGCTGATGGCCGTGACCTCGACATTCAGAACTAGCTCGCTATCGGGAAAATCAGGGAAGGTAACCGTACGGACGACGCGATAGTTGCCCTCGGTCGCGTCGAAGAGATTCATCACATCTTCACCGATTCTGCTAAGACCAGCAGAAGTGTGATGGGATGTTCACGTATGAGTGCCGAAAGTGGCGGGACTGAAGCCTTGGGGGAGCTTCGAGAAGGTGCACGTCGAGCGACCACCCCGACCGGTGTTGAACGACGCGGAGATGGTCGCCTCCACCGCCTCGCCGTTCACCATGCCCGTGATGCTCGAATTCGAGACGATATCCAGATCGCGAGCCGGGGGCGGCTCGGGCTGCGGCGGCTCGGGATACGGCTCCTCGGCACACGAAGCGAGGACAGCAAGCAGTGCGGCACCTACAGTGAAAGGCCGTAGCCTGTTGAAGAAGGGGCGTCTTTCGCGGAGCATAGGCTTCCTCCTATCGGTTCCCCCGGATTCGGGGCTCCGGGTCCTCCGGCCGACTCGACTGTATTGGTGGGTCTCACTCTAGCATGGAGATGTGGCTGAACCCAGTGGCCGGAGGCCCGCGGGGATTTCTTGGGGTCTGGGTCGCGGGAGCAGCAGCCGGGAAGGTCGGGCTAGCGCCTACTCTGCGGCGGTCGGTACTGAGCAAAGGGTCTTCTTGTACCCCGACTCGCAACCGGTCTTGTCGAAGGCCGTTACCCGGTAGCAGTACTGTGCGCCGTTCACGAGGCCGGTATCGGTGTAGGAAGTCACGAGTCCAACGTCGGCGATGGGTCGTCGACGGGCTGACCGGGTGTAGTAGACCTTGTAGCCCGCCACCGAGGGATTCGCGGTGTGCTCGTCGGTCCAGGTGAGGGTGATCTCGCCGCTGGCCGGCACCGCCGAGAGCAGCTGCGGTGCGGGAACGGTGCAGCCGTCGGTGCCGTTTACCGTGGTCTGGGTCATGAGAATCGGTGCCGCACCGGGGACATCCATGTTGTGGGTCCAGAGCTGCCAGAGGGTGTCGCCCCAGGCGCCGAGTTGGCCGAAGAACGGATCGGTCTGGATCACATAGGCCGCGGGCTCACCCGAGGGTGTGGGGCTCGACAGGGTGAGGTGCCCGTCTCCCCGGATCTCGTTGCGCAGAAACTCGATGTACTCGCGGCTGGTGGTCTGATAATAGAGTCTGACTTCGACCTGGCTGGCCCACCGTGGGATGGTGAGGGAGACCTCGTCGTAGCCGCCGGCGTATTCGGCGGCGGTGAAGTAGCCCGGTGAGATCTCGCCTTGCCAGACCGGCTCTATCAACCGGTCGCCGGCCTCGGCGATGCGAAACCCCTTGGGTGGAATGCGGTTGTCCTTGTAGCGACCGTCGGCCAGGGCGAAATGGAAGGTCTCGGTCTCGCCGGTGAGGGTGCTCGAGTGGTGCATCTGGTAGACGAGTTCGTCCACATGGCCCTCACGCAGTCCCTTGAGCGGCTGCGGGGCGGGGAGCCCACCACCATAGGGGTAACGGAGCCCCTTGAGGGTTCCCGCCCTGTAGTCATAGGGGTTGACCTCGTAGATCAGTCGTCCACGTGCCGAGTAGGCCTTGATATTGACAAACATCCGGCGGCCCTCGGGGAAGCCGGAGATCAGCTTGTGACCGGTCTGATTCTGGAGGCGGAAGGAGAGGGTTCCGGTCGATCGGTCGTAGGACAGCCCTTCGATGGCGGCGGCCAGCTCGAGCTGCTGTCGGGCCCGCTCCGCCCCCGCCAGCAGCGCCACCGGATCGAGGCCGAGACCCTGGGTGAGGTCGAGGGTCAAGACCGCCGACCCCTGGTTGAGCAGGGTGTCGTTGGTGGCGTCGTAGTTGGGTGAGCCGGCCACGGTGCTGGCCAGAATCCAGGGCACCCAGGCGTTGCCCCCGGTCAGGTCGTGGAGAGGCTTGCCGCTCTGGGGATGCTCCGGGGGATCGGCGCCGGGTTGGGGGGTATCTGCCGTTCTGCCCGCGGTCCCCGGCACGTCCGGCAGGTGGCAGTCCTGACATTTGACGATGTTGTTGTTGGCGTAGGAGGTCTCGAAGACTTCGGGCGCAAAGGGGCCGATACCCGGGGCGCCCCCCTGCTGGCCATAGGCCGAAAGCATGAACTCGGAGAAGGTGCGCTCGACGTGGAGAAAGGCATAGGCCGCAGTCGTCTCGGTGGGCAACGGTTGCTGGATGTCGGCTCCGAAGTTGGCCAGCACCGGGTTGGAGACGTCGTGACAGGTGGAGCAGAAGTACTTCGACTTGTGAAAGCGACTGTAGTACTTGTCGTGGGGCGGAAAGACATCGGCGAAAGGCCCCCGCTTGCGATCGTCGCTGGAGACGAAGTACTGGCCGCTAGCCGCTTCATCGTAGGCCGGGCTAAAGGGCTCGTTGCCGACAAAGAAGTCGGTCCCGTCGAAGGTCTCCATCGGCTCTGACTCGAGCGCGTCGGCCACTCGGGTGGCATCGGCCGCTTCCTGCGATGGCGTGTCGCTGAGGTTGGTCTCGTCCCAGTAGTCGAGCCAGTCGTTGCCCTCGCGGGTGCCGTCGTGGGTGGTCTCGAAAAAGGGGTCGTACAGCCGATGGCAGAAGTCGCACTGGACGCCATCCCAGTCAGCGTTGATGAGCGCCGAGGCGTTGGTGGGGTCGGATCGCCCCTCGAGCCAGCCTTTGGGGAAATGGCAGCGGATGCAGATGTCGGTGGCGTTGGGGCGACCGATCGCCCAGATCGAGTCCTGGGCGGCTACCGCCAGACAGGAGAAGAAGAGAAAGTCCCTCGCCGCCTGCGCCATCATCGAGCCCTGCCAGTTGAAGCCGGGAAAAACTCCACCGGGAGGCCCGCCGTGGCAGAGCATGCAGGCGTCGGGATCGTCGAGTAGAACCGAGCCCTCGGGGGGTGGCTGGGTTCCCGGCATCCGCACCAGCGGATCATCCTTGACCGGCAGCGGGTCCCAGGCCGAGAGCACACCTGCTCCCGAAGCAGCGACGACCATCAGCACCGCGACAAGATGCGCCTTGGTCCGCATGATTCCCTCCAGAGAGATAACCCTAGCGCAATTCGCGCAATCGAAGCGGCCAGACCCGTGCCGGCCGTCATGAGCCGAGGCTGTTTGTGGATACGGGCGGCGCGGCGGTGACGGGGCGGCGGTCTGCCGCTCCGCTCCAAGAGTGCACGCGCTACGGCGGAATAAAGTCTGAGAATCAGCGCCTCAGCGCCTAGTCGCTCCGTCGGCAGACCGCCGCCCCGTCACCGCCGCGCGCAGCCTGACGGAGGCCGCATCGATTCCCCCGCCTGATTCCCTCTTGCCGCCAAGCCCCTAGGCCCTGTAAGCGCGTTTTCCTACTGAAAGTAAGCCGACCGCTGCTCGGTCTCTACAGTGATCCAGTTCTCGGCTGGGCGCTCGGTATCCGGTGGCGGCGGTGACAAGGTGTTCTCGGCATCAGGGCCGACTGATAGTGGGTAGGTTGCTAGAAAGATCTCGTCCCTGCGGCTCGACCGCACCAGTACACGGAGTTGGTACTCGCCCGGTGGCAGGCCCAGCTCGCCGACGAATCTGACGCCGCCTGCTCTCAGGGTGGTCACGGACTTGCCGTAGTCGATCTTCTCCTCGCCGTTGAGGATCTCCCTGATCTGGGACTGGGGGTCGAGGACCACGAGCTGGAGCTCGAGCTTGGAGCGGTGCTTGGTGCGGATCTCCATCAGCGAGTTGCCGTCCACCTCGACCGCCACCGGCACGCGGGTGCCGCCCGCCGGGTCGGTCACCGACTGGGCATAGACCTGGACGTCGAGCTCTGTCGACTCCAGATTGGTCAGCAGCCACTCGGCGGCGTCGGCCCGTTGCTCGTAGGCCTCGCGATCGGACAGCGAGCGCGCGGTGTAGTAGCCGGGCCGATGAATGATCTGCACGCCCTTGGGCGGGTTTTTGAGCTTGACCTTGAGCTGGTGGAACTCACCCTCCTCACCCTCGGCCGTCGGTTGAAAGGTCAATACATAGACGATCCCGGTGCGTTCCAGCACCCTGGAGGTAGCGACCGCGAAGTCATTGACGTTCTCCACCAGATCACCACCGGTCCCGTCGGTGAGATAGAGGAGCGAGTCGGCGGAGAAGCCCGCTTCGTCGATTCCCGGAACGCCACCGACATCGATGCTATGCAGGGTCCAGCCGGTATCCCTGAACGCCCGCGCGATTTTCTCGAGATATTGCAATGAGTAGGAGTTCTGGAATAGACCGCCGCCAAACCCCTCGGAGAGCAGCAGCATGTCTTTCTGTCCGCCCACGCTCTTGAGCAGGGTGGCGAGCTCCGCCATGGCGATGCCGAAGGCGCGGACGGCAGCTATGTCGTCAACGCTGTCGACCGCATCCTGCGCGGTGTTGATGGGCTCGGTGACATCCACCTCAACCCGTACCTTGATCGGTCCGAGAAACGAAGTCTGTTCCTGGACGACGACGCCATCGTCCTCCCGGTCGTCGTACTCCACCGGACCCGCGAGAACGGCCAGGGCCGCGGTCGGGCTGAGCTCCTCGGCCAGCGTGGTGTAGGTGGAGGATCCTTCGCCACCACCCGGATCGGAGAAGCGGGCGGCATGGAGCTGCCCCAGGATCTCTCGCTGCCGTTTGCCTTTGGCGTCCAGCATGGCCTGGACCGCGTCCAGGGCGAGATCTATCTTGTCTCGATCCTCGGTGAACCCCACCAGCAGGTTGAGTCCCGAGATCGTGCCGTAGGTGGCGACGCCGACGCGGTCGGTCGGCTGCAGCTGTTGGCCGAGCGAGCGGCGGATGTCTCGCAGGGCGCGAGCGAGACGCTGGCGGCGGGAGAAAGCAAAATCGAAAACCAGCAGCAGTCGTCGGCTGGTGGGATCGGGACCGGCGGGTGCCAGCTCGGGGCTCGGTGGCTGACCTCGGGTGGTCCACAGATCGCGCTCCTCGAAGCCCACGATCGTCTGCAACTCGCCGCCGTCGTAGAGCTCGAAATCCTCCCGCGTCAGACCGGCGACCGGCTTGCCCTTGGCCAGGACCCGCACCGGCACTTCTACCTCGGTCACCGCGATCATGTCGGAGAACCGCTCCTGCGCTCGGATGCTGCCAGGCGAGGCGGCCAGCACCAGAGCCAGGGCGAAGAGACGCGTGAGATTCACTTGGAAGTTTCCTCCACTGGTCATGGTGCCGTGGGGATTCCCATCAAGATTAGAGTGCCGCTTTCGCAGATGTTCAATCCCACGACATCCTAGTACAGCACGACCTCCTGACATGGGTATTGCCTGGAAGCATCGCTACCAACAAAGACCCATGTCGGCTGGTCGACCTGTGGGCGGCGCGGAGAGATTTGTTGTTGAAGAACCGCACATCCGGTGGGGAAGAATTCATCACCGTCTGGGGCCACATGTTTCTTGACGATCTGATAGAAACCCGAGAAAACGTTCAAGAATTCAACATCCGCCAAGCCGGGCGGCCGCCCCCCCCGTTTTCTTGGTGACATGTACGTTCTTTAGATTCAATGGTTTAGTCGAGTGCAGGTCGACACCACACAGACTGGCACACCCATTGCGATATCTCTCCGGCGATAACTGGAAAAAGGAGGAAACGAGCATGTCACACCTGAAGCGGATCGTACGCATCCACGCACCCCTGGAGACCGTCTACAACACGGTTCACGATCCGAAGCACTGGGCCGACTGGTACGTCGGGGTCAGCGACGAGGTCGAAATGGATGTCGAGGCTGGAGCCGGCAAGCACAGACTGCTGATGGTCGGAACACCCTTTCCGCTCACCCAACGGGTGATGGAGGACCACCTCGGCGAGGAAGAGGCTCATTGGAAGGCGAAGGTAGTGGGTCCCGCCAGAGCGGTCGAAGTGACCCGTCCCTGCAGACTGGTGATGCTCTCCGGCGAGTTTGACTGGACCTATCGGGCGATCGACGGCGATACCGAAGTGACGGTAGTCCGCGACTTCACCGTGCCAACCGAGATGCTGGAAACGGCGGACGACGAGACCATCATCGAGCGCATCGAGGCGCAGTGCCTAGAGCAGTCACTGGAGAATCTGAGGCAATTGTGTGAAGTCTCTCATTAGCCGCTTCTGAAGCGCGAGGGCGAACCGTGAGTGAAGTCCGATCGGCAGAAGCGATCAAACCGAGCTCTGGACTGGCCACCCTGGTCCTGGACGGGTTCGGCACCAACGTCAACATGTGTTTCCAGTGCGGCAGGTGCGCGGCCGGTTGCCCCATCGCCTATGCGATGGATTATGCGCCTGCCCAGCTCATCCACGCCATTCGACTCGGCATGGAGGAGGTGGTCTTCAACTCCAAGACCATGTGGCTGTGCGCCGCTTGTGAGACCTGTACCACACGGTGTCCGCAGGAGGTGGATGTCGCCAAGGTCATGGATGCGGCGAAGATCCTGGCGGTCAAGAGGGGTTTCAAGCCGGCTTTGGGCTCGATTCGTGCTTTCCACAGAGCGGCGTTGTCCAACATCAGACGATTCGGCCGGATGTGGGAAGCCGGGATGATCGTCTCGTTGAAGCTGCGCACCGGTCACTACCTCAAGGATGCGGATCTGGGTAGGAAGATGTTGCGCAAGGGCAAGCTGAAGCTCTTGCCGTCGTTTACGGGATCGCGGCGGGCCGGGAGGATCTTCTCCCGTGTCGAGAGGGCTGAGAAAGAGGAGTCGCAGCCGACATGAGATACGCCTACTATCCCGGGTGCTCGCTTCACTCCACCGGCTCCGAGTTCGACATCTCGCTCAGAGCGGTTGCTCCCAGATTGGGCGTCGAGCTGGACGAGGTCGGGGGCTGGATCTGCTGCGGCTCGACACCCGCCCACTCGGTCTCCGAGCTGCTGGCGCTGGCTCTGCCGGTGGCCAATCTCTGTCTGGTCGAGAAGATGGAGGCGGATGAGGTCATGGTTCCCTGTGCATCGTGTTTCCGGCGTCTCAAGTCGGGACACCTGGAGACCACGACCAGGCCGGAGGTGGCGGCAAGGGTCAATCGGGTCGTGGATGAACCGTATCGGGGGACGGTCAAGGTCAGCCACCCACTGGAGATCTTCTCGGATCGCGAGATGCTCGGGAAGTTAGCCGAGCAGGCGACGACCGACCTCTCCCCGCTGCGGGTGGTCTGCTACTACGGTTGCCTGCTGACGCGACCTCCGAAGGTGATGCAGTTCGACCGTCACGAGTACCCTATGTCGATGGATGCCGTGCTGCGGGCTGCAGGCATCGCCACCCTGGACTGGGACTTCAAGACCATGTGCTGCGGTGCCGCTCTCTCGCTGACCGAGACCGACATCGTCTACCAGCTGACGGCGGAGATCCTCGACGAAGCGCAGGCAGTCGGCGCCAACGCGATTGCGGTGGCCTGTCCACTGTGCCACGCGAATCTCGACACCCGGCAGAGCGAGATCGAGCAGCGGCAGGAGAAGAAGTACGGGCTGCCTGTCTTCTACTTCACACAGTTGATGGGGCTGGCAATGGGGATTCCCGGCGTCGAGTTGGGTCTCGGCAGGCATCTGGTAGACGCCGAAGAGCTGATCGAGACCACGATCCAGGCGCCGGCCGCGAGACGGGAGGCAGAAGCGGATGCAAGTTACCGAATCTGAGCCAAGCGACGCCAAGGTGATGAGTGAGAACGGCAGAAAAGTGGGCTCGGTGATGGTCGTCGGTGGTGGTATCGGTGGGTTGCAGGCCTCTTTGGATCTCTCTGCCTCCGGCTACAAGGTCTATCTCGTGGATCGCAATCCGGCCATCGGTGGGGTCATGGCCCAGCTGGACAAGACCTTCCCCACCAACGACTGCGCCATGTGCACACTTGCCCCGCGGCTCGTCGATGTCGGTCAGCACATCAACATCGAGAGGTTGACCTATTCGGAGGTGGAGAGTGTGGAGGGCTCGGCCGGGAATTTCAAGGTGCGGGTGCGCAGAAAGGCGCGCTTCGTGGACGAGGAAAAATGCACGGGTTGCGCAGAGTGCGTCCAGCACTGCCTGGTGCGGAACTACGCCTACCTCGAAACGCCCCTGAATGTCCCCAAACCATAGATCGACCCCGAGAAGAATGCTCTCCTCGAGAGGATCATGGCCCGGTACCCGGGTGGCCCCGAGACTCTGGTGCCCATCCTCCAGGACATCAACGCCGAGCTCAGCTGGCTGCCGCCGGAAGTGCTGACGAGGCTGGCCGAGCTCAAGGCAATACCGTTGGAGCGCATTCTGCGGATCGCCACCTTCTACAAGGCGTTCAGTCTCTCACCACGGGGGAGATACATCATCCGGGTGTGCACCGGCACGGCCTGCCATGTCAAGGGTGCGCCCAGGATCATCGATCGCTGCGCCGGCGAGCTGGGGATCCGGATCGGAGAGACCACCGGGGATATGCAGTTCACTTTGGAAGAGGTGCGCTGCCTGGGCTGTTGCGGGCTCTCACCGGTAGTTACCGTGGGCGAAGAGGTGCACGGCAAGCTGACACCGACCAAAGCGGTCACACTTATCGATCAGTGCGCCGCCTGAAGGAGGACCAGTGGTGGCAAAGATCAAACCGGAAGATCTGGAGAGAATCAAGGCGCAGATGGCCAGGACCATGAACCTGCGCGAAGGGGACTCCCGGGCCAAGATCACCGTGCACATGGGCACCTGCGGGATCGCCGCCGGGGCCAGGACGATCATGAACAAGCTGATGGACCTGGTCGAGGACCGAGAAGGTGGGGATATCGTGCTCACCGCCTCGGGCTGTGCCGGTCTCTGCAGCCGGGAGCCCATGATGACTGTAGAGCTCAAAGGCGAAGCACCCATCAAGTACGTGGATCTGGACGAAGCCAAGACGGAGAGGATCTTCCAGGAACACGTCTTGGCGGGTGAGCTGGTCCAGGAGCTCGCCCTCGCTCTCGGCAGCGAGCGGGTGGGCTAGGACGGTATTGGCAGGAAGGAGCTCCGTCGATGAAGCCGTATCGGATGCACCTGATGCTCTGCGCCGGGACCGGCTGTGTCTCCAACAAGGCCTTCAAGGTCAAGGAGGTGCTCGAAGAGCAGATCCGTGAGCGCGGTCTCGAGCAAGAGGTCGGGGTGGTGATGACGGGCTGCAACGGCTTCTGCGCCCAGGGGCCCGTGATGGTC
>PVMS01177207.1_pt1 | contig 13264 bp, 10 predicted proteins | sample 1853461 | NCBI WGS metagenome assembly PVMS01 (sample SAMN08582032, study PRJNA380276) | Marine sediment metagenome, whole genome shotgun sequencing project. | isolation source: ocean sediment barecode stripped | collected 2017 | reverse complement strand
TCGGATAGCGGGCCAATTGATGACGCCTGCCGTGCAAGCACATTCCCCAGCCTGCGCGTACGCGGAAACATCGCTTTCATCGGGGTATCCACAGGTTGCCCCAAACCACCTTTAATGGCCACGGGAACCGCCGGGGCCCGCAAGTTGAGCCGACTGCCGGCATTATTGGAAGATGCCGCCAGTAAAGGCCTGTTCCGGGTGCTGTACCTGCATCACTCACCGCTACCCGGTGTGGAAAAATGGCGCAAACGGCTGACCGATGCCGCAGCGGTGCAGGCGGTGCTGCGCGAGCACGGGGCGGAACTGATACTGCACGGGCACGGCCACCGGGCACATTACAACGAATTGAGCACCCGGGACGGGGTGGCACCCGTTATTGCCGTACCTTCGGCCTCTGCCCTGGGCTTACATGGGGCGGATGTGGCCCGCTATAACTGTTACAGTGTGGAGCGCAATGACAGTGGCTGGCAACTCGATATTATGCCGCGCTGCTATCAGCCGGCGACCGGCGAGTTTATCCAGGGCGAGTACAAAACAGTGTTCTTGCCACGACAGGCCTGATGTCTCAGGCGTTTTCGGCCGCCGCTTTTTCCAGTGCACCTTTGACCAGTATCAGGTCGGCGATGGAATCCACGTCAATGGCCGCATTGGCGTAGGGCAGGATAACCGCACGCATGCGCAAACCCAGGCGCTTGCCGAGTCTGGTCAGGGCTTCCTCAAGCGACAGTAATCCCAGGCGGTAGCGTATCACCGTCCGCCAGCCCAACAGGCCAATCACCGCCAGTGGTTTTTTCCGCTGCTGCTCTATCTTGCGCCAGAACCTGGCGGCGCGACGGCCTTCCGGCGTGATAAAAGAAAAAAGGTTACAGCCACAGAAATCACCGTCACTGAAGTGCAGGACGGTTTTTTTGATGCCTGGGTAGGCCTCGGCAACCAGGGCATACGGGGCCAGGCCCACGGTAACGTCGACGTCATCCGCCAGGCTTTGCCGGCCAAAAGCGTCCACAATTTCAGGCGTCAGCAAAGGGTGGTCCGCCGTGGTCAGTAATACCGCCTCTTCCGGCCCCAGTGCTTGCATGGCCTGGTAGGCGCTGGTACTGGGACTAATACCCGGTTCGGTCCAGTCTATTTCCCCCCTCTCAATCCACTGCGACAGGACGGCATCGGTAGCGACTTCGCTCGCCTCCGGGCCCGCCATGCATATCTTGTTGACCACCCTGGAAGCGCGCAGGGAGTTCAGCACACGGCGCACCATGGGCGTACCATCCATATCGATCATGGCCTTGCTGCCGGCCTCGGTATGATTGATCAGGGAATCTGCCTTGGTGCGATCGCCCGCCAGGACAATGGCCGTCATTTGGTGTGTTTGCGGATCTAGATGCATTGGCTACAGTTCTTTTTGGTATATGCGGTAGCGTTTATACGCCTTGCCGCCGATGGTTTCAATGATATTGCGCATGCCGTCGTTATCTTCGAGTATCCAGCCCATCTCGACATCCCTCACCCCGCGGGCGTGCAGGGGTTTGCGTACGGCATCGATAACCATGAAGGCCAGGGTCGGCCCCAGGCGCGAGTGCTGAAATTCCTGTCGCACCCCCATCAGTGGTATCCGGGCCGTCTGCGGATGGCGCACTTTCAAGCGCCACAGCAATTTGAGCCAGCCGAAGGGCAGCAACTTGCCCTTGAGGTCACGGATCGCCTCGTTCAGATTGGGCAAGGCCACAATGAAAGCGACAGGCTCGCCATCGTATTCCGCGATCTGGATATAGTCATCGGGCATTAGTTTGGCCAGGGTTTTTACCGTGTCGGCCCACTCGTCTTCCGCCAGGGGCACAAAACCCCAATTATCTTTCCAGGCGTCGTTGAAGATTTCGCGCATGATAGTGGCGTCCTCAAGCAACTGTTTACGCCGGATCGGGCGCACCACAACCCGCCCGGACACCCGGCTCGCCAGGCGCTGCATCACCCGGGGCGCTTCAAAATCAGGCCGCACATGGTAGGCCAGAAGATCTTTTGCCGGCTGGTAGCCCTGCGCTTCCAGGGCGGGCCCATACCAGGTGCGGGCGTGGCCCATCATGAAATAGGGAGGCGTTGAAAACCCGTCCACCAACAAGCCCACCTCTTCATTCACATGCAGGTTGAAGGGGCCACGCACCTCGCGCATCCCCTCGTCGCGCAGCCAGTCTTGTGCCGCACCGAGTAACGCGGCGAAGATGGCGGGGTCATCATCCGCCTCCAGCATCCCGAAGTACCCGACGTCATCAGCATGTTGTCGCAGGTGCATTTCATCAATTTGCGCGGTGATGCGACCCACGGGTAAACCGTCTTTATAGGCGACCCAGGCGCGCCAGCGAGCATGTTCGAAAAAGTGGTTAGCGGGGGAAATTTGCTCGCGCTTCATAATACCAAGCGGGGCGATCCAGGCGGGATCCGTGGCGTAGATACGGTGCGGCAGGGCCAGAAACTGGCGCCACTGCTTGCGCTGGGTTACCACCTCCAGTGAGATGGGCGAGTCCTCATTATCGCTCATGGCTGCCTCCTGCTCGCGTTCTGTCTATGCGCGGGAGATGCAGTATACAACCGAAATACCGCCCAACGAAACGTAGTAGGGAAAAGCCCTGAAATAACATATAGTTGCCGTTCCTCCAGCATATAAAAAAGCAGGCAAATAGCAGCCAAACCAAACCCCGCCAAACACAGTCCGTCCCTCCTATAAGGGGGGGGATTCCGAGCTTGTAAATGGGATTGTTCACGCTAGCCATTGGTAATATTACCTATAAGCCACAGGACCTAAAATGCTAGAATCGCCTCTCGCCACTCGCCAGGCAACCTCTTTCAGAGCTCGAGAATACGGGTACCTACATGTACGCATACTTGTACAGAGAACATAAAGGGTGGCCCGACTACCCAGGTGAGAAGCTTTTGAATTTTGAATCACTCCCCTGTATTGGAGGTAGTGAGTAGCGTTAGTTGATACCATTTTAGCGCGGCGCGAAGGCTCGCCGAAAACGAGGTAAATCCATTGTCACAAGTTAACGTAATTGCCACGCCAACACGCCACGATCTGCCATTTCGCGCAGCAGACTTCACCACACTGACCGAGGCGCTCGACTACGCCGCCCGGGGTGAAACCGGCTCGAACTTCTACACCGGCCGGGGCGCTATCTACGCCAGCGTTTCCTACGGTGAACTGCGTTCACAGGCAATAGAGCTGGCCCACAAATTGCTCGGCCTGGGCCTGAACAAAGGTGACCGCGTGGCCCTGGTTGCGGAAACCAACCCCGATTTCATTCGCTTCTTCTATGCCTGCCAATACGCCGGCCTGATTCCCGTGGCGCTGCCGGCGTCGGTCAAAGTTGGCGCTCACTCCGCCTATGTGTCACAGCTGCAGCGCCTGCTGGAAGCCAGCGATGCCGTCATCGGTGTGGCATCTGAGGGTTATCTGCCCTTCCTGCAGGAGGCCAGTGAAGGCCTGACAATCCGCATGGTGGAGGCGCCGGAGGCATTCTACGCACTTCCCGCCGACCAGCAGCAATTGCCCGAGATCGTTCCACAAGACATTTCCTACATACAGTACACCTCAGGCAGCACGCGGTTTCCCCGCGGAGTGGTTATCAAGCACCATACCGTCATGGCGAACCTGCAGAGCATGGCCACGCACGGTCTGGAGGTGAGTGGCGAGGATCGCATGATGTCCTGGCTACCGTTTTACCACGATATGGGCCTGGTTGGCATGGTGCTGGTACCCATGGCGACACAGGTTTCCGTTGACTACCTGGATACCCGTGAATTCGCCATGCGGCCGCGCCAGTGGCTGAACCTGATGACGCAGACCCGCGCGACCATCTCTTTCGCACCCTCTTTTGGCTACGACCTCTGTGCACGCCGTGTGCGTGACGCTGATATAGAGAGTTACGATCTGAGCAACTGGCGTGTGGCCGGTATCGGCGCCGAAATGATCCGTCCGGAAACGCTGGAATATTTCGCCGAGAGAATGGCGCCCTGCGGCTTCGACCGCCGCGCCTTCCTGGCCTGCTATGGCATGGCCGAATGTACCCTGGGGATCAGCTTTTCGCCCCTCTCGACAGGCTTCACCACGCACCATATCGACAGTGACCATCTTTCGGATCACCACGAAGCGGTGTTGCTGGATGAGAACAGCACACAGGGCCGCGGCCGCCATTTCGTCAATTGCGGCGTGCCATTGCCGGGTTATGAAGTGGAGATTCGCGATGATGACCAGGTACTGAAAGATTGGCAAAGCGGCGTGATTTTCCTGCGCGGCCCCAGCGTCATGTCCGGCTATTTCAACCAGCCGGAAGAGTCCAGCCACGCCCTGTGCGAAGACGGCTGGCTGAATACCGGTGACATCGGTTATGTGGTTGACGGCGTACTGACCATTACCGGACGCAAAAAAGACCTGATCATCATCCACGGTCGCAACATCTGGCCGCAGGATCTGGAGCATGTCGCCGAAACCCAGCCTGAAGTACGCTCTGGCGATGCCGTGGCGTTTTCCGCTCCGGACAGCGAAGGCGAGGAACTCTGCGTACTGATGGTGCAGTGCCGGGAGATGGATACCGCCAAACGTGACAACCTGGTGCGTCGCCTGACGGCCCTGGTACGCATGGAAATGAGCCTGGACTGCTTCGTACAACTGGTTCCCAACCGCTCCCTGCCACGCACATCATCAGGCAAATTGTCCCGCGCCAAGGCGCGACTCGACTTCATCAACGCCAATGATATAGAGCAACTCAACGCCGCCGCAGAAGAAGTTCGCCTGAGGGTGGCTTCAGCCTGATCGCCCGCGGTAGCCTGATCGCCGTCACTGGCGCCACCGGTTTTATCGGCTCCATCCTGTGCACCCGCTTGATAGAGCGGGGCTTCCAGGTACGCGCCCTGGTCAGAAACCCCGACAAGGCTCAACAGCTGACTGCGCAGGGCGTCTCATTGATCGAGGGCGATCTGCACAACTCCTCCGCACTTGAACAACTGGTGGCCGATAGCGCTATCGTCATACATGGGGCTGGCGCCGTGAGAGGCCGCTCCCAGGAGGCCTTCGACCAAGTCAATGTGGCTGGAACCGCCGCCCTTCTCCGCGCTTTAAGCTCGCGGCCCACACCCCCCAGGCTGTTATTGATATCGTCCCTGGCCGCTCGTGAGCCGGAGCTTTCATGGTACGCCCACAGCAAGCGTGACGGGGAGAAGCTGCTGCAGCGGGAACCGGGCCTGGACTGGATTATTGTGCGCCCTCCCGCGGTTTATGGCCCGGGCGACAAGGAAATGCTGCCTGTTTTCCAATTGATGGCGCGGGGCATCGCTGTTGTACCGGGCTCCGCCCGGGCCCGTATCTCGCTAATTCATGTCACCGACCTCGTCGCTGCCATTATCGCCTGCCTGGAATCCCCGGCAACACGAAATCAAACGCTCACCCCCTGCGACGGCAAGCCCGGCGGGTATAACTGGCGCGAACTGGCCGATATCGCCGCGGCGACCTGGGGTCGCCGGGTTCGCATCTGGCGCGTGCCGGCATGGCTGCTGGACACCGTGGCGCGCCTGAACATAACGCTGGCCGCAATCACCGGTGGAGCGCCCATGCTAACCCCGGCAAAGCTCTGCGAGTTGCGCCATCCCGACTGGGTTGTGAATAATGAAACAATCACAGCCACAACCGGTTGGACGCCGGATATCAGCCTGCGCAAGGGTCTGGAAGAGATCAGAAATTCGGCACTATGACAGAGAATCCGCGGTCCGATATGCGGTATAATTGCCGGCTCAATTCAATACATTTTTCCGGGTAGATTCATCCGTGGCAGAGTTTATTATCGGCAGCCCACTGCGCAAAATCGCGCGCAAGTACCGGTTCCTGCAGCTACTGCTGTGGCGACTGGATTACGCGCTTGTCTGGCTGATTTCGCACTCGGCCAGGCTGCTTCCCATCGATACCGCCTCCCGCTTCGGCGGCAGGCTTGGGTCCTGGATCGGCCCGCGCCTGAAAAACAAAACGGCAATATTTCGCAAAAATTTGACGACGGCGTTCCCCGAGATGAGCGATACCCAGCTGGACCAGCTGATTACCCAAAGCTGGCAACGGGCCGGCCGTATCATGGGCGAGTACCCTCACCTGTCCACCATACTGAACGAACCCGGGCGCCTGATCATCGATATACGCGAGCCTATAGAGACTTACTCGAACCCCTCCAGGCCCTGCATCGTGGTTACCGCGCACCTGAGCAATTGGGAAGTTGTATGCTCTGCCATGGCAAAAATGGGCATACCCAATGCCAGCCTCTACTCGCCTCCGACCAACCCCTACCTGGACCGAATGTTGCTGGACTCACGCCGCGCACTCAACTGCGAACTGCTGCCAAGGGACAACAGCGCCCGCCTGCTGGTGCGCGCCCTCAAGCAGGGGCGAACAGCTGGCTTAGTGATGGACCGCAGAGTCGATGACGGTCATCCCATAGCGTTTTTCGGGCACGATAAACTGTCAACCCTCATGCCCGCCAAGCTCGCCCTGAAGTTTCATTGCGACCTGGTTCCGGTACAAGTGGAGCGTCTGCAGGATGCCCGTTATCGCGTTATTTTTCACCCGCCGGTGAGTCCCACCGACACCTCAGTCGACCAATCCGCCCAGGCCATCGATATGATCCAGCAAGTTCATCACCAGTTTGAGGACTGGATCCGCCAGCGGCCACAAGACTGGTTTTGCTCGAAGCGCCTGTGGTCGAAAGTTAAACGAAACCCCCGTAACAGCAAAAAGGAGGCCGGCAAAAACGCCGGAATCAATCGCCATGCAGCCTGAGAAACAACATCAATCCATTCGCCTGTTCGAGAATAACTTTCTTGAACGTTTGTCCCATGTGCACCCGATCACCCCGCTACTGATGTGGGGGCCGATAGTTGGCTGGTTGCTGTGGCGCAGTTTGTCCCTGTACCAGTTACCGGGATTACCGGTGCTGGCTATCGCCCTGGCCGGCGCCTTCATCTGGACCCTGACCGAGTACTGCCTGCATCGCTACCTGTTTCACTACCGGGCGAGCAGTAAAACGGGAAAGTGGCTGGTGTTCATGTTTCACGGCTGCCATCACGAAGACCCCAAGGACAAAACCCGCCTGGTAATGCCTCCCGCCGGCGCGATACCCATTATGGCGGCGCTCTACCTGATTTTTGGGCTGGTCATTCCGCAGCCGTGGATCCAGCCTTTTTGTGCGGGCTTCATCGTCGGCTACCTGATCTATGACTACATTCACTATTCAACGCACCACTTCCCCATGCGCAACCCGCTGGCGAAGTTTATCAAGCACTACCACCTCAAGCATCACTACTCGAAAGAGGGTGGTCGCTTCGGTGTAAGCTCTCCTGTGTGGGACTGGGTCTTCGGTACCGACCCGGGCCGCGGCTGAGCCCGCCACAGTGCCCCAGTTTTACCTGATCCCCAAGAAACTGGCGCGCAAAGCGCCGGTTCTGGCATCCATTGCCCAGTGGCTGGAAGCGCTGGCGTTCCGCTTTATCTTCTGGCTTATGCGCAGGCTGTCGCTGGAGCGGGCCAGCCAGTTGTCGGCTTTTGCCTTCGGTCTGGTGGGCCCCTATGGCGACAAGGCCAAGAAGGCCAAGATCAACCTTGCCATCGCGTTTCCGGACACTTCCGAAGAGTGGCGTGAGCAGACGGTGCGCCAGATCTTCCGGTCACTGGGTATCTCCGCGGCGGAGCTGATCAAACTGGAACAAATCTGGGAGGAGCGGGAGCAGCGCCTTGAATATGTGACACACCCCAGGGCCAGCGAACTGATGGCGCGCAAGGGAGCAACCATCTTCGTGACCGCTCATGTGGGTCCCTGGCAAATATCCCCCTTTGGCCCCAAAAAATTCGATGTCACAACAAGTACCATTTATGCGCCCGAGTCCAACCCCGTCGTAGCCAAGCTGATGCTCGACCTGCGCAAGAACTTCGGCGAAAAATTAATCGCATCGACCGCTGGCGCCCGCCCCCTGATCAAGGAACTGAAAGCGGGACGCAGTCTTAACCTCGCCATAGATACACGGCCGGACACTGGCAAGCTGGTGCCATTTTTTGGCCGTGACGCCCTGACCAACACCAGCGCGGCCCGTCTCGCCCTGAGCACGGGAGCGGCGCTGGTGCCGGGCAGGGCAGAACGCCTCCCGGGCGGGCGCTTTCGCATTACCATGTACGACCCGATCATCAGTCCCGACCCTGGTGCGCCCATCGACGAACAGGCGCTGGCCATGACTGAACTGGTCAACCGCCACTTTGAAGACTGGATTCGGGAAGACCCGGGGCAGTGGATGTGCCTGAAACGACGCTGGCCGAAGGCCCATAAGCTTTGAATACAGCCACCACCTCCGCGCACAGCCACAGCTCCCTCGCAGTATGCATTTGCACCTACAAGCGCCCCGAGGGGCTACGGCGCTTGCTTGAGGGGCTGGACCAGCAAGTATTTTGCGCCGTGCCAACCCCGTCCATTTGCCTGATCGTGGTCGACAACTCCCCGGCGGGTGACGCGGCTGAAGTCTGTCAGTCAGCGCAGTGGGCCTGGCCATTGCAGTACCTGCACGAACCCCGGCCCGGAATTTCCCATGCGCGCAATATGACGCTGGCGGCGGTACCCGCAGGTACCGACTTTATCGCGATGATTGATGACGATGAAGTACCGGACCCGGACTGGCTGGACCAATTGCTGGATACACAGGTGAAAAGCGCGGCTGATATAGTCGTCGGGCGCACTACACCGCAGTTCCCTGCGAAAACACCGGACTGGGTGTCCGCCAGCGGCTTTTTCCCCAAACCGCAAAACCCCGATACACTGCGTGAGCTAGACCCTGATCCCCCGGCAGCAACCTGCAATGTACTGGTGCGCGCCAGCCTGTTCGACGATTCCGCGGCCTGTTTTGAGCCGGCATTGGCACTGAGCGGCGGGGAGGACAAGCTGCTGTTTCAGTCTTTCAAACTCAGCGGCTACGCATTCGCCTGGGCCGGCGCTGCGCATGTCAGGGAGTCGATCCCGGCGGAACGCGCCAACTTCGCTTACATGTGGCGTGAATCCTACCGCCGGGGCTGCGTGAAGTATCTCGTCAAGCGACGCCTCAAGTCCCGCTCCGCACTGCGCTCGCTACGGATAGCCATACGCTTGTCGGTGCGCTCGCTGGGGCGCATAGGGCGAGACCTGCTGGCCACGACGTGGGCCTGCCTGGCCCGAACTGAGCGGGGCTGGGCGCCCCACGCATTGAACGTCGCTGACAGTCTGGGGACGATCGCAGGGGTGCTGCAAATTCCCAACCGGCATTATCGCCCAAAGCGCTTTGAATGCTGAGCCTGTTTCGCCCGGATAAAGACCGCCTATGGAGCGTGTCGAATGTGGTATTCGTTACCTATACCGTATTCCTGGCGGGCTTCTATTTTGTGCCCAACGCCGTGGACCACTATAAATTCTACATCGCGGCGGTTTTCTTCCCGGGGCTGTTGCTGTTACCCGCCGCACTGAAACAGGCCCGCCACAGTCCCATCTGGCTATGCCTGCTGGCTTATCTTGGCTACCTGCTCCTGAGTTCATTGTGGAGTGATGACTTCTCCACTGCCATATTGTGGCGTGACGTCCGTTACACCGGCTATATACTCTCATTCATCCTGGTGACACTGTATTTCTTCAAAAGTGACCGGCTACTGCCAACCGCCATCATGCAACTGGTCGCCGGGGTAGTGATCGTGGCGGCAGCGATTTCTATCGCCACGTTCGAACCGACGGCGCATCCGTCCGCGTCACTGCAACGGCGCATGGTCGGCCTGGGTATCACTGACAACCCGAACCCGAGTGCTTTCATTTATGGGTTTTTCGCGGTGATAGCCCTGGATTACGCGCGCGAGCACTGGGGCGAGAAGTTGGCCTATATCTACGGCGCGGGTTTTGCCATAATTTGTCTCTTCGTAATATCGACCCAGAGCAACACGGGCCTGCTGGCACTCACCGCTGCCTGCACACTACTGTTTCTTGCCGACAGGCGGCGCGCCCTGCCCACCCTGCTCATTGGTCTCCTGCTGGGCCTGGTCACCGCCGCCTATCTGGCCTGGTCTTTGGGCCTGCTAAGTGCAGCCGTTGATGCAGGCTTCAGCAAGCGTCTGTCAATTTGGCAATACGTGGTGCAGCAATGGCAAGACGCACCGGTCTTCGGTCACGGCTACCAAAAGGTGCTCGTGCTGGCGGACAATGGAACACTCAGTACCGTCAATTATGCCCACAGCGTTTTTCTCTCGACCCTGCGCGATGGCGGCCTGGTTGGCCTCTTTCTGCTGCTGCTGGTCTACATGCTCGCGCTGCGCTCAGCCCTGAGAATGGCCATCAAAGAACACAATTCGCTGTACCTGAGCCTGCTCGCATTCGGCCTGGTCTGCGTTCTGGTCGATGTCGATCAAATCGTGACCCGACCCCGGGAACTCTGGGTGATCCTGTGGCTGCCGCTGGCCTGCCTGATGGCTTACGAACTGGGTTTGACCGGGGAGAAATCCCTGGATACGGTGGACGCGCGCGCAGGCGCCTCGCCGAAGAATTGCCGATGATAGCCCTCCACCGCACGCTCCAGGGAAAACTCGCCTCCCCGCTGGCGTAGTTTGTCCCGCTGCGGTTCCGCAGCCAGAGCCTCAACAATGGCGTCGGCCAGGCTGTCACTATCACCCACCGGCACCAGGGTACCGTAGTGTCCATCATGGAGAATCTCGGATGGCCCGCTCGGGCAATCGGTGCTCACCACCGGACAACCGGCCAGCAGAGCCTCTATCAGCACGTTGCCAAAACCCTCGTAATCAGAGGACAGCACAAACACTCCCGCCGCCTTGAGGTAGGGATAGGGGTTGGGCTGGTAACCCGCCAAGTCGACATCATCACCTACACCAAGATCCACTGCGAGCACCTGTAAACGCTGCCGATGAGCCATCTGGTCGCTGGAGGACTCATCACCCCCGATGATAACAAGGCGGGCCTCGACACGCCGCCGCACCTTTGCGAAGGTCTCAACCAGCAGGGGGAAGTTCTTCTGGTCCACCAACCGCCCGATGCCCAGCAGAACCGGGGCGGCGCCAGGCGCGAACCAGGGGTGTGACAGCGGCTCCTCCATCACCCCGCTGAGCCCGGTGACATGTACCGGGTTATAGACCACATGGACCCGCCTGGGGTCGAGGCCCAGAAAAGCTGTGGCATCCTCTGCAACTCCCCGCGAGGCGGCAATGACAGTGTCCGCCCGGGCATAGCAGTGCCGCAACAGTGGAATCATCTTTCGGAACTGCCCCTGGCCGAGTTTGAGACCCTGCTTGTACCGGTTGGACATGAAGATTTGGACACCCAGGCAAACCCGGGTTTCCACCCCGGCCAGCGCCACCGCCAGCACGGCGTTGATATTCGACTTGGCCAGCGCCGACATAATCACGGCGGGACGCTGTGCCTGCAGGTAGTCGCTGATGGCGCCAATAAAGCGGAAGCTGCGTGGAATCTTGCGACTCGAAACAATGTAGGACAGGATTTTGCCGGCGCCACCCCGGTGAGAACGCAGAGCTGCCCACAGCCCCGCCAATAGCCCGGTAGGTTCGAGCACGACCAGATTGACGCCGTCCGGGATAATGTCGCACAATTCGCCACGCATTTCGCAGACCAACAGATCCACTTCGTACCCCAGGTCCGCAAATCCCAATGCCAGATTGAGCATGACTCGCTCTGCACCGCCGCCATTCAGGTTATCCATCAGGAATACGATCCGTTGCGGCTGTACCTGATCTGTATCGAGCGTCATTTTATGGCTTCCCGGGCTACGAATAAGTGCGAGCGGGCTCTTACCTCTCCAGTTTACCTCGTCACTCATATTGTAACATTCAGCGAGTCGCCAGGGAGCCACTCAATTCACCCGCTGCGCGAGCGATATTGCTTCGCTCCCAGTCCAGCCCTCCCCGTCCAGTCCTTTGCGGATTGAAAGCGATCATATAGACTGTATTTTTCCAGTTCATTCACGACTCATCGCTACTGCGCTGCCCTGAACCCAAGGAGAAACGCCAATTTCGTCTACCAATGACCAGCGCTCGACACTGTGGCTCACTTCACCCCGCCTTCACCCGGCGCAATCCGCACAGGAGCATAAAGCTCGCCTGATCCGGCGCGCCGGCGCCAGGCCGGCGCGGTAAGACCGTCATGTGTGGTATCACAGGTTACCTGCTGCGGACTCCCCGTGGTGATGACACCGACATGCGAGCCCTGGTCGAACAAATGGCCGCCACGCTGACGCATCGCGGGCCGGATGCCAGCGGCAGTTGGACTAATGCGCAGGCCGGCATCGCCCTGGGCCACCGGCGACTTTCGATCCAGGACCTGTCCACTGCTGGCGCCCAACCCATGACCTCTCACGACGGCCGATACGTACTCAGCTACAACGGCGAGGTGTACAATTTCCCGGCGTTAAGTCGTGAGCTGGGAATACTGGGCCACCGTTTTCATGGCCACTGTGATACGGAAGTCATGCTTGCGGCGATACAGCAATGGGGCATTGACGGTGCCCTGCGACGCCTGCAAGGCATGTTCGCCTTCGCCCTGTGGGACAAGCTGGAGCAGTCATTGATATTGGCCCGGGACCGGGTTGGCAAGAAACCACTGTACTATGGCTGGTGCGCCGAAACCTTCCTGTTTGGGTCAGAGCTGAAAGCCCTGCGCGCTCACCCCGGCTTTAGCGCCAGTATCGACCGTGATGCCCTGGCCCTGTTCATCCAGCACGCCTGGGTGCCCGGCCCCCGCTCCATCTTCGAAGATATCGCGAAACTGCCCGCTGGACACTGGCTGCAGGTCACCGCCAACGGCAAACAAGAACTGCGCTGCTACTGGTCAGCGGCCCAGGTAGCGCTCGCGGGCCAGCGCGAGCCCTTTGTCGGGACTCTCAGTCAGGCCGCGGACGCGCTGGAAAATCTATTGCAGGAGGCGGTCAGCAGCCGCATGGTGGCGGATGTCGGCCTCGGCGCTCTGTTGTCTGGCGGCTACGATTCCACCACCATCGCGGCCCTGATGCAGCACAACAGCGATACCCCTGTGCAGACATTTACCATCGGCTTCGCCGACAAGCGCTATGACGAATCGACCTATGCCCGGGAAATTTCGCAACACCTGGGCAGCGAGCACACAGAGCTGTTTGTCTCCGCCGAGGATGCCCTGGATATCATTCCCAGCCTGCCTGCCATGTATGACGAACCCTTCGCCGACGCCTCCCAGATACCGACCCC
>PVMS01061594.1_pt1 | contig 13266 bp, 11 predicted proteins | sample 1853461 | NCBI WGS metagenome assembly PVMS01 (sample SAMN08582032, study PRJNA380276) | Marine sediment metagenome, whole genome shotgun sequencing project. | isolation source: ocean sediment barecode stripped | collected 2017 | reverse complement strand
GCTTTGGCCGTTTCATCAAATTCTTGGCAACGGTTGTATATAATTCTTCGATCTTCGGTGTTAATTCATCATATGGACACATGGGCATGTTAATGCCAACACAGGGAAATGCAGTTCGCGAGGCAGCAATACATTTATATTTCCACATTGAATTTTCAAAATTTCTTTTGAGACCGCGTTGCCCTTGACAGTACCATCCACGAGAATTTTTTAAACTGGTATCACACATTATATGCTATAGTACAATATTATTTCTTTATGTGTTCTAATAATGCACGTTTCTCTTGATCTATCTGCACACCTTTGGATAAAATCTCTCCAAGATAACGATGTGTTTCATAAAAATGTTCCCAAGAAAACAAAAGCATGAAGCAGTTTTTTTTATCAACTAAAGGTTCATTGTGTTGTTGAAGAAAGGGATAGAGATGTTTCTGAATATAGCATACTGTTTCATCAAATTCTTTGGCAACGGTTGTATATAATTCTTCGATCTTCGGTGTTAATTCATCATATGGACAAGGGCCACTATGGATTCCAAATACCTCCAATAATTCTTCACGGTATTGATCGTCATGGGGTGAATCACGATAAGTTAACGGAATAGAATAATCATACATATATATCATTATTCTATAGCATTTAAGTAATTATGATGTTTTGTGTATATGACGTTGAATATAATCTTGATCACGGGTTAATTCTCTGCTAGGAAGACCACCTCTTATCCAGCCCTTGGCAGCAACTCCTTCTACTAAATTTGCTGGATTTTGAATCGTAGCAGCTACCGAAGGAATGAGCGGAACTTAGATATAGGGCATAAATGTTTTCTCTGTGACTGTTTTGCAACTTTTAGTATCCTGAATAGTAGCCCCTTGCTGCAGGCGCGATTCTAATACTGGTCGAGGCGGCCCTCGTCCTAAATAGGGAACCGTAACAAAAGGGCGTTGATAGAGGCTAATTCGGCATTTTGGATGCGTTTGTATGGATCCAATTTTTAAATTTGAGTCACTACTGATATTGCAGCCCCCTGCACCACAGTAATTGCCAAATCCACCATTGTAAAATATATTTGGCTGTTGGGTAGCAAAATCGATGGGCTGTTTCATGCCACACCAGTTCAGAAAGTAATTTGTTGTAGAATAGGAACCGAATGCACTATTTTGAGCCTCTCTTGCAGTAGTGCTGCACGTATCTTCACCAATTCGGGTTAAATTATCAAATCTATAACTAGATACACTTGCCATTTGTTATATACAAAGAATATTATTTTATTTAATATTTAATATAACGTTCATTGTCGAGCACACACTGTAGACTACCCGACTCTTCCTTACAGGATGGCATGTCGCCATAACACCATTTGGCGAAGGCAGTTTGATCATTGGGAACACGTGTATTGGCCGTAGCATAAAAGTTGCGCATGGATTGCTCAAAACTAATATTATCTCCTAAATCTACGAACAAGCGGGGGTCGGGACCAACATTTCCAGCAGCTTCGTTTATCTTTTCTTCTACAGCGGGATTGAATGAGGCAGCAGCCGGTTTTCGTGTAGGATTGTATTTTATTTCGGGAAGAAGCACATTCATAAGAGGATTGTTTTTCGTTGGGGCTGTAAAGGAGTTTTTGGTCATTTTATACAGGGCCGGATTTGTAAAACCTTCTCGCGCTATTTTACTATTTATTTTCTTTTTAGCGCCATTATGTTGTTGTGTTTTATAGAGAATTACAATAATTACCAAAGTAACAGCTGCACTTATTAATATATTGAGAGAACGGGTGCATAAATATCCTAAAATAGTTAAAACAATTACCAATCGTGTAATAGCATTAAGTTTGGCCGTATTGCTTAGTTCTTGTGTTGGCCATATTTCTGTTATATATTTTCTATTCAATAATATTGTGGGATTATTTAACCAAAACATATCTGTCATTGATATATATATTCGTTATTTTTTATTCCTTCTCTTTCTTCTTTTTTTTCGCCGCTTTTTAGATTGTAAAACTTCCACAGGGGATTCTGACATACTGCCATTAGATGTAGATATTATTCCATGTGCAGTCAGACCCTTTGGGGGTTGTCCATGTTGTTCTACTTGATTATTCGCGGCACGTAATGTTGTAATTTGTTGCTGCAATAAACGAATTTGTTCATCTTTGGATGAATGTTCTTTGGCTGCAGCCCGACGCTTTTGGAGTTTTGCTTGAAGTCTTTCTTTCGTTTTCGCGGAACGAATATTTTGCTTCATTTGTCCTTGAACAGCCCCCATATTTACTTTTCCACCCTTTGGTAACGGCATACCCATTTTCCCCAACATTTGCTGCATATTCTTGATACCCGGCATCTTGTGTAATTTCTCCATTAATTCCGATGCTTCCTTCAATAGTTCACTCTCTTTTATTTCCCCAGATTTCAACTTCTCATCTAAGTTCCCTCCAATCCGTTTGATCATTTTAATGAGACGTCCAGGATTCTTAAATAAAACCTTAAAAATATCTTCTACAGATTCGACGCCAGAGATATCCTCAAATTCCTGCATTGTTTCTTCGGTAATTTGAGCGGCCAATCGTCCCAATTTACCTCCCATTAACCCGCTAATATGTTGGTGAAGTTCTTCGGGATCTGGCAATTCTTCCAAATTCATACCAGAAATATCCGAAGGTACCTCATAAGGAGAAGCACTCATATCAAAAATATTGCTCATCTGTTCCATTGTTTCTTCGAGTTTTTTTTTAAGTTCTTCTTCATTGATGGCTTCAAATAAATCGGCAGCATCTCCAAATGTACTGCCATCTTTTTGATTATTGACTACTGCGAATAAAACCAATTGTAAATATTTCCAGATAATTAGTCTAGTTTTATCGCTGATATTCTGTTTCCATACTTCTTTAAATTCGATATTAGGTAAAAACATTGTATCTTTTGAAGCATCTGTAAATAACTCATCATTTTGATATAGAAAATCGAAAAAACGCTCTGGGTATATCTTTTGACAATATACAAAAACTTCCTCTATATGTTTGGTATCTGTTTTTCCTAGTAGTATATCTTTCATACCGGGATGTAAATTTTGGGTCATTTCCGGAAATGTATGCATCATATCAGCAATAAAATCTTTCATTACTTTGCAAAATTCTTCGGGAATAGTGCACATTATATATGTAAATGGATAATATATATCTAAATCAAACTATACAGAATCATTATAATACAAGTAACATAGTTTTGTTAGATTTTGAAGATATTTAATAACATTGGCTCGATTATTATCTTTCATTGTTGAAGATTTTTGCTTTATATTACTAATAATTTTTAGAAGTTTTGTAGAATTATATTGTTCACTTGTTCCCAGATCATTGGTATAATCTTTCTTTAAAAAGAAGTCAAAGTCACCATTTTTAATATTTTCACCATAAGGCTTTACCAAATATTCTTTCCAACATTTAATAATGAGCGATGGATTTATTTTTTTAAGCTGTTGAATGAATATAATGGCGGTTTTAATATGTTTATCGTCTGGAAATACACGTAACACGTCCTCCAAAAATTCAATAAAATGGGTATTAAAGGCTTTTAAAATGCTCATATATAGATAATAAATGTATATTTAAATATTAATTATTTTCCTTTAATATCTATTGCACGCTTTTCCATTATTTTATTCATATCGATTGTCCCCATCTTATCAGGTATATAGTCATCTGGCGGCGTGGCAATAATCTGATTTTGATCTAGAAGCATATAACTATGCATAATACGTAACCCACCGTTTCCTTTGGCTGAAAGTTCTTCGGCACTCATATCCAAATAGGAGTACGTATCTGATAAACTATTTCCCATTTCACTAACCGAAAAAGCTAAAGGTTCGCCATTAAAAGAAGTCGCTTTATCATTGACGCGTTGCTGACTAGGTTTCAAATACTTTAAAATAGATGTAATACCTGCTAGCACACGATTTCCATGATGGAGTAATAAAATAGATGGGACGGTTGTAATATTAGGAGGTAATAACAGTCGTTGACCATTTGATAATATAATATGTACCGCACCATCTTTATGGGTCTCACGTTGATCAATACATATAAAATGTATATCCTTTTTAATCTGTGTTCGTGATAATTGTAATAATAATTCTTTACAATGATCACAGTATTTACTATAATATAACGCTAAAGACATATTATATATGGTCTAGCTATTTGCTTGTATAATTTAACTTATTTATAAATTATTTATAAAATTGATAATAAATATATTGCCAATATTATATATATATAATGACAGAAACACCTGAATCATCATCCCTGACAAAAGTCTATGTCAATCGTCGGGCCGAAAAAAATGGTGTATTGACCTTCACTTTAAGCAATGTAGATATAAGTATTGCCAATGCAATGCGAAGAACTATTTTATCGGATATTCCCACCCTTGGTTTTAGAACCTTTCCCCATGAAAAAAATCAGGCCATTATTCATAAAAATACATCTCGTTTTAATAATGAAATTCTTAAACAGCGACTATCATGCATCCCTATTCACATGACCGATTTTACTTTACCATATACGGAGCTATTAATGGTGGTAGAAAAAGAAAATACTGGCAAAGATATTATGTATGTAACTACTGAAGATTTCAAGATTAAAAATACTACAACCGATAAATATCTTACCGATCAAACGGTTAAAAAAATATTTCCTCCCGATCCTTATACAAAAGATTATATTCTCTTCGCACGGCTTCGTCCTAAAATTTCCAATGAAGTGCCCGGCGAAAAGATTCATATTGAGGCTGCTATGAGTCTTCAAACGGCTAAACAAGACGCCGTATTTAATGTGGTTTCCTGCGTTTCGTATGCTATGACACCGGATCGATTGCGCCAAGATGCCCTCTGGCAACAGAAATTATCTACATTAACAGAGAAAGATGATCCCGAAACATTAGAAATGGCCCGACAAGACTGGCAACTTCATGATGCCCAACGTGTATATAAGCCAAATAGCTTTGATTTTAGGATTGAATCTGTAGGTGTATTTGATAATATATATATTGTTGTCGACGCCTGTAATATAATTATGAGTAGATTAGAGACAATTCTTAAAGAACCACCCAACATTAAGATGAGTTCAACCACTATGTCCAATTCCTTCGACGTTCTTCTTCGAAATGAAGGGTATACGATTGGAAAGCTTCTGGAATTTATATTGCATGATATGTTTTATAAGCAACAACGCAGTTTAACATTTGTAGCCTTCTTGAAAAAACATCCTCATGATACAGATAGTTTGATCCGTATGGCTTTGGCGGACGAAAATAGTGGCGAACTAAATGGAGAAAGTCATGTTGCACAGTTGATTAAAACGGCCGCCCAAAAGGGTATTGAAATAATAAAGGAAATTGCTTCAGACTTTCAATGATTTATTTATAGTATCTATTTGTATATTCTTTAGATCAGCTAGATATTGCTCTCTCAGCTTGTAATTAATTGAATACATAAGACGTCCTGGTTCTAGCGAGTTTACATAATTATTCACTCGAAACCTACTAATAGAGAGACCGGCTGGCCGAAGTTCACGTAAGTAGATTTGGTGAAGTGAATACATATGGGGCTGAAATTCTTTCGAATATTCCTTAAATAGTTTATCTTTTTTAATATAGCATGTTACATAATTTTTATATAGTTGCGCGCTCCATTCATGTAATTGTGAGCGCAATGTAGCGCATTTTTCCTTAAATTCCGGATAAAATCGCAAGAATTCGGGCATTTGTCCTTGTTGTCGTATATGATAATATTGATACTGCAATTTAGGACTATTTCCCCGAAGAGAGCGCACATATTCATAATTAGGATTGCGCAATTTAGTGCGAACACCTGATGGATGAAGGAAAACGCCCCCCATGATATTGTAATCAATATCATTATTGTTAAAGAAATGTTCCCAGTTGGCCAACGCATAACTAGTAAAATGTACAACTGTATTGAGTGGTTGGGGTGTCATTACGCCTAAGTGAAGTGCATGCTCACATACCTTCGTATATGAAAGTGCTTTTACATCATTCGCACCACATTCATATATATTGGTGAGCACAACCTTTGGTTGCTTGAAAGGTATTACAATTCGATTGTCTGGATGTTGTAGCACAAATGAATATGAATATGTTGAGTCCATAGCGGCAAATTGTGCCGGACCCATCGCCTCCATGAACATATCGTAAAAGGTTTTTGGTTGATCACGATAAAATGTATAATGGGCACCAATATTACTTCGTGTAGCCATTTCCCAAACGTTTCGTATTGAATCATAATATACATTTATCATCGTTCCTTCTACAAACTCAAGCGGCACGATTCCATGGGAGGCCGAACCATCCCAAGTATCTTTAAAATATTGAAAAGGAAGAGTTTTGGGTGGAGAAAAGGAGAGAATACCATCTTCATTTACTACAACCGAGCGGAAGAGACCCAAAGAACTAATATTTTTATTGGCAAGAAAGCTTTTGTCGTATTTAACGATATAGGTAACTTTCTCTTTTTGTTTGGTGAGAAGGTTGCTTTTTCGTTGTTTAAGTTCTGCTAAATGTATATGATATAGAGGATCGCGAACCGATAATTGTTGTATTTGCGCATCGATAAATTGCTGCTGAGAAGGTTTACATTTTGTTACTAGGAGATGTTTTTCTTTTGCATATTCAGGATCCTGAAATAATCGATTAAAGTCGACGTATGAACCTAGATGGAAGTGCATATATATTTACATTCTTGATATAGTTTTATGTAATAGTTCAATTTATTTATATGATATTTTAATATATAATGGATTTACGACTAGATGGTTCTATAAGAACGATATCAACGAATATTTCGCGTCATATTCCGCCAAAAGAGCGGCATCTGTATCACATTATGTTAGGACCCAACATTCTTGGTACCTATCATACTGAAAAGGAGATGGAAGATGCCGTCTCCACTTTTCCATATATTTGTTGTGCCAAAGTATATCCGTCAGTTCATGGTTCAAAATCACCCAATACATAACAATAATATATATAATATCTTATTGTTATTTTGCTAGAGATAATTTCTACTATATGTATAAGGTAATGTCATCCCCCACCGATCCAAAACATATATTTTTAGAATTAGGTGATGTAATACGAATCATAGCACCACGCGATTCTGCCATTCATGAACATACCTTTTATGTCGACTATTTAGATGATACTGAAACGAAACTTATTAATACGGCAACTTTGCAAGAAAGACAAATGACTATTGATCATGGTTCTTTTACAGATCCAAATATCGAAAATATTGAATTAATAAGTCGTGATCAAGAGGAAGGTTATGCAAAACAACACGATCTTTTACCTGATACATGGATTTCCATTCGCTTTGGAGGAGAAGTTCCGACAATTATAAATGGCCAAATTACAAGTTTAGAAGAAGATATGATTGAACTAACTACCTTTCCTGAGAAGCAAAAAATATATATTGACTTTGCCTACAAAGGTATTCCACGAGATCTCCCAATTGAAGCCATATATCCTTTCGCGCCTCCTGAAAAATCGCCCATAATGGCATTTCCACAAATATCTTCTCTTGACAAAGAAACAGAGGAGAAAGTAGAGATATCGATGGAAGGTATGGAAGGTGAGGAAGAGCCCGGGCTCATTCAACCCGAAGTTGAGCAGCAGCTAAGAGAAGATTTACTAACAGCAGATGATATTGTATTTGGGGAAACCCTAGAACAAATTACACAACTAGTTCCCGTGGCCGCAGAAGAAAGACGCTATGCAATTGAAACGCAAACAGATGATCTTCTGAATGAAATGTTGTCAACGATACCAAGTTCTGAAAGAACCAAACGTGTATTGAACCAAATTCATACGATGATTGAACGTTATAAGCAGCTTCGTAATCTATATTCAAAAATGACAGCTGATGGGGAGATACAAATGCCCGATATTAAAGGTGCAGAATTTAAACCCCTAGTAAATAAATTAGAAAATATGGAGCAATCTCTCTATTGGCTTCTACCTTTGGTAAAAAATAAACGCAAAATTTATGATCGTGAATTAGATATAGAGGATGAAGATTCAGATATTACCCCAACTACTTTGGCCTTGGCGCAGACAGAAATCTATGATCTTATGCAACAATATAAACAGGATATTGTACCTGATGAGGAAAATAAATATAACTTTTTATACCAACATCTCAATCCTTTGCTTACGCCCTTTGATGAACCCGATGATAAAACAAACGTGATAGAACAAGTAACAGTAGAAACCAATATAAATAGCGTAGCCACCAATTTGGATAACTTTTATTCGTCCGTTTTTTTTTTTATTATATTTTTTTTAACATCTATTTTTGATCGAAAAATATAATCTTGTATTAACTCATTTACACCTGCGGGATATAAAGTCGAGCGCAATGGTCGCCGAGACAATTCCTTTAACGCCCAGTGACTCAATGGATTTAATGGGATTTCTGATCCTACCTGAAGCAGCAGTATTATACTCTCATATTAATCTCCCTGCCACTTCCATATTAAAGAAAACACAGTTAAATCAGCTTCAGTTTAATTATTGGTCAGCACTAACACGCTCTACTCCTGTAAATATAAAAACGATTGTCGAAAATCAGGATTCAAATATACATTTTTGGCAGGAAGGGGAATTTCTCGGCGGCCTTCAGGCCCTCTTATTTGCACAAATGCAGAATTTTGATGATCGTCGGCCGGATACTCTCAGAAAGTTTTTAAATGTAATGATACCTAAAACCCGAATTTTATTTGATCTTATTAAAAAATATATTCGCAAAAATACTTCCTATTTGGCTATTATTGAGTATCTAGAACCCTTTTCGATTTATCCAGACGATATAAGTTTTAAACAATATCAAAATATTGTAAGCTTTATGAATACAAATATATTGACCTTAAAAAAAATGTTGGTAGAGCGGGCAAATATATATAAAAGTTATATCCATGATCACGTTTCGTCTGCTTTTAAAAACTCTTATCTATTTACCACACTTCACTCTCATTATGTGCGTAACTATGTGGAAGCGATTCTTGAAATCTATTCTTTACGAAAGGCGACCACAGCTGAATTTATAAAAACCATTATTACCCGGGACGACGGGCGTCTGTATACTTCCGCATTGGCATGGGGGGAATGGGACTTATTTCTCCCGGTGCCCATCGACCAACTTATTCAAAGGCAGACAGAAAAAATCCTAGGTCCATTAGAAGATCAACCGGAATCATTGCCGGAAGAATGCAAAAATTTTGTATTGGCCAAGTTTTATTTAGATATCGCCGATTTACGCGAAGATGATAATACCACAGAAGTATATTTTGATACAAAATATGATGAAACACGTTATGAAATTATTCAAGAATTCTCATCGGAACAAGCCTCCATGGAGCCGGCGCAGTTTAATGATTTTTTAGTGAAGCATCTCGTTGAAAATGCAGGATTATCTGAAGTCTTGGCCACGCGTGAAACAGCGGCCATGATTGCAGGAAAACGTCGCGTCCAAGAAAATGACTATGCTTACATAGTAAATGATGATTATCAAAATATGTATTATGTTCGACAAAGAGATCAATGGGTGCATATTCCCGACTTAAATGGTCAAAAACTTAATAAATCATTATTTTGCAATTTGCAAACTCCGTGTGTTAGTATCAAAAAGGAGTGTGGAAATATGCAGATTAATACACGAAAAATTAAAACCCAACTCTTTGAGCAAATAATGGCTCAGTATAATGAAGAACATCATATATCTAGCGAAGACCTATTTGATCAGCTTAAAACCCAATTTACCTATCATCTAGTGAATAGTAAACGTTTACAAACGGTTCGCTGGGAGAATATTATCTTTTATGATCAGAAGCATATATATATTGGCACATTGCTAGGCGAAAGAGATATTATTGTTTCTCCGAATGCATTGTTACGAGATTTAATTTTATCACAGAATGATTTTGTTAAAAAACAAGGTGATATTATTAAATTTGTTGCAGAGAAATGTAGGTCGCCCGCGGTAGATTCCGATGAAGATATGTATTGGTTTTACTGTCTGGATACCAACCAACGCCTTCTGCCAAGTTTCTTTAAAACTCTGGCCGATGCTTATTATGCAAGTAGTTATGAATTAACACTTTCTAAAGTAGTTGCTGAACGGGGTGAAATTAGCGACGATGGAGATAAGATAGTAGATAAACATAGTGGATACACAATACGAATGATCGAGTACGATGAAGGGGAGGGTTATGATGAAAGTGGTTATAAAATTGTCAGTCGCGAAATATTAGAAGAAGATATAGGAGATATTCTTATGGATATGTCCTTTAAGCCTGTAGCTGCGCCTGTATCAGAAAGAGAACAAATGATTCAGAATATAATTACGACTATGGAGAGATCATTGCATATTTCCATTGGTTCAGAAAATGCTTTTGTTATAAAAAATACTATGGATAAATTAGTGCATTATCTTCCCAGCGAGGCACATTACAAGATATTGCAAGATAGGGCCAAACAGAAACAACGACGAATGGGGTCGTATAAGGATGTTGTCGACGAGGCGCTCTTATATTTTACATTGGCCTACTTCCTGATTGCCATACAAACTGCTATGCCTAGCCTTCGAACACATAAAACCTTTCCCGGATGCACACGCGCATTTAAAGGCTATCCTTTGGGAGGAGGGACAGATTTGGGAGCTATTACATATATTATGTGTGTTGCCCTACGCCTTCGCTCCAAAACACGACCTTGGCAGCGCCTGCCGCGAACCAATCGATCCAATCAGGTAGCAATCATAGGAAAGTTGGTTGCCAAAATGCGAACCCTTATTGAAACACAGCTTCTAACCGAGTCGAGAATAAAGGCCAAAATTACTGCCAAGCAACGCTATCTTTTGGAAGAAGTTCCCACGGAGACTATTGCACCTGCATTTGATGTTAAATTATGGTTAACATTCTTGCCCCCACTGTATCCAATTCGTATAACAGCCCTACAACAATTGCCCAAAACATTTGAGAATAATCTAATTGCTGATGTAGAAAAAGGTTCAGATGCGCAATTTGGAAAATTAGAAGCTCTTTTAGGGCGAAGCATTTACTATGCTCTTCATATACAGGAATTAATTCAGCGCGTTATTAACAAGGAAACACTATTACTTGAAAATCTTCAGAATGAATTATTAATTGAGAATGCCTGTTGCAATACAGGTTCTAGAAATACAATTCATTATTTTATAGATAAAGAAGCAAATATTGTTACCTATAATACCCGAATCGTTAAGTTAGAAAAAATGTATCGTAGTATTACAGCTTTAACGCGTCCGGCTGTAATTTTTAATCCACGAGATACAAAATTAATTTATCCCTTGTTGCTTAAAGAATTTTCAAAAAAAACGATCTACACTGGTTTTATTCGTTTTTGTCTTTATAATACTGGCATGCCGCTAGATGAAGATATACAAAAAGTTTGTGGCCGAAATGCTAGCGAATTTAAAAAATCGGACAGTATCCAGACAAAAATTGCTATCATGAAACGTGAAGGACGCCACTATTCTCCAGCTCATTTTCGGGAATTAATGACCCTTATTAATCGAAAAAATATTGTGCCTTTTTCCTTAGTCCCCAATCTATTAACGCGGCGGTTTATTTTTGAACAAAAACTAAAAAATACTAGTTTCTTAACGAGAATACAAGATACAGAATTAAACACATTTGTACAGATGATGACAGACTATTTGGATACTTTTAAGATACTGATCTCTCCGGGAAAAGAAGGCTCAAGTGGGAGAGACAGTATAGATAATATTACTATATTTCTAGATACAACTACTGCCAAAATGTTGGAACAAACGGTATTACCTTTTCTGCATAAAGGACAAGATGCAGAAACTGCCGTGCGTTTTTTACAAGATTTACAAGAATGGAAATTACGGGGAGAAAATATTTATATGAGTCGTGAAGATGAAACGGCTGTAATGATACGTAATTATATTGAAATAAATATTATGAATATAATGCACATTTATCCTATGATGGTTATAAATAGTGTTCGCCATGATCATGTTAATCTGCCATCAGAATGGAAGATAAGTGCAGTTCATATACGCGATATTCAACATATAATCCAAGAGGAACATCATCAATTATATCGGTTTTATGATGATCAAACAATCATTCCCATTTTACAGGAAGTGGAGAATACTTCTCAAGATTTATTAGATCTGTTATACTTATTGCCCTTCTTTTCAGATCTTCGGATGGAAGGGGAAGCGGAACGTCGGAAAACAATATTAAATGGTAGATTAATGAGAAAAATATTACGATTTTTATTGATTTACACACTTACCACATATATAAAGATTACCCGACAACATGAAACTGTCCCTGAGGTAGCAGCAGATCTTGCAGTAGCTGTAGAAAAGGAAATATTACAAGGTAGACGTGAAGCAACCGAGCAAAAGATTGCAGGTTTGTTGAACGCATATCTTCTTATGATGGCACAGCAAAAAAGGGCCATCAATATTTCCAATCAAGAGATTACGCGGGATATACTCAAATCGAAAGAAAAGGAGAAGGTCAAAATTACCAAACGTTTGGGCGAATTGACACAAGATTCCAGAAATGTTGAAATTATTATGAAGAATCATCGCTTAGGAAAATGGAATCTTGGTCAAACGCGGGCTCTTTACGAATACGACGAAGAACAATATGACAAAGAAAGGGCTTCTATCGAAGAAGATGCTTTGGTAGAGATGCGCCTGCATAATGTGGATGGCGTTACCGAGCGGACGCGACAGATCTATAAAATTGCTACAATGGAAGATAAATATGAAGCAGATCTTCAAGCAGCCGAATCAAACGCTGTTCTAAGGGCTTTGCCCGATGATGATGATTTTGGCGATAGAGATGGGGATGATTATTAAATGTTCGATGGGGGAGTAAGAGGATAATCTATATTATTATGTTTGCACAATATAATGAAGTATTTTCATATTGTGTCCACCAAGAAATTCTTAAGTCATACCTTTAATCACGGTCTACATCAATCAGAATATAAGAAAGCAAAGGCATGTATGCCCCCTCAAAAGACAGCAACTCTTGCAATATATACACAACTGGCGCTGTTACTAGAACATCTATATCAAAATAGAAAGAAGACCTTCAAGTTTATTGGTGATAAAAAACATATACCCTATATTATTGGCATTAATGGTAGTGTTAGCAGTGGCAAG
>PVMS01181498.1_pt1 | contig 13267 bp, 9 predicted proteins | sample 1853461 | NCBI WGS metagenome assembly PVMS01 (sample SAMN08582032, study PRJNA380276) | Marine sediment metagenome, whole genome shotgun sequencing project. | isolation source: ocean sediment barecode stripped | collected 2017 | reverse complement strand
ATGAATCCGATGAGAAAATAACGGTTCTGCTAACCGACTTTTCGGACTACGGCAACGCCGGCGCGAATTCCGTCCCGTCCAATTCCGTGATCATCGATATTGCTCCAATTTCGCTGTCCTTTGAGACCGCCGCACCGGCGGAACGGCTGTACACAATCATGAACCACGAGCTGGTTCACATCAGTAACACAGACCAGGCAGCTCCCAAAGACAGCAGGTATCGACGCCTGTTCGGCGGCAAAGTCGTTGCGACGCCCGAACATCCTGAAACCATTCTTTATCAGTACCTGACCGCACCGCGGAAAACGAGCCCACGGTGGTTTCTCGAGGGCATGGCCGTTTTTTTCGAGACCTGGATGGCCGGCGGCCTGGGTCGAGCACAAGGTTATTACGATGAAATGGTGTTCCGCGCGATGGTGCGCGACAACGCACATTTCTATGACCCACTGGGGCTGGTTTCTGAGGGCGTCAAAGTCGATTTTCAGGTTGGCACTAACGCCTACCTCTATGGCACGCGGTTCATCACCTACCTCGCATACACATACTCCCCCGAAAAGGTCGTCGCGTGGGCACAGCGCGATGAAGGCAGCAGGCGCTCATATGAAGAGGAGTTCGATCGTGTGTTCGGAAAACGCCTCAACGAGGCGTGGCAGGACTGGATAATTTTCGAGAAAGAATTTCAGACAAGAAACCTCGAGGCAATCCGCGTTTTTGAAGTAACGGAGTATGAAAGTCTGGCTCCCACAGCCCTGGGCTCCATTTCGCGAAGCTTTTACGACGAGCAGACAAACAGCCTGATAGCCGGGTTTCAGTACCCGGGCGTGGTCGCGCATATCGGCACACTTTCGCTTACCGATGGCAGTGTCGAGCAGATCAAGGAAATCAAAGGGCCGGCAATCTACCAGGTTTCGTCGGTTGCCTGGGACGCTGACTCAAGAACGATTTTCTACACTACAGACAATTATGCCTACCGGGATCTGATGGAAATCGACCTGGGCACCGGCAAATCTCGCATGTTGCAGCGCGACGCCAGGATTGGCGAATTAGTGTTTAACAAGTCGGATCGCTCTCTCTGGGGCGTCCGCCACTTGAACGGTTATGCGTCTCTCGTTCGAATGCCGTTTCCCTATGACGAGTGGTACCTCGTTCAGACCTTCTCGTACGGAACGATACTTTACGACATGGACATCTCACCCGACGGTGCGTTGTTGTCCGGTTCCTTCGGCGATATTCTCGGCAAGCACTCTTTGCAAGTACATGACATCAGCAAGCTGATGGCGGACAAACTCGAACCCGTCACCTCGTTCAGTTTTGGCGACACCTTACCGGAAGGATTCGTATTTTCGGATGACGGACGCTACCTGTTCGGCAGCTCCTTCTACACTGGCGTCTCAAACATTTTTCGATTTGAAGTGGAAACGGGTGAGCTCGAAGCCGTCAGTAATGCGGAGAGCGGCTTTTTTCGCCCGATTCCAATAGATAACCAGAACCTCATCGTCTACAGTTTTACGGGGCAGGGTTTTTTGCCTGCTCGCATTGTGGCGGAGCCACTGGAAGATGTCAGCGCGATCTCGGTGCTCGGTGCCGATACGGTCCGGAAACATCCGATTTTGAAAACCTGGCGAGCCGGCTCACCCGACGACGTCGATGCTGAGGAACGCGTGATAGCGGAAGGCCACTACGTCGCGGCACAGCACCTGGGCCTGGAATCAGTTTATCCGGTAGTGCTTGGCTACAAAGACTCAGTATCCGTGGGATTCGCGACGGTCTTCGCCGACCCCATTCGCCTGGACGAATTGAATATCGATCTCTCGTACTCCCTGGATAGCGACCTGCCCGACGATGAAAAGCCGAACGTGTCAATCAATTACCGGCATACCGTGGTTAGCGCGTCACCGCTGTCTGGCACCTGGAATTTTAGCGCAGGCCTGAATGAGGCCGACTTTTACGATCTCGCCGGGCCAACCAAACGCAGCCGCAAAGGCAACCGCTTTTCTATCAATTACGAGAAGTCCCTCATCTACGATGCGCCACGCGACTTCAGGTTGACTGTAGACCTCAGCCATTTCTCAGACATGGACAGCCTGCCTCGCTACCAAAACATTCCGGTGACATTTGATGAGATGACGGCCTTCAGCGCTTTTCTCGAGTATTCGAATGAGCGCTCGTCGCTTGGCGCAGTTGATAGTGAAAAAGGATTCAATTGGGGCCTTGGAACCTCGACAAGCTTCGTTGACGGCGACACGATTCCCAAATTCCTGGGTAATTTCGATTTTGGCTTCGCCCTGCCCTGGAAACACTCGTCAATATGGCTGCGCAACGCCGCCGGCGTGGCTTTCGGCGAGGCTGATGACGAATTCGCGAATTTCTTCTTCGGCGGCTTTGGTAACAACTACGTCGATAGTGGCATCATCAAGCGCTATCGGGAGTTCTATGCCATGCCCGGTTTCGAGTTGAACCAGATTGGTGGGCGCAATTTTCATCGCGCCATGCTCGAGTGGAATTTGCCACCAATCCGATTTGAGCGTGTCGGAACACCGGGATTTTTCATGACCTGGGCACGCCCATCCGTGTTTGTTACGTCGCTTATGACCAACCTTGATGACAGTGCATTGAAACAGGAAGTAACCAACGCCGGCATACAGGTCGACTTCCGTTTCACAATTTTGTCGCGTATGAGAATGACGTTGTCGTTTGGCTACGCCTGGGGTTTCGGCAACGATTCGATTCCGGACGACGAAGAGTTCATGGTGTCACTGAAACTACTCTAGGGAAGCTCTGATCAATTCAATGTATCTCTGGCCTACGGCCTGCTCGGCAATCAAGGCGCACTTTTGCAGGCATAACGGGTTTACGTCAAGAAAGCGCAACGCCGAGTGCCGAGCAGGCCGTAGGCCCCGAAGGGCCCAGCCTGTAGCGCACATCTGCGGTGTTGTGCTTCTAGCCAAGGACCGGGCCATTGCCGTCGAAGCACGCCGTGCATCTGTGCGCTTCAGCCTGCGCAGAGACGCACTGAATTGATCAGAGCTTCCCTAGCATGACCGCGGATTTCGCACTACATGCCCTGCTCGGCTTACTGCCGGTTTGCTGTTTTCTGGCAGCGCTTGTTTATCTCGACAGCTACAAGCTGATTCCGATGCGTTGGATTCTGGGGACCATTGTCCTGGGTCTCGGTGCAGCCGTTTTGAGCTATCCAATAAACGTTGCCCTACTCGATTGGTTGCAGATTGATTTCATCTCATACACGCGATATGTATCGCCCATAGTCGAGGAGGCGTTGAAAGCGCTGATCATTTTCGTGCTGGTGCGAAGCAATCGCATTGGCTTTCTTGTTGACGCTGCAATTTTCGGGTTCGCAGTGGGCGCGGGTTTCGCGATATTTGAAAACCTGTTCTACCTGCAAGTACTATCGGAAACGAATCTGGGCACATGGATTGTGCGCGGCTTTGGCACAGCGATTATGCACGGGGGCGCGACGGCAATTTTTGCCGTCACATCGGAGGCGCTCGCCGGCAAGGATCCGACCAAGGGGTACATTATGTACCTGCCCGGGTTCGTGGTCGCGGTGATCGTGCATTCCATATTCAACCATTTCTTCTTCGCACCCATTGGCAGTACATTGTTGTACCTGGTTTGTTTGCCGTTGCTACTTACGGCAATTTTCAAGCAGAGCGAGAAATCCGTCTCTGAGTGGCTGGGCGTAGGATTCGATGCCAACACCGAATTGCTGGAACTTATTAATTCGGGAGAGTTCTCGACTTCTAAAGTCGGCCTGTACCTGAGCTCGCTGAAGGAAAAATTCGAGGGTCCGATCGTCGTCGATCTGCTTTGCTACCTGCGGCTGCACACGGAGTTATCCATTCGCGCCAAGGGGCTCCTGATGTTGCGCGAATCAGGGTTCGCGGATAAGACCGGAGAAGATACCAAGGCGAAACTCGAAGAACTGGATTTCCTGAGTTCAAGCATCGGCACGACCGGCCTTCTGGCGATCAAGCCATTCCTGCAAATGAGCGAGGAGGACCTGTGGCAGTTCTATATGCTATCTCGCTAGCTCGGCAACTGGCGCCGCCAAAGTAACAAGAAAAGCTTCAAGCTGCCTGAGCTCTGTACTGCTTAGTCCCAACGGCTTGGCCTCGTTGTGGCCAATCATCGCATCTGGCGCCGCGTTGTAGTGCTCAAGCACTTCACCGAGAGTCGCTAGCTGGCCTTTGTGCATGAATGGCGCGGTATTCTCGAGATTGCGCAATGATGGTGTCTTAAATGCGCCAACCAGTTCGATGCCGGTCCTCGCGAAATCCAGCTCCGCGCACTGCCGCCCGGGATCATCGCTGTATTGGCCGCGACAGTTGAAAGAATGTTGCAACACCTCTCTTACCCCACCGCTACGGCCCTTGTCCGGCACGTCTCCAGGAAAGTTGATGACACCCGTATTGTGAAACTCATTGTTGGTAAACAATGGTCCGTTGTGGCATTGCGTGCAATTCGCCTCGCCTATGTAAAACCGGAGACCCCACACTTCATCATCGCTGAATAGTTCCTCTTGCCCGGCTTTGTCATTGCTTACTACCGCCGCAACATACTCATCGAAGCGGGATGACGTTGGCATGATCGTACGTTCAAACGCAGCGATTGCTTTGCCGACATTCGAGAAAACGCTGTTCACAGCGCCAGCATCCGCATTGGACAGATCCGGTAGTCGCCCAAAAATCGACTCGTAACCAGCCCTATACGAATCGTCTTGCGCGATGAGGCGCGTGACCTGTACACGATCGGTTGCATGTTCGTTCGCATCCTCTAACGGAGACAGTGCTTGCGACCACTGACTGTCACGACGACCGTCCCAGTACGACCAGGGACTGTACGAGGCAGCGACGAGGCTTGGTGTATTGCGCCCGGACGTCCCAATAGCCTGCCCTTTCTGCAAGCCGTCGGTAAAACGCCGCACCGGCTGGTGGCAAGTTGAACAGGAAATACCACCGTTCGCGCTCAGGCGTGGGTCGAAGAATAGCTGCTTGCCCAAGGCCGCGGCAGCCGGGTTATCCGCGACAGCATTACTGGGATCGGGCGGCAATTCCGGCAACGACTCAAGCCAGAGCGAGCGCAGCGTTGCCACCTCATCATCAGTCCATTGCGGCGGATCGCCTTGCCAGGTTTGCAGACTCATAATCACGACGGCAATCGCGGCTGCCGAAACGATGATTTTTGCGCGTACCGACCTCACAGTTGTAATGGAATGGTAACAATCGAGGTGCCCTCATCGGTCGTGATCGTAAAGACGATCTCCCAATAGCCACTCATGTGAAAACGCATGCCCTCAAGTTTGTAGTCCCCGTCACCAAGCTCCTCCGTGACACGCGGCAATGTAGGCAGACCATGGTTGTGCTCGGGCATACCACCGACGACCTCGATCAGGGCACCCTCAACCGTGACCCCCGACTCATTCTCTATGTGAAGTATCCAGCTGTGCATACGATTGATTTCGGGAGTTCCGGCTGGTGTCGTATAGGTAACGATTAGCTCTTCCGCATAGGTGTCGAATGGCAGCAGCAACAGCAGGGCACAGGCCGCTGCACCGCTAGCTCCTTTTCTGTTCCGTCGCCACCATCTTTTTAGCCAGCCGCTCGAGAACAGGTACTGAAGTTCAACAAGTAAGAAGAACACCAGGAGAAACGGCCAATAGCCGATGCCCGTGAAGCCAACTTCGAATGGGAAGACTGCCGCGTACACTTGCGCCGAATCCGGGCGGCTTACCGTCACTATGCCGATGAACTTCCCTTCTTCCACGAAGTCATGGATGACCGTGAATACATCAGGCTCTATTGTCGCGGCTTGATAGAAAACCGTGACGCCTTCGAGGTCGTCAATTTTCTCCACGTCCTGCATTTGCGCGAAGCGGCCCATTCCTGTGACATCTCGAATAATTCTGAAGTCAATCGGCATGCTGGCGAGCGCATCATGCTGATACTCCATTACGAATACGCTTTCCGACGCGACCGGAAGATCTTCACAAAACTGTTCATGCCCTGCGACGCGTGGCTGATAAATCTTGAAGTGTGCCGTGAGGTAATTAACCTTGATGACACATAGATCCCCATCCTGAACCACGCCGCCATGGGCCAGGGCGGATTCCTGCATACACACGACCACCACACAGATAAGCAGGAAACGAAGGGCAACACGGCGCATAATCATATTTCTATTTTAACCCCACTTCCCAAGACCCCGAAAGCATGACATTGATTCTGAGCATTGCAGCTTTGCTGCTCGGCCCGCTGATCTACGCCGTAGGTAGGAAAAACAAGATCGCACGCAAACTGCTTGATGGCCTTGTTCTCCTGTCAATCGCCGTCATCATTTTCGTACACATAATCCCCGGGGCGCTGGCACAGGGCGGTGCGATTGCGATAGTTGTCATTATTCTCGGCATTGCATTCCCGATGCTGCTCGAGCGGCTGTTTCGCAAGGCGGCTGACACAGCGCACCTCATGATCGTCGCGATTGCGGCGATCGGCCTGATCGTCCATGCTGTCATCGACGGTCTCGCGCTGCTGCCCGGAAATAGCGTGGGGCCTGGAAGCGGTGTGGGGCTTGCTCATGCGATCATCCTGCATCGACTTCCGGTTGGCATGGCGATCTGGTGGGTTGTCAGGCCGGGCCTGGGCACGCCGGTTGCGGTAGGCATTTTTGCGCTGGTGATCATCGCAACTGCAACGGGCTACCTCATGGGAGAAACTGTCGTGCAAATGGTTGAGACACAGACGCTCGCCCTGTTCCAGGCATTCGTCTCCGGATCACTGATTCATATTGTAATTTTCGGTATCAAGCACGACGCCCACTAGCGCCCCCTCAAGCTTACTGCCCAAGGAAATGTCCGCGGTAAAAAATAAGCGGGTCCGTGCCACGATCCTCAAACTTCAACACTCGGCCAACGATGATCTTGTGATCGCCGCCGTCATAACGGTACTCGGTGCGGCATTCGTATACAGCCGAGTATTCGGGAAGGATCGGTGCGCCATTGATACCGACGCCGCAATCCAGGCCGTCAAATTTGTTCCTGCCACTCTTTGCAAAGCGCTCTGACATATCCTGTTGATTCATGGCCAGCACGTTTACAGCGAAGAATTCCGTTTCCATGAAGGTGGCGTAGCTAAGGGAGTCGTGCGCGATGCTCCAGAGTACGAGAGGCGGGTCCAGCGACACAGAATTAAAACTGCTAATGGTCAGTCCGACCCTGGCTCCGTTCGCATCGCACGTCGTGACGACGGCCACGCCGGTCGCGAAACAACCCATTGCACGACGATACTCGTCGCGATCTATCTCGGTTGCCATTGTTGCCTGCTCTTGCTGTCGCTCATGCGGAATACCTGGACGATAATACTGCCGGCAATTAAATGCCAAACACCCCAGACGGCGGCGATCGCGGCAGCACCGCCCAGCCCTTGTAACTGAGCCAACAGAATAACGAGTGCGAGACCGGAGTTCTGTATGCCGATCTCGAACGTCAGCGCGCGTCGTACAGCAGTATCCTTCGACAACAACCGGCCAGCGACTGCGCCTGTTGCGAATGCAACCGTGTTATGAATCACGGCGATACTTCCGAGCAAACCTACAGCCGGCCATAGAACCGGAAAAAAATAGACGATTCCATAAATAATGGTGCCACCAAGCACCGCTGTGCCAAGCAGAGTCGTCTTTCCCCGAATTTTGGCGGCAATATTCGGCGCCTTTGCTGCGACAAACATTCCGGCCGCGAGCGGAAGCGCCAGCAACACAGTTGTTTGCATGACGAATAGCATCGGATCAACGTCCAGCGACCTGAGTAGCTCAGCAGTAGGACCATAGGCACCCGTCCAGAACAATGTCGACGCCGGTGTCAGAAGTGCCGCCAGGATACTTGAGGTTGCTGTCAGCGCGACCGACACCGCAACATCACCGCGCGCAAGGTACGTCATCAAATTTGAAACGGCGCCGCCCGGACAACAAGCAACAACAATCATGCCCAGGGCTATCGACGGTGGTGGCGATATTGCGTGCAGCAAGAAAAATGTGACAAGCGGGAGAATCAATACCTGCGTAACCACGCCGCCAATGTATAGCCGCGGCTTGTCTGCAAGAATACGAAAATCCTGAAGCCGCAACCCCAGTGCCACGCTGAACATGACAAGCATAAGCGCCATCACAACGCCGGCTTGCGCTACCGGGTCGAGAACGATTCTCAGGCTATCAAGTGTCGAAACTTCCAATGGCGGTGATCAGGCCGGTTGCTTTGGTGGCACCGGAGAAAAATACCCGACCACAAGCAACATGACGCCAACGCCAAGGAATGAAACGATTCGGGCGACCGTTCCGGTACTACCGAGATCGACTACAAACAGTTTCGCGACGACCACCCCCATCAACGCGGCTCCCACCACCCATAACCCACGACTGGCTCTACGCGCGCCCAACACCATGCCGCCAAGACTCAGCAGAGCCCAGTAAATTGTGAGCGTGCTTTGTACGCTAACGGAACTCATGAGTGCATGTTGATCCCAAGGGACGCCTGCGAAATGATGCACAGCACGAACAACGGCGAATGTTGACAATACGAACGCAATGCCAGCCAGTACTTTCAACGGCATTCGCGATTCTATCGCGCCCCGCCAGGCGCTCTCTGTGGGCGTCGCCTGCAGTACGGTCCATGCCACCGCAAGGCCGGCGATTGAAACAATGTCCAGGGGATTCAGGATCGGGATGTAGGGCAATGGTGACGGATTTCCCGAGCTGTCGATGCTCGCGATAATCAGCAGCAACAGGTTGGCCGCAACGAGGCTGGCTGCTGCCTGATGATAGGCAATAGCGTTATCGGAGAACGGCCACATCGATCTCGCTTTCGCACTGGTGTACGCGAACGCGGCCGCCGACAGAACAAGCAATCCAGCGCTACCCGACCAGACATCGCTCACAACGGCCTGATCAACCTGCCAGTAGGACTCGTAGGCAAGTATCGCCGCAAGAAATACGGCACCAGCGCCGTGCATGAGGACTTCATCACGACCACGTTCGCTCTTGCGTACATACAAGGTCCAAACATAAGCCGCAATTGCTGCGACCCAGGCTGGCGACCACATGCCAATGAACAGATGATCGTGTTGGGCGAGATACGCGAATGTCATGACCATCAACGTCGGCAGAATCGCCTGCGTTGTTCGCGACAGCGCGGCCCAATGATAGCGTTCTGCAATGACCGCCATCGCAGCGAAATTGGCGGAGTAGAACAGCAACAAAAAGTGCAGGACGTTGCTCCGGGGCACGCGGTCCAACGCCTCCATCGTACCGGTGCCAAACCACCACAGAACACCCCAACCAAGAAGGGCAAGCGACACGATTTCCTGCCAGTCCCGATCGCGACTGTTAACGAGCAGCATTCGCGATGAGTACAACGCCGACAATGCGACAATAACGCCACCGATGACATTGCCGTTCAGGACCGGCACTCCAAGATCGTTTGTCCACCCGTATTGCAAGAGCACAGTGCCGCCCGCGAAGGGTAGAAATACGAACGCGATTCGCTGCAACGCCAGCCACTCAAGACGTTTCGCCGCCAGGTTCATGACAACAAAACTGAAGGCAAAGAACAAAATCCCCGCATAAAGTTGCATGCTGCCGGACGCTCGATCAGTGATCTCGGCGAACCCCGCGCCAAACCACCACAGTAGCCCCCAGACAAGCAGGGCAACCGATGCCTCTTTTTGCCAGTCGCGGCCGCGATCATCGGTAAGCAGCATTCGCGATGAGTACAAACCAGATAACGCAATGATGACGGCGCCTAAGAAATTGCCGTTAAGAACCGGCATCCCGAGGTCATTCGTCCATCCGTAGTTCAGGAAGGCAAGACCGCCCGCAAACGCGAGCACGGTGCCGGACATTTTCGGCAGCGTGCCACTCTGGCGAACACCGATCCAGACCAGCGCCGAGCCCTCCATTGCCCAGGCTATCGCCGTCCAGCGGTCATCCAGTGCGAGAGGTATTGCGACAGTTGCGAATGCGACAGAGAGTGCGATGAACGACTGTGTCAGCAGCGCAAAGTTTTCTTCCTTTCGCTGTCGCAGCCAAAACGCCAGCAGTGCATAGAAGGCCGCGACCACCGCCGCGCTAATTGACAGCCCGTATTCTGTGTCATTCACGAGCTGAGATTGCAATGCAAATGCGATGGTTGGCGTGCCGAACAGCAGAGTTCCGTCGACATAGCCACGAAGTTCCGGTTTGGAGCGGAACGCAAACAACACTGCGATTGCCGTATAGAAGAGAAAGTAAGCGACGAGGAACGGCTCAACACTCGCGAACTTGTCGGGCGCGTAGTACTGGAAGCCCCACAATGTTCCGACGCCGAACGTAAACACGAATCCGATAATGTTCAGTTCTCGCCACGCACGATACCAGGCAATGCCAAGTACGGCGCCATTCAGAACAAGATAGTAGCCAAACAGCGCTACATGATTGCCAACGCCTGTTGAGACAAGCAGCGGTGCCACAAATCCGCCGGTAGTACCAAGTATGGCGAACGCCCTCGACTCCTGAACGATCGCAAGATATCCGGCCGCGACAGTTATCAAAACCAGCAACGTGAACGCCAGCAGTGGCGGCAGCAACTCATGTACGCGAAGTGCCGCGAATACGACGAGGTACAAAACGCCGACGCCGCCACCTTGCAGGCTCAACGCATAGGTACGATCGGAGCCACGCATTCGCCATCCAAGCACCAGCAGTACTGCTGCGAATCCTGCGACGCCCAGGTACCTGACGCCAATGGGTATCTGCAGCACCTGGTTTTCGACCGCATACTTCAGGAGGAAAGCAACGCCGAAAAACGAAATGATTACGCCGACTTTTACCGCCACGTTGCCGGTCGTCAGCCAGCGTTTCGCAACTGCGATCGAATGTTCGCCGATGCCTGGGGGTCGCGGCGGCTCCGGCACTCGTTCATGCACGATCGGGACCGGTTCTGGTTCCGCTGCTGCGGCCGGCGCTGGCGGAAGATCGGGCGTCTTTATCTCTGGCTCAGCTTCGGGCTCTGGCTCGGGCTCTGGCTCGGGCTCGGGTTCATAAATCGAAACGCGCTGCGGCCCCTTGAGTTCCGCCTTCGCTATCGCCGCCATTTGTGCCGGCAGCATTTCCAGGTCGTCGATGCGCCGTCCGAGGCGATCAATCCTGCGATTGGCGTCCGACAACCGGTACAACAGTGAGCCGATAAGCATGCCTGCAATCCAGCCGAAAAACACCCAACCACTTTGCGAAACCCAGGCGCCGATGAGTCCAGCCACCACTATGAACACGATGTGCATAACTTACCTTTCCTGGTTTTCGTCGAAGAACTCAAACAAAAGTCGAGATCCCCAGAAATCGACCGCGAAATCCGGTTCGATACAAATCAATTGCTCGGGCATGCTTGCCGCCTGAAGTTCGCTGACACAGTAACCGTTACTACCACGAAAGTCTGCGGTGCCGGGCCAGCGGTGATTTCCCTCCGGCCAAATACAATCGATTGTGGCGTGATCGGTATTGCCACATGAGATCGTGCACTGAACGTTTTCTGCTTTAACTGTTGGCGATGACCACGGCTCGGAAGTTGCCGCGCATGCTTCACCGTCATTCCAGCGCTCTGCCGCCGCCGTCGGAGTCGCAAAAAAAAGTCCGCCAGAGCTGACGCGCCCATCATGCGGCACAGTGTTGTCGCTACCGCCGTTAATCTGCAGGAGAGGCAATGGCGCTTTCGGCACACACTCGAAACCCCGAGCCGCTCGAGCACCGACCAGCGCTACGCCGGCAAACAGTTCTGATGCTTCACAGCCGATACGATGTGCCATCATCGCGCCATTGCTAAATCCGGTTACGAAGAAACTGTCTGCGTCAATGCGAAAGTCCGAGACAACTGTCGCGACCAGTTTTTTCAGGAAACCAATATCGTCATTGCAGGACGTCCAGCCGCACTGGCCACAGCCGCCACAATCTAGTGGACATGGATAGTACATTGCGTCGGGTACGCAAATCGGTCCGTCGGGCCCCTCCTCGATCGCGCTGGAAATGTGATTCCAAGTTGTCGCCTCCCATTGCGTCTCCACCGAGTCCCCCGCCATGAACCAGGTACTTTGCGGATACACAATGACGTAACCGTATTCTTCGGCATAACGATTCAGGCCCTGGGCAACTTCTGCCTCAGTTCCTGTCGCCGTGCCGCCATAGCCATGCATGAAGATCGCGACCGGCAACTCCTGCTTACCGTCATACATCGACGGCAGAAATACGAAGTATTCTCGTTCTAAGCTGTCGTGCTGCAATGTATGGCGCGTCATGGGCGCAATGGTGGCTTTCTCAGCCCAGGCGGAAACGAAAAACACAACAAGGACGAGAAATAACAACTGCGGTCGCTGATACATTGATCGCACCCGATTTCTTTTGGCAGCAGCGACCTATTCTAGAGCAGATCGCCCCTTCGATCGCTCGATCTTGCTATTCTTCAAGAAAACAGGTGCATGCATGTCCGTATCGTTCATCCAGGAACTTAAGCGCCGCAATGTTTTCCGCGTTGCGGCTATTTACATTGTCGTCAGCTGGCTGCTGATGCAGATCGGCGATGTGATGTTTCCTGCACTGTTGCTGCCCGCATGGACGACCACCATGCTGGTCGCGTTTCTGCTGCTTGGCGCGCCCGTGGCACTGATTTTCGCCTGGGCCTACGAGGTGACGCCGGACGGTGTCGTGCTGACTGCAAACGTATCCAAAGATGAGTCGATCACCGCAGACACTGGCCAGAAGATTAACTACATGATCATCGGTGTCCTGGCGCTCGCCGTAGTATTCCTGCTGGCCAAAAACTGGATGACGGACGACGAAGCGCCAATACAGCCGACATCCGTGCTCGACAAGTCCATCGCCGTATTGCCGTTCAAGAACCAGAGCGCGAGTGCCGAGAACGCCGAATTTTTCGCCGCCGGCATGCACGACGAATTATTGACGCTGCTCTCAAGACTCGGCGACCTGAGAGTTATTTCCCGAACATCGGTCGAACGACTGGATCCCGATCTCAACATCCCAGAGATAGGAACGCTGCTCGGCGTAGCAACAGTGCTCGAAGGCCAGGTGCAACGTGCGGGCGACCAATTAAGAATCAACGTCCAGCTCATCGACACGGCGGAAACATCACATCGCCGATCTGCATCAGCAGCCAGCTGACGACAATGTAAATAGCCGCAACGCGGAAAACATTGCGGCGCTTAAGTTCCTGGAT
>PVMS01082203.1_pt1 | contig 13274 bp, 11 predicted proteins | sample 1853461 | NCBI WGS metagenome assembly PVMS01 (sample SAMN08582032, study PRJNA380276) | Marine sediment metagenome, whole genome shotgun sequencing project. | isolation source: ocean sediment barecode stripped | collected 2017 | reverse complement strand
GATCGTCATGGCGATGATTACCATTTGGAACGGTGCGACGGTCACACCTGTTTACATACCAAGTCGATGCGAGATCAGACTGATAATGAGCATCAGAATTACGACCACGATCAGAACCACGCTCAATCTCGGCACGAGCAACAAGCGCGGTTCTGATCGTGGTCGTCATTCTGATGCTCATTATCAGTCTGATCTCGCATCGACTTGGTATGGAAACCGGTTTGTCCGTCGCACTGTTCCCAATGGTCATCATCGCCATGACGATCGAGCGCATGTCGGTCGTATGGGAAGAACGGGGCGCCGTGGACGCGATGCGCGCCGGTCTGGGTAGCCTGATCGTCGCGGTCACAGCCTACGTATTCATGGGGCTACCGTGGCTCGAGCATCTGATATTTACGTTTCCCGAGTTGCTGCTGGTCGTATTGGCACTCGTCTTATTGGCCGGCCGTTATACCGGTTATCGCCTGCTCGAGCTCAGTCGCTTTAAGGCACTCGCGGGTCGATGATGTTCGCCAAAGCAGAACAGTTGCGCGAGGCTGGCGTGCTCGGACTAAACGAACGCAACGCCGATTTCATCATGCGATTCAACCCGCGGCGCCTGTATCCGCGCGTCGATGACAAAGCTCTGACCAAGCAACTCGCACTCGACGCGGGCATGGCCGTCCCTGAGCTCTACGGAATTATTTCGAATCAGGGTGAGACCAGAGAGTTTGGCGCGATCGTCGCGGAGCGCGACAGCTTCGTCGTCAAGCCTGCGCAGGGCAGTGGCGGCGACGGTATTATCGTGGTTACTGGCCGTAGTCAGCGCAAGCGAGACTCATTTCGTCTGGCGAGCGGCGTGTTGGTATCTCGGGCAGAAATCGAACATCACATTTCGAACATCATTAGTGGCCAATACAGCCTGAGCGGCAATCCTGATAAAGCGCTCATCGAGTACTGCGTCAAATTCGATCCTGTGTTCGCGGAGGTCAGTTATCAGGGGGTGCCCGACATCCGCGTGATTGTTTATCGCGGTTATCCGGCGATGGCCATGGTGCGCCTGCCCACGCGCGCATCGGATGGCAAAGCGAATCTGCATCAGGGCGCGGTTGGCGCAGGCGTCGACATGAGTCTGGGAGAAACGCTGACAGGTGTGCTCGACAACGACGTCGTCGACGAGCATCCGGACACGGGCGCGCTGGTATCCGGCCTGTTGATCCCACAGTGGGATTTTATTCTGCAGTCTGCAGCACGCGGCTATGAAGTAACGGAACTTGGCTATCTTGGTGTCGACATGGTCATCGACCGTGATCTCGGCCCGTTGATTCTGGAGATGAATGCGCGGCCCGGCCTCAACATCCAGATCGCCAATTGCACCGGGCTCGCATCACGTATCGCGAGAATAGACGAAATCTACAATCCGGATGCAAATCCGGAGCAGCGCGCGCGCATTGCCCGCCGCGAATTCGCGGCGCAGCGGCAAACGTCCATCGCGTTCGATTTCTAGGACATCAGTTCATCGACGACCGGGCAATCGTGCAATGTGCCGTCGTGACATTTGTCCTTGAGGCGAGTAAGTGCTCGCTCCATGCGCCGCAACTCACAAACTCGCTTTTGCACGTCGACTACATGTTTTTGCAGCAAGTCATGCACTTCGACACATGCCGGTCGTTGCTGGTGAGCGATGTCGGTTAGTTGTCGAACTTTTTCCTGACTGAATCCGAGAGCACGACTACGCAGTATGAACTGCAACCACTTACTGTGCGCTTCGTCATAACTCCGATAACCGTTTGCCAGGCGTATGGGTTGGGGAAGAAGGCCAATTTTTTCGTAGTAGCGGATTGTCTCGACCGGACAAGCACAAATTGCCGCAAGTTCACCAATTCGCATCTTTACTTGACCTTGTAGTTACTACAGGCTTTAGCATACTCCTTCGGCGGCCCTAGTGCCAAAAAAGGACGATTGTAAGTGGCTGAATTTATTGAATACTCGGTCATCACCTGCCCGCACTGTGGGCACCAGGCAAGCGAACGCATGCCGATCGACGCCTGCCAGTTCTTCTATGACTGTCCGGGCTGTGGTGAGCTCCTGAAACCTAATAGTGGTGACTGCTGTGTGTTTTGTTCTTTCGGCACCGTGAGCTGCCCGCCAATTCAACTTGGAGGGAATTGCGACAATGGGTAGCCAATTATGAACGAGGAAAAGAAAGTTGCGGTTACGACTGGCGGTGCGGTCGGAATCAGCGTTTTTGCGTCCTTTATAGGACTGTGTTGCATTGGGCCCTGGGCCGTGGTTCTGTTTGGCGTTTCTGGTGCGGTTACGATGGCGCGCTGGGCACCGTTGCGACCGTACATCATTGGCGTTGCCGCAGTGATGCTCGTTTGGGCATTTTGGCGAGTCTATCGGCCACAGCCTGTGTGCGACGACGGTAGCTGCCCGACCGGCCCTTCGCTCTGGTTAAAGGTCATGCTGTGGGTCGCTGTCGTCATGACTGCTGTCGCGTTTTTCGCCGACGATCTGCAATGGCTACTTGTGGACCCGACTCCGGAGGCGCTGCGATGAAAGTACTTTATCGAACAATGATTCTCATGCTTGCTCTTGAATTGCTCGCCTGTGGAAACGCGAATAACCCGGTCGATGCAGAAGCGGATGCCCCTGCAAGCAGATCGGAGCTGGTAATTCTTGGTGGCGATTTGCAGCAGCTCAGGGACGACTTTAACGCCAACCAGGGGAAAGTTCGGCTGCTCTTCCTAAGTGGCCCGACGTGTGGCATTTGCCTGCGTGGTATGGCGGATTTGAATGACGAATTTCTCGCAGCTACTCAGAATGATGAACGACTCGTCACCTTTGTGGTGCACGTACCGACAATGGGGGCAAAGGAAAACCATGCTGTCGATTCAATTCCATTGCTTGACGGCCCACGGATTCATCACTATTGGGAAGAAACCGGCATCCTTGGGCGGCACTATTCGGAGGTGATGGATGTCGATATGTATGTCTGGGATTTCTGGACTATTTATGGGCCTGAGCATCGGTGGGACGGTGTATTGCCGCCGACACCGGACCATTATGAGCATCAGCTCGGAGTGACGAGCGGCACGTTTCACGGATTTCCAAGAGAGCTGGTACTGGATGCGGAACGATTTGCGGCAGAAACCCGAGAACGCGTCGACCGGCTGGACGCGAGTCAATTTGCGAACGCTGTTGAGCCGAATCTGGCAGAAGCCAAGCAAGTGGCCGACGGAACTTTCATTCCCAGAGTGGGACAACCGCGAAACGTTGCTGTACGGCAGCACATCATCGGTAGAGGAGGCTACAAGAATCTGAAGCGCATACAGGAAGTTACCCAAATGGGTCGAATCGAAGCGGGAGGCAGATCGTACGACCTGGAGACTCACGCGTCCCGCGTCGGCAACCTGAGTCGACAGGTTAACGGCGCCGTGGATGGTGAGCGCGGTTTGCCCGCCGATCTCGAGCAACTGTTGCTTGACACTTTTGAATTCGACGGCCTCTTTGTTGAGTGGCCAGAAAAAGGTCACGAGGTTTCAATGTCCGGCATGTTGAAGATTGGTGGCGTACTTGCCTGGCGACTGCACCTGGACCAGGACGATGGACCAGAGTGGTATCTGTACATCGACAGCCACAGCGGCAACCTGGTACGGGCGGATATTCTTGATGCCGACGGGACTGCGAAATACGTCATCCGGCAAAGCGACTTTCAAGAAACGTCTGGATTCGTTTTCGCCCACCGTATCGAATATTTTGATAGCGCTGCTCGAAGTCTTGGGATCGAATCAATAGACGAAATCCAAATCGAGTTAGAAGTATTCGATATCGACGAGGAGACGGTAGTTCACTGACAAAGTTATTGGGAAGCCGCACGCACCGATTATTGACGCGCGATCCACGCATCCATGCGCTGCTCGAGTATGTCGAGCGGCAGGGCGCCGCCCCCCAGCAATTGATCATGAAACGCGCGTACGTCGAATTCGTCGCCGAGTGCCAGCTCGGCACGTTCTCTTATCGCTTTGATTTTTAGCTGCCCGACTTTGTAGGCTAGCGCCTGCCCGGGCCAGCCAATGTAGCGATCGATCTCGTTGATGATGTCGAGCTCGGTCTTGGCCGCGTTATCTTTGAAAAAGTCGATGGCTTGCTGACGCGTCCAGCCTTTGTAATGAATGCCGGTATCGACAACGAGACGCACCGCGCGCCACATCTCATAGGTGAGCTGGCCGAATTGCGAATACGGATCCTCGTACAAGCCAAGGTCATAACCGAGGCTCTCGCTGTACAGGCCCCAGCCTTCGACAAAGGCGGTGAAGCCCTGAAAGCGCCGGAAATTCGGCAAGTCGCCGAGTTCCTGTTGCAACGCGATCTGCAAATGATGGCCCGGCATGGCCTCATGCACGGTCAATACTTCTATTTCATATTTCGGTCGAACTTCCGGCTTGTACAAGTTGACCCAGTAGATTCCGGCGCGGCTGCCGTCAGCGGCAGGGTCCGAGTAGTAAGCCGTGGTCGTGTCCGGTGCAATGGAATCGGGAATCGGTTTCACACCATAGGGCATTCGCGGCAAATGCCCGAACTGGTTGACGAGTTCCGGATCGATGCGCTTGCTCGTGGCGAGGTAGGACTGGTACAGGTCATCGGGATTGTCGAAATAAAATTGCGGGTCGCTACGCAGGAACACGAGAAAATCCTGAAAACTGCCGCCGAAGTCGAGCCCGTCGATGATTATCTGCATCTCGTCGCGAATGCGGCGAACTTCATTCAGCCCGAGGCGATGTATGTCGTCGGGTGACATTTGCGTGGTAGTGAATTGGCGAGCGCGGTGTTCATACCATTCGCTGCCGTCAGGCAATTCGGACAGGCCGATGCTTTCCCTGCTGGCCGGCAGATAGGTGCCCGAAAAGTACTTCTCCAGTTCGCGATACGCAGGCAATACGGTTGCCGTAATGGTTTCTCTCGCGGTTGCCCTGAGCCGTTGTTGGTCCTGGTTGGAAATCGTTGCTGGCATTTCGGCGAACACTTTGTAAAACGGACTGGATTCAGCATCGTCCACAAGGTGCGCCGCGATCTGGTTAGGAATGCGCTGCATCAAAATTTTCGGCGACATCAGGCCCGCCTTACGACCCTTCTCGGCAAGATCGATGGCTTGTTCGATAACGACGTCGACCTTGCTCATTCGTGCAAGCCAGTCCTCGTAATCCTCGACGGACTTGAAACTCAGGCTGTTGGTGTTGTTATCGAGGTTTTGCACGCCACCTTGCTGGTCGAAGGGCAGCAAGTGGCCGTTGTATTTGAACAGGTCCACCTTGTCCTGCAGCTGTCGGCGGAACAGCTCGTAGTTGAGTTGCTCGTCTTCGCTCAGCGCGGTCCGGTCGATCGCGTATACACGTCGTAGGAACGAGCGGGTCTCCTCCTGGCGTCGCTCGATGGCCGCGACGCTTTGATCTGACCATTGATCGTTAAAACGACGATCGCCAAGTTCTGAGGCAAACATCGGGTTCTCGGCAAGCTGCCATTCCCAGACCTCATCGAGCAGCGCAGAGAGATCTTCTGCAGGATCTGCGGTTGCTGCCGATGCCAACGTGAGTAACAGGGTAGCTATGCCAAGCTGGGCCAATTTCATGCCGATCTCCGCGAAATTTGATGGGCGCATTGTCACTGCGGGGACTACGGGTAGCAACCACCATCTGCATTGGCTATGATTCGTGCACTAATCGATAGCGTGCACAGAAGAGACCCCGGTTTTATTGGGGCGCCGAAGGCGCAACTAGCTCGGAAACGCTCAGGCAGAAGGACTGTGACCGCTGATTGGCTCTGGAGAGCGGCCCGAAAACGGGCCCACCGAAGGGGTAAGTGGCTGATAAGCTATTGATCTCTCAGGTTTTGAGGACAGAGGGGCGGCAGATCGGGAGATCTGCCGCCCCTTTTGTTTATGGCTCGAAGGATTGGTAATGGGTAAGAAAACACCAAAGCACCACAAACACGTCGAGGCAGGCGCCCGCATCGTCGACTTCGGTGGCTGGGATATGCCACTGCATTACGGCTCGCAAAAAGAAGAGCACCATGCTGTCCGTCAGAACGCGGGTATGTTCGATGTTTCCCATATGACGATCGTCGATTTGAACGGCGAAAGAGTGCGCGACTTCCTGCGCCACCTGCTGGCCAACGACGTCGCCAAGCTCGCGGACGCGGGAAAAGCACTCTACACCTGCATGCTCAACGAGGACGGCGGTGTCATCGATGACCTGATCGTCTACTTCATGCACGAGAGCTGGTTTCGCGTGGTGGTGAATGCAGCCACACGTGATAAAGACCTCGCCTGGATTTGCGAGCAAGCCGCGGCTTACGACGTTGTCGTCAGTGAACGTGAAGAACTTGCGATGATTGCTGTGCAAGGTCCGCAGGCGCGTGAACTCGCAGCTCCCTGTATTAGTGATGAGTGGCGTCAAGCCGCTCTCGATCTCAAACCCTTCTACGGCATGGAAGCGGGCGACCTGTTTGTCGCACGCACCGGCTACACAGGAGAGGATGGCTGGGAGATCGTGATGCCTGCAGCGAAGGCAGCGCCAATGTGGGATCAGCTGCTCGCGGCTGGCATCGTGCCCTGCGGTCTCGCTGCACGCGACACCTTGCGTCTCGAGGCGGCAATGAACCTTTACGGGTCGGACATGGATGAGACAATTTCGCCGCTTGAGGCAGGGCTCGGTTGGACGATCGCCTGGGAGCCCGCCGATCGCGATTTCATCGGCCGTGGACCGCTGGAGGCGATGCGTGAAGATACGACCAGGCGGCGATTTGTCGGCCTGTTGCTGGAAGACAAGGGAGTTTTAAGGAATCACCAGCGTATTGTTGTCGAAGGGACCGGCGACGGCGAAATAACGAGTGGTGGTTATTCACCGACAATTGGCCGCTCGATCGCACTGGCGCGCGTGCCGGCTGGTGAATATGATCGCGCACAGGTTGATGTGCGTGGCAAATTGCTAAATGTCCGAATTGTGAAGACGCCGTTCGTGCGCAACGGACAAATACGAATTGATGTTTAGAGAATCTATTTAGGGAGAGAAAGACAATGAGTGAATTGCCTGGAGACTTGTTGTACACAAACGACCATGAGTGGCTGCGTCGCGAAGACGACGGCAGCGTTACGATTGGCGTCACCGATCACGCACAGGCCGCCCTCGGCGACCTCGTTTACGTCGAATTGCCTGAGGTTGGGCAGGACGTCCAGAGCGGCGGCGACATGGCCGTTGTCGAATCGGTCAAGGCCGCATCCGATGTCTACGCGCCGATTGATGGCACCGTCGTCGCGGTCAACGAAGAGCTGGCCGATGATCCGGAGAAAATTAATGCCGACCCGTATGGCGATGGCTGGATTCTGAAATTGCAGCCCACCGATGCTGTGGACGAAAGCGCGTTGATGTCGCCTGACGACTATCAGGCGTTGCTCGACGAAGAAGACGCCTAAGGTACCCACGATGCCTTTCATACCGCACACAAAAGACGACACTAAAGACATGCTCAAGACGATCGGTGCAGCCGATCTGGACGCATTGTTCGATGAAATCCCCGCCGATCTGATAATCGACTCGCTGGATGGCGTACCCGAAGGCCTCAACGAGATGCAGATCACCAGGTTGATGCGCGAGCGCGCGGCTCAGGATGGTGCGCCCCTGTGTTTTATCGGTGCGGGCGCCTACGAGCATCATATTCCGCAAGCGGTTTGGGATATCGCGACGCGTGGCGAGTTTTACAGCGCATACACGCCGTATCAGGCTGAGGCGAGCCAGGGAACGCTGCAAACGATATACGAATACCAGACCATGATCACTGAGTTGACAGGCCTCGATGTGAGTAACGCATCGTTGTACGACGGTGCTTCGGGTCTGGCTGAAGCGGCGCTTATGGCGGTCCGCGGTAATCGCAAGAACAAGTCAGGGCGCATTCTACTGGCACCGGGCGTCAATCCGACTTATGAAAAAGTCGCTGCCGCAATTGCCGGCAGACAAAATATCACTTTCGAAAGATTGCCGATGGACGACGCGACGGGCAATGCAGCTGCGTCTTTCGATGAAGACGATGCTCCGGTCGCTGTTGTCATTCAGCAGCCATCATTCTTCGGCACGTTCGAGGACGTTGATCGACTCACCGACTGGGCACATCAACACGGTGCGCTGGTGATTGCCGTGGTCAATCCGACAGCGTTGGCCCTGTTGAAAGCACCCGGCCACTGGGGTGAGGAGGGCGCCGATATCGCTATTGGCGAAGGCCAGCCACTCGGCGTGCCACTGTCCTCAGGCGGACCGTATTTCGGTTTCATGACCTGCAAGCAAAAGCAGGTACGGCAAATGCCGGGTCGCATCGTTGGGCGGACGACAGACCTCGACGGTGAACCCGGATTCACGCTGACGCTGCAAGCCCGTGAGCAACACATCAGGCGTTCGAAGGCAACTTCGAATATCTGTACGAATCAAGGCCTTATGGTCACCGCGGCAACGATCTATATGGCATTGCTCGGTTTTGATGGGCTGCGCAAGGTCGCACTACGTTCGCAACAGACAACGGCGGATCTCGTCGCAAGCCTGACCGCTATCAAAGGTGTCGAGCGCCTTTTTGATGGACCGCATTTTCACGAAGTTGCTTTGCGGCTCGACCGGCCGGTTGGACCTGTACTCGATGCGTTGGCCGAACGAGACATCCTCGGCGGCTACGATCTGTCGGTCAGTAATCCGGAACTCGGCAATGCATTGCTGGTGTGTGCGACGGAAACGAAAACGGGCGCCGATATCGACGCGTACGTTGCCGCGCTCAAAGATGTGCTGGTGTAACAATGGCCGTTATTAAGCACAACAATGCAACTTACAGGACGGCCGGCGAATTACCGGTCGTTGGCTCCCACGCTCCTGATGTGTCGTTGGTTAACACCAAGCTTCAGGACGTCAATCTGGCTAACTGGATTGGTTTGCGCAAAATTATGAACATCTTTCCCAGCATCGATACGTCCGTGTGTGCGAAATCCGTCATTGAATTCAATCGCTATGCGGAAGGTTTGGATGATGTTGCGATGCTCATGGTGTCGTATGACCTGCCGTTCGCGCATGCGAGATTTGCCGAACAACATGATTTGAAAAACGTCATCGGCTTATCGGCGATTCGGCATGCCGGGTTTGGCGAAAACTACGGGGTACAGATATTGGACGGCCCTTATGCGGGCATGTTCTCGCGCGCCGTCGTCGTTATGGATGAGAACAACACGGTCGTGCACCAGGAGCACATCGAAGAACTTTCAACCGAACCGAACTACGCTGCGGCGCTGCGGGCGTTGGGCGTCAGCATCGACGGGGACCTTGGTAAATGAGTGAATTGATTTTCGAAAAATCTCGCGAAGGCCGGCGCGCGCATGCGCAGTCGCCTGTCGATACGCCGGAAGTAGATCTGCCGCAGCAATTTCTGCGCGACGACAGGCCACGATTGCCGGAAGCATCCGAGTTGCAGGTCGTACGCCACTACACACGCTTGTCGCAGAAAAATTTCTCGATCGATACGCAGTTTTACCCGCTCGGCTCGTGCACGATGAAATACAATCCGCGCGCGTGTAATTCGCTCGCACTGTTGCCAGGCTTTGCGGGCCGGCATCCGCTCGGTCCTGTCAGTCATGGCCAGGGTTTTCTGAGGTGCATGTACGAACTGCAGGAAATGCTCAAAGCGGTTACGGGAATGGTCGGTGTTTCGCTAACGCCGATGGCAGGTGCCCAGGGCGAATTGTCCGGCGTCGCGATGATCCAGGCCTACCATCGCGAACGCGGTGACCTGGAGCGTAACGAGATCATCGTTCCGGATGCAGCGCACGGCACGAACCCGGCGACGGCCACGATGTGTGGCTGCGTTGCGGTCGAGGTTCCGACAGGGCGCGATGGCGATATCAACGTCGAGGCATTGAAAGCCGCTGTCGGACCGAAGACGGCAGGCATCATGTTGACAAACCCGTCCACTCTCGGCGTGTTTGAGCGCGACATCATCAAGGTTGAAGGAATTGTAAAAGACGCGGGCGGACTCTTGTATTACGACGGCGCCAACCTCAACGCGATCTGCGGCAAGGTGCGACCCGGCGATATGGGTTTCGACGTGATTCACATGAATCTGCACAAGACCTTTTCGACACCACACGGTGGCGGTGGACCTGGTTCAGGCGCGATCGGTGTTGGCGAGCGGCTCTTGCCTTACATGCCGATTCCGGTGGTCACAGAGAGCGAAAAAGACGGCGAGCCGTACTACGACTGGCTAAGCGAAAAGGACATGCCGCACTCGATCGGCCGTTTGTCCGGCTTCATGGGCAATGCCGGTGTATTATTGCGCGCCTACGTCTACATGCGCATGGTCGGTCGTGACGGTATGAAGCGTATTGCCGAGTACGCGACGCTCAATGCCAACTACTTGCAGGCACGACTTCGAGATGCGGGATTTGAATTGGCGTATCCAGATCGCAGGGCGAGCCATGAATTCATCATTACGCTCAAACACGAGGCCGAGGAACTGCACTTGACGGCAATGGATGTCGCCAAGGCTCTGCTGGACCGCAATTACCATGCGCCAACGACCTATTTTCCGTTGCTCGTGCCCGAGTGCCTGTTGATCGAGCCCACGGAAACTGAAAGTAAGGAAACGCTCGATAACTTCGTCGACGCGATGGTCGATATTGCGCAAGAAGCACGTAATAACAACACGAGCTTTAAAGAGGCACCGTACAAGATGCCGGTGCGACGCCTCGATGACGTCAAAGCGGCGCGGCAGCTGGACCTCAAATACAACCCCGAGTAGCCATCGTCAATAAATAGGGGTCGAACCGCATTTTTTCTTTTTTCCCTGAAATGTGCGGTTAAGGCTTCAAAAAAATGCGGTTCGACCCCAGAATAGGGAACCCTTGCAAGCTGGGCGGGTCCACGCTACCTATGATTCACAACAGACTATTCATCGCGCTGGCAGGTTTGGCGTTGACACTTCCTGCCACGGCTGCCGAAGACACCGCCTGGACCGAGACACTTGAACGCATCTCCTCCGGTGTCGTGTCGATTCGTGTTGATAGCACGCGCGCATTCGACACCGAATGGAATTCATCCAGCCAGGCAACTGGTTTCGTGGTCGATGCCAAGCAGGGCCTGATCCTGACAAATCGCCATGTGGTGACACCTGGTCCGGTCGTTGCGGAAGCGATATTCCGCAACAATGAGGAAGTGCGGTTGACGCCGATATATCGCGATCCCGTGCATGACTTCGGTTTTTATCGCTACGACCCGGCAGATCTGCATTACATTGACCCGGCAGAGCTGCCGCTGGTTCCCGGCGGCGCCAGTATCGGCCGCGAGATACGTGTGATCGGCAATGATGCGGGTGAACAGCTCTCGATTCTTGCCGGTACGATCGCGCGCCTGGATCGCAAGGCGCCGGACTACGGCCGTGGCAAGTACAACGACTTCAACACTTTTTATTATCAGGCGGCATCGAGCACCTCAGGTGGATCGTCCGGTTCCCCTGTAGTGAATATCGATGGTGAGGTCGTCGCACTCAACGCGGGCGCGAACAATTCCGCCGCAAGTAGTTTCTTTCTGCCACTCGATCGAATTAATCGTGCACTCGATCTGATTCAGCAAGGTAAAGCGGTAACGCGTGGTACGTTGCAGACGATGTTCGAGCGCAAGGCGTATGACGAGCTGAAGCGCCTGGGGCTTACAGAGGAGTCGGAGAGAATCGTTCGCATGTTCTATCCGGAGCAAACCGGAATGCTGACGATCGAACAGGTTATTCCCCATTCGCCTGCTGCCGGCAAGCTAGCACCAGGTGACATTCTTATGCGCGTCAATGGTGAGCTCGTTAGCGAATTCATTCCCCTGGCCGCTGTACTCGATGAGTATGTCGGCGAAGAAATTGAGGTCGAGGTAGAACGCGGCGGCAGAAGTATCATCGAGAATATTCTGGTTACGGATCTGCACGCTATATCGCCGAGTGAATTCCTCGAGTTCGGCGACGCAATCGTGAACAACCTGTCTTATCAGCAAGCGCGCCATTACAACCGTTCCACGAGCGGCGTGTACGTCGCGAATCCGGGTTATTTGTTGTCGAAGTCGGCAATTCCTCGTGGCGCGGTGATCACCGAGTTTGCAGGTGAAGCCATTGAAAACATTGATGATTTTGCGGCGGCACTGGATGAGTTGGCCGATGGCGAGCGCGGGCAGCTGCGTTACGTTACGATGGACAACCCGCAAAACAGCATCGTGCGATCGCTTGAAATGGACCGCGTCTGGTTTCCGGTGCGGCGCTGTTCACGCGACGACGAAACGGGTGTCTGGCCGTGCGAGAATCTAGGGTCGGGACCTGCTCCTGCGCCGGCGAAGGTCGGTCACACCGAACTGAAGAAGTACGATGATTCGCAAGTACGGGCGATCGCGCCGTCGCTGGTTGTCGTGACATTTGATTTGCCGTACACAGTCTCGGGTGTTGCCGATCGCCACTACTATGGAACGGGCTTGATCGTCGACAAGAAACGCGGACTGGTGCTGGTTGACCGCAACACGGTACCTGTCGCCATAGGCGATGTGACTGTGACTTTCGCGGGTTCCCTGGAAGTCAAAGCCAAAGTCGAGCAACTTCACCCGCTACATAACTTCGCGATCATTTCCTACGACCCGGCGATAATCAACGATACAGCCGTCGAAGAGGCGACCTTCAACAACACGGAACTGAAGCCGGGGGACAAGCTGTGGGTGGTTGGCATCAAGGGCGACCATCAACTCGTGCATCAGGAAGGGACCGTGTCGTCGGTTGGTCCGCTGACTTTGCCGCTGTCGCGCACCTTGCGGTTTCGTGATTCGAACATCGAAGGCATAAGCCTCGTCAACGCACCAAACGATTTCGATGGTGTTCTGGTCGACAAGCGCGGCCGGGTCATGGCGATGTGGTCGAGTTTTTCGATTCAGTCCGGCGGCGAGAGCGCGCAGCTTAATCGGGGCGTCGGTGCGGATCTCGCGATGGAATTTGTCGACATCGTGCGCGAGGGGCGACCGTTCTACTCGCTTGAGGCCGAATTCGTCTATTCGCCATTGTTCGCGGCGCGAAACATGGGAGTCGACGAAGAGTGGCTGGAGCGACTGGAGGCAGACAACCCGGTGAATCGTCGTGCTCTGTCGATACCACGCCCGTCCAGTGCGGCTGTCTCAATTTTGATCTCTTCGGCGGCGCCGTCACGCCATACCGTCACCATGACCTCAGGTTTCTGTGCAGCCTTTTCAAGCGCG
>PVMS01142132.1_pt1 | contig 13281 bp, 11 predicted proteins | sample 1853461 | NCBI WGS metagenome assembly PVMS01 (sample SAMN08582032, study PRJNA380276) | Marine sediment metagenome, whole genome shotgun sequencing project. | isolation source: ocean sediment barecode stripped | collected 2017 | reverse complement strand
TTGGCTCAACAATTTAATCAGATGTGTCATAACGGTGAAATCAACACACTCCGTGGGAATATAAACAGAATGAGAACCCGAGAAGAATTAATTGAAAGTGATATTTTTGGAGATGATATAAAAAAGCTGATGAACCAATGCTAAACGGGTTACTACGTCAGGATTTGATAAATCGGTATAATAGTTTCTTATATCTTCAGGTAATAATATGCCTTTATATATTATTGTTGTTGAAGAGAAACTGGGAAAATAAAATTTTTCTCTATCTGAAAGTTTAGATCGATCAATGTTGTGTTCTGAAATCTTACGTGCTGCAAACAACTTTGCATTGAATTCATATTCGTTTAAGGGCTGTTTGTTCTTTCCTATAAAAATTTGCTCAATTGAAGGTTCTGTTTTGGACGCAACAAGACCCAGATGATTATTATTTACCGGAACTTTTCTCCAACCCAATACAGCCAATCCTTGTTTTTTTATTTCTATTTCTAAGATATTTTTGCAATAATTGAGTTGATTGTCGTTTTGAGGTAAGAATACCATTCCAACAGCATATTCCCTGGGTTCTGGCAATTTGAATGTCGTATTTTTGACAAAGAATTCATGCGGAATATCAATTAGTATTCCGGCACCATCACCCGTTTTTCCGTCAGAGCTAACAGCACCTCTATGTTCAAGCTTTATAAGGATCTTTAAAGCATCGTGAATAATTTTATTGGATTTTTCACCCTTTAGATTACATATGAAGCCAGCTCCGCAATTATCTCTTTCAAATTCTGGTAAATAAAGTCCTTGTTTCTTCATATATTACTGTTTGTATATGTTTACAAAAATAGCTAAAACGATGAATATAGTATTATATAATTACGAAAACGTTGTAATTAGTGTAATAAAACGACAAATACATTAAAAATAATTGAATTGTTAAATAATATAAACAAATTTTATGATTAATCCAATTTTAAACGGGATGTTTTACATTAAATATTTCCATAAAATGCGTATTGAGACAAATGCAATTAACAATGCCGTTCCTTTTTTAAGTTTTACGGGAGAAATTAATGTGGCACTTAATCTGGACCCTATTTGACCACCAATTAAAACGGTCACCATTAAAATTATCGTAATCGCAGGATCAATTGAAAAATTCGGATTTAAATATTGTCCGAATAAACCTGCAATAGAATTCATAAGAATAAAAAAACTTGATGTTGCAGCAATTCTTTTTGGATTGTCCCATTTCGTCATATGGAGCAGAGGAGCCAAAAAGATACCGCCTCCAATACCAACCATACCTGAAATAAAACCGATACTACCTCCATAGGAAATATCTTTACCAATGGATTTTTTTAAATCGAGATCTTTACCTTTTTCAGAAATATATTTGGAGGTCCACATTAATACTGCTGCAACAAACAACGTAATTCCCAATAAAATAAAGAAAAAAGATTGACTAATTTTTAAAAAGCCTCCAATGAATGCCATGGGAACACTGATACTTACTAATGGTAAATTTTTTTTCCAGTTAAATTGTTTATTTTTAATGAATATGTAAGTTCCTCCTGTCACCACAACGATATTACATAATAACGCGATCGCTCTTATTTGAACAAAGGCTAAAGAAGATAAAGATAATACAGCTAAATAGCTTGATCCACCACCAAAACCAACAGAAGAATAAAGGATAGCAATCAATAAAAATAACCCTATAAATTCCCAGTTGACTAAAAAAGTTTCATATAAATCTAACAATGATATCATTAACAAAAAATTAAATTTTAACAAGTAATTATCTTTAATTGAAAAACAACAAATTTAGTGACATTGTTACATCTTTAAACTAAATATTTAAAATTTATCATTTAAATGGATGAATCTTACTTTTTTTGAAGGATTCATGTAAGATTGTACTATTTTTCTTGGAATTATTGTTAAATTAACATACTTATGCAATAATAATTTATTTTTTAGTGTAATTTCTTACATCAAATGTAAGTACTTATTACACTGAAAATACAATGTTAATACATTTTTTATGTTAAATAAAAATATGAAATCGTACTGGAAAGAAAACCTTCGGTATTTGGCAATATTACTAAGTATTTGGTTTTTGGTATCCTATGTATTTGGAATTTTATTAGTTGACCAGTTAAATGTCCTCAAACTGGGTGGTTTTAAACTTGGGTTTTGGTTTGCACAACAAGGTTCAATGTATGTGTTTGTTATCTTAATATTTGTTTATGTAAGATTAATGAACAGGTTAGATAAAAAATACGGTGTGGACGAATAATTAATTTTAAAAGGATTATATAACATGGGGATATTATTATGGACCTGGATACTTGTAGGATTTACATTTGCACTTTATATAGGAATTGCGATCTGGGCCAGAGCAGGTTCCTCTAAGGAATTTTATATAGCAGGTGGTGGTGTACCGCCAATTATCAATGGTATGGCTACCGCTGCAGACTGGATGTCGGCGGCATCATTTATTTCATTGGCAGGTATCGTTTCATTTACAGGATATGACGGGTCAGTTTATCTGATGGGTTGGACAGGGGGGTATGTGCTTTTAGCACTTTTATTAGCACCATATTTGCGAAAATTCGGAAAATTTACGGTACCAGATTTTATTGGAGACAGATATTATTCTAATGTAGCGCGGGTTGTAGCTGTAATTGCAGCATTGATTGTTTCCTTTACCTATGTAGCAGGACAAATGCGTGGTGTAGGAATTGTATTTTCACGTTATTTAGAAGTAGATATCAACACGGGAGTTTATATCGGTATGGCTATCGTTTTATTTTATGCAGTATTGGGAGGTATGAAGGGAATTACTTATACGCAGGTAGCACAATATTGTGTTTTGATATTTGCATTTATGGTTCCGGCAATATTTATTTCTTTTCAAATGACAGGAAATCCCATTCCTCAAATTGGATTTGGCGGAACAGGTGAAGATGGGGTGTTTTTACTGGATAAATTGGACGGATTGCAAAGAGAGCTGGGTTTTCATGAATATACTTCGGGAAGTAAATCAATGATTGATGTATTTGCGATAACTACCGCCTTAATGGTTGGTACCGCCGGTTTACCGCATGTTATTGTCCGTTTCTTTACAGTTCCTAGAGTAAGAGATGCACGTGTATCTGCGGGATGGGCTTTATTATTCATTGCTATTTTATATACTACTATACCGGCCGTTGCTGTTTTTTCCCGAACTAATTTAATAGAAACAGTGAGTAATTCCAAATATGATGAGTTACCTGAATGGTTCGGAAATTGGGAGAAAACAGGATTGTTGAAATTCGATGATAAAAATGGAGATGGAGTCGTACAATACGTAGCTGATGTTTCAACCAACGAACTTACCATTGACAGAGATATAATGGTACTGGCGAATCCGGAAATTGCTAATTTACCAAATTGGGTAGTTGCCCTGGTTGGAGCCGGTGGATTGGCAGCAGCATTATCAACCGCTGCAGGATTATTATTAGTAATTGCTTCTTCCATATCACATGATTTAATTAAGAAAATGATTCAACCTGCTATTTCTGAAAAAGGAGAATTGCGGGCAGCCCGCATAAGTGCATTTGTCGCAGTGTGTATAGCCGGTTATTTTGGTATCAATCCACCTGGATTTGTAGCTGCTGTTGTTGCCTTGGCTTTCGGATTGGCAGCAGCATCCTTCTTTCCGGCAATTATTTTAGGTATTTTTGACAAAAGAATGAATAAAGAAGGTGCAATAACCGGAATGATAATTGGACTGGTATTAATGCTTTTTTATATGCTAAAATTTAAATTTGGAATTTTTGATGGAGGAAAAACGGCAGTAGCAGGATTAAAAACAGATTGGTGGTTCAATGTTGGAAATGGAGGAATTTCCCCTGAAGGATTTGGAACAATTGCAATGATTGTTAATTTTACGGTGTCGGTTGTAATTTCCAGATTGACACCTGCACCACCTCAGGCTGTTCAGGATATTGTTGAAGATATCAGGATCCCTTCTGGGGCCGGAGAGGCACAGAAACATTAATTCAAGTTTAGTAACAATAGTATAGATAAAATAAAATATTTTAGTTCAACATTGAAAGATTTATAATTAAGAAATATTACACCATGAGTAATTACCATATAAAGCATTTAGAAGAATATTATCAAGTTTATAGAAAATCAATCAGATTCCCTGAAAATTTTTGGGAGGAAGTTGCAGAGGAACATTTTATGTGGCGCAAACGATGGAATAAAGTGTTGAGCTGGGATTTTACCAAGCCAGAAGTAAAATGGTTTGAAGGGGCAAAATTAAATATAACCGAAAACTGTATTGATAGGCATTTACTTATAAGAGGTGACAAAACAGCGATCTTATTTGAACCAAATGACCCAAATGAAAAATCACAACGCATTTCATATAGAGAATTATATGAACGGGTAAATAAATTTGCAAATGTATTAAAAAAACAGGGCATTGAAAAAGGAGACAGGGTATGTATTTATTTGCCCATGATTCCGGAACTGGCTATTTCTCTATTGGCTTGTGCACGTATTGGCGCAATACATTCTGTAGTTTTTGCAGGATTTTCCTCAACGGCATTAGCTACAAGAATTAATGATTCTGATTGCAAAATGGTAATTACTTCGGATGGCTCTTTCAGGGGGAATAAAACAATAGATCTGAAAAAAATTATTGATGATGCATTGGATGACTGTCCCTGTGTTGAGACTGTTTTAGTTGTAAAACGCATACAATCGGATATACAAATGAAAGAGGGGCGTGATAAATGGTTGCAACCATTACTTAATGAAGCTTCTGATGCTTGTAAACCGGAAATTATGGATGCTGAAGATCCGTTATTCATTTTATATACTTCAGGTTCTACCGGAAGTCCGAAGGGTATGGTACATTCAACCGCCGGTTATATGATCTATACCGCGTATACCTTTAAAAACGTTTTCAACTATAGAGAAAATGATGTGTTTTGGTGTACAGCAGATATTGGGTGGATCACCGGACATAGTTATATTGTGTATGGACCATTAGCAAATGGAGCTACTACTGTCATGTTTGAAGGGGTTCCAAATTTTCCGGATTGGGGACGTTTTTGGGAGATTGTCCAGAAACACAAAGTTACACAGTTTTATACAGCACCAACAGCTATTCGTGCATTGGCCAAAGAAAAATTGGATTTTGTAGAGAAATACGACCTGTCGTCATTAAAAGTATTAGGTACGGTAGGGGAACCAATAAATGAAGAAGCCTGGCATTGGTACAATGATAATGTGGGTAAAAGAAAAAGCCCTATTGTTGATACCTGGTGGCAAACCGAAACTGGTGGAATTATGATTTCTCCAATTCCATTTGCTACACCAACTAAACCTACCTATGCCACTTTACCATTACCGGGTGTTCAATTGTCTTTAATGGATGAAAACGGACAAGAAATAACCGGAAATCAGGTGGATGGTAGATTGTGTGTGAAATTCCCTTGGCCTTCAATGGCAAGAACCATTTGGGGAAACCATGAGCGATATAAAGAGACCTATTTCTCAGTTTTTGAAAATATGTATTTTACAGGAGATGGAGCACTTCGAGATGAGGTTGGGTATTACAGAATTACAGGGAGAGTAGATGATGTTATCATAGTTTCAGGACATAATTTAGGGACTGCACCAATTGAAGATGCGATAAATGAACATCAGGCTGTCGCTGAGTCAGCGGTTGTTGGCTTCCCGCATGATATTAAAGGCAATGCTTTATATGGGTATGTAATTTTAAAAGAAATTGGAGAAACTCGTATTCATGATAACTTACGTAAAGAAATTAATCAGATTATTACAGAGCATATTGGACCAATTGCTAAATTGGATAAAATTCAGTTTGTTCCAGGATTACCAAAAACGCGTTCAGGGAAAATAATGAGGCGTATCCTGCGTAAAATAGCAGAAAAGGAAACTTCCAATTTAGGTGATACTTCAACACTTTTAAATCCGGACGTGGTACAAGCCATAATAGATGGTTCGTTGATCAATTAGATCCAATAATATCAATGAAACGCTCTCATTTTCGAGAGCGTTTTTTTTGGAGAACAACGAATATAAATTGTATCCTGCAAAAGGTGACATAGTAGTTTTTTGAGAAGTTAAGCGTTGATTTTACAGCAAGCCCTTTTTGTCTTTATTTTTAAATAAATCGGAATAATGCAGCGTTCGTTCCTGTCTAATTTTCGAAATTATTTTTAAAAAGAGAAGTCCGGTGAGATATGCATCACCTGAAGCTGTATGGCGATCGTGTTTTGGAATATTGAATTCATCACATAAAACATCTAAGGAAAAATGATTTTCATTCTTCTCCTGTAATTTTTTATATAAAATACCTGTATCAATATTTTTATTTTTTAGATTTGGAAGCCCCATGTTTTTTAAACCAGTATTTATCATTTCAATATCAAAAATCGCATGATGGGCTATCAAAACAGCATTATTAATATATTCTATAAAACTTTCGATTGCATCAGCTTCATTCAATTTTTCAAGATTGCTTTCTTTTAGAATTCCATGTATTTCAACGGTGTCAGGATTAAATTCATTTTGTTTTATATACACTTCAAGACTATCAGAGACATCTATTTTATTATTGCAAATGCCAATTGCTCCAATTGATAATAATTTAGCGGTCGATGTGTTCAATCCGGTGGTTTCGGTGTCGAACACAACAAAACGTGTATTATCAAAACTTTTTGGCTGTTTTTGCTTGAAATAATTCAGATATTCCTTCCAGAATAGCGGATGATTTTTATGTTTGAACCAGGAAATCATTACATCATTTGAAATAAGTTATATCGTACATTTAGTAATTCCTGAATGTCTTTAATGGGTTTAAAGCATCCTTTTAATTTCAGTTTTTCAGATTTGCTTAGATTGTTCAGATCAACATATTTGCCTGAGTCGTTATGCTTAAGGCCTTGTTTTGCGCGGTATCTCATCAATATTTTAAACGAATCAACGCAAGAGAGATATAGGTCTTTGTTTTGAGATTCAACTTTAACCAATTTCAAAAAACGCTGAATCGTATTGTTTTTATCTTTAAAATTATGAGATAAAGTAATCAATCTGGCCGCATCAATTAAAGGCATCATCGCTCTGCTTTTTAAATCGAAATGATTTTTATGTTCGCCGTCCTGTTCCACTAAAAATTGCCTGAAAAACCCCAAAGGTGTCGGGTTTCTCAGGGCATTTCTTCCTAAAAAATTAAAAAATATTTCATAAGTATTAATTGAATTGAATATACTTTTTGTCATGTTGTCCACCAATTTTTTGTCTCCGTAAATTAATTCATAATCAAAAAATATTGTACTCATCATCACGGCCTCTTCAGTAGGTTTGGTAATCCAGTTGTTGAACTGATTTTTCCATTCTGTGAGCGATAAACACCATTCCGGGTTGCTTGCCATCATTTCTGCAGGGCAAAATTCGTAACCGACAGCATGAAGTTTAGCGTTTATTTTTTTTGAAAGTTGAATAAAATATGCTTTTGTGTTTTGATATTTTTTTTCCGGTACATCTTCAAAAATCAGTGCATTATCCTGATCAGTTAAGAGTAATTGTTCCTTTCTTCCCTGACTTCCTAAAGCCAGCCAGCCAAATTTTACCGGTGGTTGATTTTCCATTTCATCAATAGAAAGTTCAATAGCCTTCATTGAGATGGCGTCGTTTATTTCTGAAATAATTTTTGAAATAAATACAATAGGAATTTTTTGTTCAAGATACCCCTTTAGCATATTTGAAGTTTTTTCTCTGATAAATTTTAAAGTAGTTACATCTTTTGCTCGTTTCAATTCTTTAATGAGTGCAGATGGATTATTACCATGCAAAACAACAATATCATGTTCAGATAAAAGCCCTGTCAATTCAGAATCTGGCGTACCATCTTTAGTAATGCATAAATGCGTTATTTTACCTTTTATCATTACAATTTGAGCTTCGGCTACAGTGATATTTTCCGGACAAGTAATAACGGGAGATGACATGATTGCTGTAACTTTTTCGTCAATAGACACTAGTCCCGTGGCTATTTTTAAACGCAAATCCTTATCTGTAATAATACCGATAGGATTTTTATTTTCTACGATAAGTACAGATCCAACTCGCAGAGTACTCATTATTTGAGCCGCTTCTTTGATAGTGGAAGATTTTGTACATGTAACAGGGTTTTTACTGAATTCAGCTGTTTGTATATCGGATAAATTAGGATTGTTTGATTCTAAACTTTCAATATTGGCAAATAAATGTCCCTTATTATTTTTCTCATATGGGTTCTTAATATTTGATAAAAAACTAGCAATAAGAAATTTATTAGCCTTAACATTGGTGTCAATGATCTCTTTTAAGATTTCTACTGAAATTTCATATAAAATAGATTCTTCATCAGTTTTTGCACTCATTAAATAACAATCGTTTTGAAGCAATGGACGCAACCCAAAAATATCACCTTCATCACAAATATCTACTAGAATTTCTTCATTTTCAGTAGTTCTGTATAGGCCAATTGCACCGTCTTTTACAATATAAAAATGCTTGGGTGGTTTTTCACCTTGTTTAAAAACAAAATTATTTTTTTCCAGATATGAAACTTTAACGTGAGACGCAATTTTAAGTAGTTCTGCTGTTTCCAAAACATCAAACGGAGGGAAGTTTTTTAAAAAATCAACTATTCGTTCTGCAATTGTGTTTTTCATAAAGAAATTAAAAAGGGATACGATTAATAAAATTACAAAAAAATGTTGGTTTTAACCATAATAACGAAATGTGAATAGTTTAATCAGGGACTTTTTATTACCATTCGAATCAAATATATTTTTAATTGTAAAATGGTATTTTCTAGCTTTTTCTGAGTTTAGTCATGTTAAAGATTTATTAAAATATGTAATTAATATATTTAGTTGATTACCTTGTAAGCATAAAAAAATCAATCACAAATGAATTTCAAAAAAATAACTGTATTAGTAACGGCATTAATAGCAGGTTTTTATGTGAGTGCTCAAGACCTCACATTTGAAGAGTACAATCCAGCTTCAACCCTTGTTGTACCCAAATACAGTGTAAAAAGAGCAAAGTTTCCGTTTATTGACGTACACGGACATCAATATAGAATGCCTACTCAAGATCTATCACCTGTTGTTGCAGCAATGGATACGCTGAATATGAGTATTATGGTAAATTTAAGTGGTCGTTCCGGGGAGGATCTTAAGAAATCTGTAAAAAATATCAAAGATAATTTTCCGAATCGGTTTGTCGTTTTTGCCAACATCAATTTTGAAGGATTAGATGATAAGGATTGGGCAGTTAAAAAAGCACTTCAGCTGGAGCAAGATGTGAAGAATGGAGCAAAAGGATTGAAAATCTATAAAAGTTTGGGATTGAGGAATAATGATGTGAATGGTAAAAGAATAGCCATTGATGATGAACGTTTGCATCCCATCTGGAAAAAATGTGGAGAATTAGGGATTCCGGTTTTAATTCATTCGGCCGATCCAAAATCTTTTTGGGATGAATTTGACAAGGATAATGAGCGTTGGCTGGAATTGAAAACACATCCTCGTAGAAAACGTAGTGATACTAACCATGTCAGTTGGCAACAAATTATGAATGAACAGCACAATCTGTTTAAAACACATCCTAAAACAACATTCATAAATGCTCATATGGGTTGGTATGCCAATGATTTGGGTAAATTAGGAGAGTTGTTGGATGCTATGCCTAATATGAACGTTGGTATAGGTGCAATCATTGCTGAATTGGGGCGTCAGCCAAGATTTGCAAAAGCTTTTTTTGAAAAGTATCAAGATCGGATTTTATTTGGAAAAGATAGTTGGAAGCCGGACGAGTTCCCAACCTATTTCAGAGTGTTAGAAACTGCCGATGAATATTTTCCGTATCATAAGAAATACCATGCTTTTTGGTCAATGTACGGGTTGGATTTGTCGGATGATATACTAAAGAAAGTTTACTATAAAAACGCATTGCGATTGGTACCAGGATTGGATAAAAGCATGTTTCCTGATTAATAGTAGGGCCCATAATTTTTGAATAAAGATGAGGTTTGCTAAATAACCTTAAATAAATTTTTACAAGATAAACTTATCAATTAGATGCATTCCAATCGTTTCTGAACCGAATGAGTTCATTGTCAATCTGTTTTTTTGATAAAGAAATCAATTCATCTGCGTTGTCAGAATATATAGGATCTAAATAACTCAATTTAATTTCAGTTCTCCATTTTCCAAAACACTTCAAAAAATGAGGTAAAAAGGTGTCATTCCCTATCCAGGCATCTCCAAGATTTTTATAATCTATAGCGATTGGTATTACAGGTTTACCTAGTTGAGCCGCAATATAAAAAGCTCCAGGTTTAAAATGAATGGTAATTGGTTCAATATGCGTGGTACCTTCGGGAGTGTTTAAAATTGAAAATCCACTCTCCAATACCAAACTAATATCATTCAATGTTTTTTCTTTATTAGATTTAATTTGTCTATTTACAAAAATAACACCAGTAGACTTGCATACCATACCAATTAATGGCCAGGAAGCAACTTCTATTTTTGCAATTGGGTAGGCTAAAATATTTCTTAAAATAACAATCGAATCAAAGTAACTTCTATGATTTGAGATTATCAAACCGGAATTAGTAGGTTCTTCCCCGTAAATTGTAATTTTTGTACCTAAAATATGATGAGAAATTCGTATAATAACTCGTCTGATTACTATACCACGTTCTAACTTTTTCGCCTTGGGTTTATAAAAAAAATTAATAAATATTATAAAACCGAATACAATTAATGTAATTAACAAAAGCAGTATTAATCTAATAATTCCCAGTAAAGGTTGAATTACCTTCATTTAATCAAAATAACTAAATGTTTCTCCTTCTTTAATTTTTAGTAGGGTTTCATAAATTAATTTAATCACATTTTCAACATCATCTTTATGTACCATTTCAACGGTTGTGTGCATATACCGAAGTGCTAAAGATATTAAAGCGGAAGGGACACCACCATTACTGTATGCAAAAGCATCCGTATCAGTTCCGGTTACACGGGACGATGCCAAACGTTGAAAAGGAATTTTTTTCTCAACGGCAGTATTCACAATTAGATCTCGTAATTTATGTTGTATTGCGGGGGCATAGCTTATTACAGGACCATCACCCGAAATAGTATCGCCTTCTTTCTTTTTATCAATCATTGGCGTGGTTGTATCATGGCAAACGTCAGTAACAATTGCTATGTTAGGTTTGATGGTTTGCGTAATCATTTCAGCCCCTCTTAAGCCAATTTCTTCCTGAACAGAGTTGGTAATGTACAACCCAAAGGGTAGTTTTTTATTGTTTTCTTTCAATAAACGGGCTACTTCAGCAATCATGAACCCACCCATTCTATTGTCAAGGGCTCTGCAAACAAAGTTGATTTTGTTAAGAATGAAAAATGTATCGGGATAAGTGATAACACATCCCACATGAATTCCAAGTTTTTCAACTTCTTCTTTCTTTTTGCAGCCAACATCAATAAAAATATTTTCTAATTTTGGAGTTTCTTCTTTGGCTCTTAAACGGGTGTGAATTGCGGGCCAGCCAAAAACACCTTTGACAATGCCTTTTTTTGTATGAATATTTACAATCTTTGAGGGTGCAATTTGATGATCACTTCCTCCATTTCTAATAACATATATCAATCCTTCTGCAGTAATATAATTGACATACCAGGAAATTTCATCGGCATGCCCTTCGATAACTACTTTAAATTCAGCTTCAGGATTAATAACGCCAACAGCTGTTCCGTAACTATCAGTAATAAAGGTATCGACATAAGGCTTCAAATAATCCATCCAAATTTTTTGACCTTCACTTTCATAACCGGTTGGAGAGGCATTATTTAAGTATTTTTCCAGAAAAGTGAGCGACTTTTTATTCAATATTTTTTTAGACATATTCAATGTATTGTTTTAGTTAACGAATATAGTAAATTGTAGGATATTCAAATAATAAAAAAAACGTTTTATACATTATAGTATTAATTGTAAATTTGAAACGTTTTAGTTGTAAAAAATAATGAGTAATAATTTTAAGAAGATACTAATTTTATCAGCACTGCTTGTAAGTGCTGTTCTTTTTGCTCAGGTGGAAAAGGAACAAGATTCCATAGCTTTAAGCGATCGCTATATTGTTTTTGAGGGTGACACCTTATTAATTGAATTGGATGAAGTCCTATTATTGAAATCACTGAAATTTAAGACTAATTATGATAGACGTTATTATTATTGGTTTAGAAAAAAAACAATGAAGGCTTATCCTTATGCTAAATTAGCCGCTGACAGATTAGATGTTTTGAATGAAAGGTTGGATAATATAAAATCGAAGAGAAGAAAAAGACAATATACAAAGAGAGTCCAAAAATTTTTAGAAGAGGAATTAACAAGCCAGCTAAAAAAACTTACACGGACAGAAGGACGAATACTAATAAAGCTTATTCATAGACAAACTGGGGAAACTGCTTTCGAATTGATAAAGGGATTGCGGAGTGGTTGGAAAGCTTTTTGGTATAATACTACGGCAAGATTATTTAAACTATCATTGAAAGACGAATATGATCCTGTAAATAGTAAAGAGGACTATTTGATTGAAGATATTTTACAGCGTGGTTTTGTAGATGGTGTTTTGAAAGAACAAAAGTCAAAACTTGATTTTAAGTACATTGAATTAGGATCAAGATGGGTTGATGTCCCAAAGCCTCCTTCAAAAAAATAAGGGTTGATACTTTTTGTATTGCTTATTAAAAAAATTTAGACTATATTAGCTGTCCGATTTTCGAGAATAAACTCCAACGTATTTTTTTCAGAATTTTGTAAATAACGTAAATTCCAAAACTTGTATTTATGTAAAAAATTTCAAAAAAATATTGATATTAAAATATTGATTGAAATAATTAGGGAGTGGGTTTTTGATCTTAAGAAGTTGAGTTTAAGCCTCTCTTAAATTTTGATTTTGGGATGGTTTACATAAAATTAAAAAATAGTTAAAATATATTTTGGTGGATTAGAAATAAGGTTTTACATTTGCAGCCGCTTTGGGGTATATGGTGTTGGTTAATAAAGGGATTTTGGAATGATTTTCAGGGAAGATCAGTTAGTTCGATTCTAACATTTCGACAAGGGTTTGATAGCTTTCGGGTTTTATTGGATCGAAAAGAATAAGTTCATTGAAAATATTGAAATTGACAGCGTAAAATT
>PVMS01102777.1_pt1 | contig 13282 bp, 13 predicted proteins | sample 1853461 | NCBI WGS metagenome assembly PVMS01 (sample SAMN08582032, study PRJNA380276) | Marine sediment metagenome, whole genome shotgun sequencing project. | isolation source: ocean sediment barecode stripped | collected 2017 | reverse complement strand
CCGCGATCAAGAACACGACCATGGGCTATGGGCGTTCGATCGTCGCCGAGAACAACTACGGAGGGGAGTTCTACGAAGTCGGCGAGTTTCCACGCGGCATCGCTCGCGTAGATGTTCGCGAAGACTACCGTGGCTGCGATGTCGTCTGGGAGAACTACGAGGTCTCGTCCCAAGTTCCCCCACGCCTGTCCACGGGCGACGGACACATCTGGCTGTATTCGCACCGGATGGGAATGGGCGAAGACGTTCACGCGTACTACCTCAGCGCGCTCGACTTCGAGACTGGCGAGGTCGCTTCGGAGATATTCATTGGTAGCGGTAAGCGGATCGACAACCCGATGCTTTCCGTCGATTTTCTCGAAGGAGGGGTCATGATCGCCGGCGTCCGAAACGGCATCATCACCTTGTGTGACTCGGAGCTCGACGCAAATGGGACGCCGGTCTGCTCGAAGGGCGTCGTCGATAGCGGTGGTTCCGGCGGCTGTGCGGTGTCCGAGGGCCGTCGCCCCTTCGCCGGCACCTTGCTCCCGTTGATTCTGGCTGGAGCTCTGTCGCTATGGCACCGCCGCCGCCGCCGCAATTCGCTGTCGCGTTAGCTGCTCATCGCGTCGACGGCCACCTAAGATTCAAGTGTCATCCAGACAATCGAGGGAGTCGCGCCCCGTGCACCGGTTCAGCTCGGTGAGGCAGGTGCTGTAGTTTGGACAACGGGCGGAGTCGGCGGTGCAGTCCGGGGTGCAGATGTTTGCTGCAGGGTCTGCGCAAAACGTGTTGCAGTCTGTATCAGCGCACCATGCGAGCTCGCCGTAGCAACTCGTGCACTCGGACGACAGCCCCGGCACCCGCGCCTCCAGGCAGCGGTTGACACAGTCGACGAACGGGCCGTGCCCGAGGCCCTGGCAAGGCGTTCCGCAGAACGCGGCCTGCCAGCGGAAATTTGGCAGGGTCATGCCGATCACCCCGAGATCGGGGTCGTTGATGCAAGCGTCTCCTACGATGCCGACACCACCCATCCCGGCGGCGCCACCCATCCCGCCAGCGCCGCCAGCACCCCCGGCACCGTTCGTGCCCGAGACACCGCCCGTACCTCCAGATCCAGCGCGACCGCCGACGCCACCCGTGCCCGGGGTCGCCCCTGCGCCGCCCGTGCCTGGGGTCGCCCCCGCCCCAGCTGTTCCGCCTGTGCCCCCGCCTGGTGGCGGGGGCGCAACCCCGTCGGAGCAGGCGCCCGCCCAGGCCACCACAGCAACAAGACCGATCAGCCGAACCACATCCATCGACCCACAGGTTACCACGGGGACACGCACCCCCTCCAAAACACCCCTGATCTCAGGTTGCGACCCACACCGCGATACTTCGCTACAAGACTGGGGTTTGTCATCGACCAGGCCGCAAGCCCACCGCAGGACCTGGTCGGAGCATCGAGACATCAACGAAGTCTGCTGGCTACTAGCCTCGTCCCCGCGGGTTTTCTCGTCACGATTTGCGCGTCCGGCGCCTGAATGACACCGTCTTGCATTCGATGAGCCAAGAGAACAACCCATCTCGTGCGAAGCGGCCGCCAGCCCGAGGAGGCATATCCCTGGGGCGACTCTTCGGAATTGAAATCCGGCTCGACTTCAGTGTGCTCATCGTCTTTGCGCTGGTCGTCTACAGTCTGGGAGCCGGGTTGTTCCCTAGGTGGCATCCCAGCTGGGGATCCGCCCTGACCTGGAGCACGGCACTGGCTGCCGGCCTCTTGTTCTTTGCGTCTCTGCTGGCTCATGAGCTCTCCCACTCCGTAGTCGCCAAGCTTCGCGGTATCCCGGTGCCACGGATCACGCTCTTCGTCTTCGGTGGCATATCCGAGCTCGAACGGGAGCCGGATACGCCAGCGACCGAGCTCCTAATCGCGATCGTCGGTCCAGCGATGAGCGCCTTTCTCGGCTTTGCATTCACCTGGCTCGGAGCCTCCTTGGCTGGCGCGGACTTCGCGGATGCCGTCTTCAAGGATTCCGAAGCGGCGATGGCGAATCTGGGGACGGCTGCGACCCTGTTTCTCTGGTTGGGTCCCATCAATTTGATGTTGGCCTTCTTCAACCTGATTCCGGGTTTCCCGCTGGACGGTGGGCGGGTGCTGCGCGCCATCCTGTGGGCCATTTCCGGTGACCTTCAGAGCGCGACCTTGTGGGCCTCGAACATGGGCCGGCTCTTTGCTTGGACGCTCATGGGCTTCGGCGTGCTGCAATCGTTCGGAGGCGCGTTCGCGCAGGGCATCTGGTTGCTCTTGATCGGCTGGTTCCTCAACAACGCTGCCCGCAACAGCTACACACAGCTACTCGTCCAGCAGGCATTTGACGAGCTCATCGTCGGGAACCTGATGCGAACACATTTCGAGGTCGTTCATCCCGACCTGACGCTGGATGCGTTCGTGAACGAGCTCTTGCTCCGCAGTGCCCAGTCGGCCTGGCCCGTAGTGGAGGACGGCAAAGCTGTCGGCCTCATCACGTTCGACGACGCGCGTGTCACCAGCGAGGAAGAGCGCGGCACACAAACCGTGCGCGACGTGATGAGCCCAATCGACGAGCGTCTTCGTCCCGACGTCGGTGGCCGCGATGCGCTTCGTGCCTTGGCCGAGTCAGAAAGGGATCCACTGCCCGTCATGCAGGGAGACACGATCGTTGGCCTGCTTCACCGAGGCGACATCACCCGTTGGTTGGCTCTTCACCAGTTGGAGGCACAGCAGCATCGATGACCATCGACACTCGACTCGCGAGCTAGTAGGCGAGGTCGTCTTCGCGCCGACGGGACGTGACGTACGCTACGCCGCCGAGCAACAAAACCAGGGCGCTGCCTGCCGCGCTCGGGTCGAGCTCTGGCACACCGACACTGCTCTTGTGACCCTTGTAAGTCTTGTGCCCCTTGTTCGACCCACCCCGGGCCTGCACATCGGGTGTAGGACTCAACATCCAAGCACCGATCACGATCGACAAACCGAGGAGCAGACGTTTCATGACTCTTCTTCTTCCGCCCCAAGGGCAAATACAACGCTTTACATATGTACGCCTAAGAACGGGCGAGCGCAATTAAAAAGCAGCAGGAAAAATCAGATTTGTGATGTATTCCCCAATATTTAGAGACTTTCGATTGAAGTCCCAAGATGTTGCGATGGAGCTTACATTGCTGCGCTGCGTTGTTGTCTTGCTGCGCCAATTCGGGAGAATGACTCAGCTCCTGTCACAGCTCGGCTGCCGGTTTTACGAGGACACTGCCCCAGAGCATGGCCCGGTCATCGGCGGCGCGATTCGCCGGTGAGCCGGCGTCCGCATCGCCGAAGCTGCGAAGCACGGTGGTCGCGTCCGGTGCGGCGGCGCGCTGGACGGCAGCAATCAGCCTTCGTCGGTAGGTGTCGTCGACTCCGTCCAGAATATTCGAGAGTGTGAAGCCATCGAAGCTGGCGCGCGGCGTGTTCTCCAGAAACTCCGCAGCGTCCGCGTGCACGAGCCGAACGTCTTTCGCTTGTGGGGTAGGGGGCTCGAACGAGAGCTCGCCCAACAGAAGGGAACGCGCGTAGAGGTTCGTGCGATTGGGGTGCCGTTCGAAGCAACGCTCCATGCGCCCGCGCATGACCGCTCCGAGCTTCTTGGGCAGGAAGTCGAGGAAGCGAGGCGCGTACACCGAACGAAGCGCGGTCACCGAGAAAAGCGCGTCGATCGACGTGCGAAAGCGCCAGGTGTTGAGCTCCCTCTGCCAGTAGGCCATTTGTTCGGCCGGGTCGTCGAGCTCGAGGAAAGCGCTGACCCGCGACGGCCACCAACCCGCGATGGGGCCGAAGAATCGCATGAAATCCATGATGCGTTCGGCCCTGCCACGGAAGCCCGGGTCGCCGTCGAAGCGGCGCTCGGCGTAGGCGAGCTGAATAGGATTGATGTCGACCGCAACGACTTCATGATGGGGAGCGAGCTTCATCGCGGTGCAACCCGCCGACGCGATGCAAAACACGCGGCTCCCCTGCCGGAAGGCGTTCAGTTCGATCGAAGCATCCTCGTACATGCGCCCAAACAGCACTTGCCGAGGACCGACGCGCGCGTCGAGGCGGCCCCGTTGCCAGACGGTCACCGCGGTGCTCACGGCCACATCCTCGCGGGGAGGCTCGCCGACACCCACGCCAACACGAGGAACGCGAAGTTCTTGACGATCATCCCGCGCGGGTCGTGAATGACGTCGCGCGCCCAGATCAGGCCGTTGGCGTTCAACGACACGAGCAGCACGGTTTGCGCAATCACGCAGAGCAACGGCGCGACACCGCTCAGGACCCACAAGGCCAGAGTGACTTCCACCGCGCCGAGGGCCATGAGAAAGGACATTCCGAAGCGCTGCCCGTAACGCGGCACCGCCTTGGCGACCTCGAACTCACGCGGCTCTCCGCGGAGCAACTTGCACCACAGGCCCTCGTAGAGCCAGACCGCGGCTACCGCGATTCGAATCAACCAGTAAGGCGGCATCAGCTCAGGCATGGCGATCCTTCACTGCGATTCGACCGCGCGTCGCATGGAGCTCAAGAGGTAGCGGTGGAACCAATGGCAGACCAGGCATTCCAGCGGCCTCCAGAACCAACGCGGCCACTTGGTGCTGACATAGCGGGTTTCGACCGCGACGTCGGTCAGGCCATCAGCGACCTCGCGCAACGTGTAGCGGCCACCCGAGAGCCGCATTCCTCCACCTACGGAGAGCGCTTGCTCGGCGACCTCGAACTCGTAGAACTGGCCCCGTTCGATCCGCGTGACACGTTTCAGCAAGTGCCCGCCCTCGTACAAACACATCGCTTCGCCGCCGACCTCTGAAACCTTCCCCTCGGTTCGGATGGGAACAGGCAGGAGCAGGCGCAGATGCGTTGGTGGCCGCCCGCCGATCTCTTCGTAGAACAGGAGCCCCTTCCATACCTCATCCGTTGAAGCGGCGAAGGTCATTCGGGTTGTCACAGATGAGGAATGGGTCGCGACGGCCGCCGAATCGCCAAGCTCTTCTGTGACCGCAGCCTTCATCTCATGAGTCATCGCTCTGCTCCATATCGGACTTCAGTAGGGGCAACAAGGAGGGAAGGCCAGATGGCGCGAGCATCTCTCGCGGACTTGGACCGCACGATGGGCGTGCTCGACCAACTCGATCTCGACGCCGTCAAGCGTCCCCTCTGTTGTTACCAAAGCGACCAGTGGCCTGCGAGAAGCACTTGCATGGCAATCAGCGCATTGGTCACCGCGTGCGCCACGATTGCGTCGCTCAGCAGCCCACGGCGCTTCTGCGCATAGGCATAGAGAACGCCGGCCGCGAAACCGCCGATCCACTGCTGGTGGGCCGCGGCGAACGCCAACGAGGAAATCAGCACGGGCCACCAATGCCACTGGTCGTATGGCACTTTGGTGAAGTCGGACGCGACGAGACGTCTCAACAGAAAGCCGCGGAATGCGAGTTCCTCCACGATGGGCACGACCAGCACCGCCCCGAGCATGCGGCCGATGATCCACACGGCGACAAGAGGTGTCGCGAGCTCGGAGAGCGCCTCCGGAGGTGCTTCTGCGGCGTAGGGAGCAGTCAGCGCGGAGATTCCGATCCACAGCACATAGACGGCGATGCCGGTGCCCACGGCGTGCCAGGAAACGATGCTGCGGCCGCGAAGCTGATGCCGAAGCCCGGCTACGTAGTCCTGCCGGTACCAGGCGAGCGCGAGCAGGGCGACGACGACGCGGAGGGGATAGAAGTAGTCAAAATCGTCAATGAACAGCCCGGTGATCAGTGCCGTCGCCACCACGGAAAGAAGTGGGAGCAGAAAAGGCGCGCTTGGATTGGTAGTCCGACGGCGCGGATCGGACGACTCCGAGGCGAACCAGCCGACCCTCTGAGTCAGCCAAACGGCGCCGAGGACCACACCGCAAAAGACCAGCCAACCAGCTTTGGAATGAAAACCTCCGATCGCGACCTCGGGGGACCAGAAGTGGCCCACCAGGATCAACGCAACGATGCGCAGGATGTTGAGCAGCCACATCAGGACGATCGCTGCCGGAATCAATACGAGCACGTTTGGAAAGCGCAGGCGTTTTCGGAAGCCCACAAGGTACGCCGATAGAAACACCAGGATGAGTCCAATGCCTTCATATCCGGAGCAGACGGGCGCCACATGGACCCAGAACTCCTCAGTGCCGATCTCGACATTCGCGGGGTCGAAGTAGATCGGTGAAACGAGGAGATCCAGCACCCAAGCAACCGCGTGCAACGTCACCGGGGCCAGCCGATCCCAAAGCTCGGCCGTCGCCAGGCCAGCGCCCAAAGCAAGGAGAGCGAGTAGGGTCGCAAGCGCAAGACGGATCGCCAGTTCACGAACAAGTGGGAGGACGCGGCGCTTTCCGAGGGCGATGGGCGCCAGCGAGATGGCGGTTGCGATGCCAGCGAGGAGCCAGAGTCCAGTCCAGAGCCACACTGGGCCTGCCGGAAGATGATCGCGCTCAAAGAGTAGCGCCGTCAGCGAAAAGAAGGCCACGAAACATGAGATATGCACCACTAACCGAGGCCAAAATAGGGTCTCGCCGTTTCCGGGATCGCGCGACAGCGCCTCCCGTATCTCGGTTCCGCCCAACATCCAGAGTGCCGTCCCGAATGCAATGATGGCAGGCCCAACGAGGCCCATTCGACCGAGCCCGGCGAACGCGCCGCCCGTTTCGAGGAGTGGGATCGCGTCGAAGCTGAGGCTCACGGCGAGGTACTCAATCGCGAGAAGAGCCACTGCGGTTAGCGGACGCAGGTACCAACGCTGCGACGCTTGCTCGCTCATTGCCTCAAGGTTAGTCGGTCCGCGACTACCTAGCTAGTCTCGGTACACCGTCAACTTGCTCCGCTAAGGCGCCTTGTATTCGATGATCTTCGCGCGCTTTCCGGTGAGGTGGCCCGTCTGGTAGCGGAGCCAGCCTTGGGCTTCGGGGAACTTCGAGAGCATGAGGAACGTGGCCACCGTATGGGGGCGAGGCTCACCATCTCGTCGCAAGCGCATGGCGATGCGTGCGACGTTGAGCGGGTAGAGCAGCAGCAAGGCGAGCGAGAGTCCGCTCGTGAAACCGCTTAGCCCGAGTGCGGTCGCGGGCAAGACGAACGCCCACAGCATCGTCTTCAGCGACTTTGTGGCTCGCCGACGCGCGGACGATTCCGTGTGCATGGCGGCGACCTCCGCGTACGCATGCCCTGCGCGCACGGCTCGTGTCCACCACTGCGAAAAGCGGGTCACGTTCGCGTCGTGCAGGGTCATCTCATGATTGAGACGGCGGATTTTCCAGCCGGCGGCCTGTAGCCGGATACAAAGCTCGGGCTCTTCCCCGGCGATCAAGGAAGGATTGAAGCTGCTCACCTCGGCGAGAGCCTTCACGCGCATCATGGCGTCTCCGCCGCATGCATCGGCGTCGCCGACGGGTGTGTTCCATTCGACGTCACACAAGTAGTTGTAGACCGATGCATTCGGGAATCGCTCACGCCGCCGCCCGCACGCGACAGCGTAGTCCTCATGCTCCCTGAGGACGTCTCTGCCGCTGGCAACCACTCCGGGGTCACTTCGCAGTCTCCATCGACGAACATGACCAGCTCGGCATTGGGCGCTAATTCTCTGATGCGGTCGAAGCCCGCGTTGCGCCCCCTCGCTGCTGTGAACGGGATCGACGAGTCGAGCTCTACCACATCGACGTCATGCTCGCGCGCGTAGGCGACGCTGCCGTCGGTTGACCCCGAGTCGACGTACACGATCGGGGAGACGCTCTCGCGCAGTGATTTGAGGCAGCGCCGAAAGCGCTCACCTTCATTTCGGCCGATCACGACGGCCCCGAGTCGCGTCACGATGACAGCCTTTCGGATCTCACTTTGGTAGCATTGCTCAGACAGCGACGCATCGCTGATGAAGGTGACCGGTGACACGGAAAAGGCAACTGAAGTTCCATGCCCAGCAGCCGAATGGTCCCAGCAGCAGCTATTGCCAGATCCGTTCGCCGGAGATTCGGACGTTGCGCACGTACTTGGTGATTCCGACGGGGCTCCAAAGGGTGAGTCCTTCGGCGGAGCCGTACAGCTTGATGTAGAACTCGGCGACGTTGTGGCCTTGGCCCGCGGTCGCAACGCCGACTTGCTCCAAGGCTAGTACGCCGTTGATCCACACCGAAACCGTGGCCGTCTGGCTCGTTGCGAACTGCCACCGCATTTCGACATCGAACCACTCCCCGGCGGGCATGCCAATGGTCGACCACTCGGAGTTGGGGCCGTTGACCTGCCGGGCGGCGACCCCCCAAGCGAAGTGGAACCGCATCGAGCCATCTTGCTTGAGCATCATGCCGGGCGAGGTGTCCCATCGGTCACTGCCATCTCGGGTGGTGTGCCAGTCGAGCAACGAGAGCCAAGCCCATCCGTCGCCGCCCGCGTCCATCGTCTCGGGAAAGTACCACTCCTGTGCCACGTAGACGGGCGCGCCGCTCAGTGCGAGCACGCGAAACTCTTGTTGATTGAAGCTCCAGAGGCCCAACTGCGAACGCGCGCCGTCCTCGTCGAAGACGCCGTACTGGCGAACTGCGTATCCGGGCCCCCCCAAAGGGTCGAGCTCTCGCGAAAGATTGGCGCCGTTGGCATCGCTGGGCGTTACCGTGGTGCCGAGCGGACGTTCGGTGCCCAATCCATCGAATCCGACTTGATGGCCGCCCGACTGAATCGAGTCGGTCCAGATGAGGCTCCCGCAGCCGTTGATGAGACTGGCGGCGACCACCACGCAAGCCATTGCCCACTGCGCCGCCCCGTGCGTAGTCATGAGACTATTCATGGTTGGTTGCGCGCCCCCCAGCCGCTCATATCTAGCCATTATGTCGGTGGATGATTGAACAGTGCCAACTCAAGCTGAGCAAACCGCGTCGCACGATGACGTGAAAACGTCTTTCTTTCATTCGGTTATGGCAAAGGTAAGACGTTGTCGCGGGATGGGAGCCCAATCTGGCGTGCGGCCCTTGGGATCTGCTACACATGCTGAGGTAGTCAATGTGCGGTATCGCGGGCGCCGTCGGTTCTGTGAATGAGAGTGTGATCGAGGCGGTCGATCGCGCGCACATCGCCCTGCGTCACCGGGGCCCGGATGCGGAGGGGGCTTGGCAGGACGTTCGAGGGCAGCGAGGCGCCGCGCTCGCGCACCGGCGTCTAGCCATCATCGATCTGTCGGCCCACGGCTCGCAACCCATGCACGACCCAGAGAGCGGACTCACAATCGTCTTCAACGGCGAGATCTACAATTTCGCCGTTCTACGCGCCGAGCTCGAAGCGCTCGGACACGTATTCCACACGGCCACCGACACCGAGGTGCTCCTCAAGGCACACGCTGCATGGGGTGACTACGCGGTCGAACGACTCAACGGCATGTTTGCGTACGCGATCTGGGATTCCAAGCGGCGGCGTGCGTTGCTCGTACGAGATCGACTGGGCATCAAGCCGCTGTACTTCGCGCAGTTGGGAGAGACTCTGCTCTTTGCGTCCGAGGTGCGCGCGCTGCTGGCCACCGGCATCGTCGATCGGAAGCTAGATCCCAGCGCGCTGAGCAGCTACGTGTGGAATGGGTTCGTAGTTGGACCGCACACGATCATCCAAGGCGTCGAGCTTCTACCGGCAGGGTCGATGTTGGCGGTCCTCGACTCCGGCGAGCGGGAGCCGAAGTTGTACTGGCAGCAGCCTGCGGCAGACGGGACGAGTAACGATCCGGCCGAGCTCCACGACTGTCTTGTGCAATCCGTCCGAATGCGGCTGGTCGCCGACGTGCCCATTGGCGTTTTTCTCTCCGGAGGGGTTGACTCGAGCGCTCTCGCCGCGCTTGCCTCGCAAGTGTCCGCCGACCCCGTGCAGACCTTCAATATCAGCTTCGACGAGAGCGAGTTAGACGAGTCGCCGTACGCGAGGCGGGTTGCGGAATCGATTGGAAGCAAGCACCACGACATCCGTCTGACCGAGCAGCATTTCGCAAGCCAACTCGACGATGCGTTGGCCAGCATCGATCAGCCCACGTTTGACGCGATCAACACATACTTCGTGAGCCGCGCGGTGCGCGAAGCAGGGCTCACCGTGGCCTTGGCCGGGACCGGCGGAGACGAGCTGTTCGGCGGCTACTCAAGCTTCCAAGAGTTGCCCATCGCGATGCGGTGGAGCCACTACGCCTCCGTCGTTCCGGAGGCATGGCTCCGTGCAGTTGCTTCCGCGTTCACGCGGCTGAAGACGGGACGCCCGGGGGAGGTCGCGCCTCAGACACGTTGGGGCAAACTGGGTGATGCGCTGGCCACACGTGGGGACCTGCTGAAGATGTATCAGGTCTCCTACGGCCTGTTCACTCAAGCCTTCTACGAGCAGCTGCGAGCAACCCACGTCGACCGCATGGAGTACGGATTACCCGTAGACCGATCGCGCGAGCTCCGAAGCAACGCTTCGCGCCGCAGTCCGCTCGGTGGGATCTCCTCGCTCGAGCAGTCGTTGTTCCTCGGTGAAAGGTTGTTGCGGGACACCGACGCTTCGAGCATGGCCGTCGCGCTCGAGGTTCGCGTCCCGGTGCTCGATCATAACGTCGTCGAGGCGCTCGCCAAGCTGGACGACGGCACGCGTTTCGCCCCACTTGGACGGAAGCAACTTCTGCGCAACTTGTGCTTGACGGAAGTGGACCCATCGCTCTTCGATCGACCGAAGAGCGGCTTCGTTCTTCCCCTCGATGTCTGGTGCCGCCGCCGTCTCAAGGGTGTGCTCGATGCGACATTCGCCGATGAAGAGCTCATCGCGTCGGCAGGACTCTGCGCCGATGCAGTCGGCGGGCTTTGGAGAAGCTACCAAGCGGACGCCCCAGGCCTGTACTGGTCCCGCGTTTGGTCGCTTTTCGTTCTGCTAGACTGGTGTCGCAGGCATGGAGTGACACAGTGAGCTCGCGTCGTTACTGCTTGATCAGCCCATGCCGCGATGAAGCACAGTACATGGCTCGGACCCTCGAGACCGTCACGGCTCAGCGGGAGCCGCCAGCTCTGTGGGTGATCGTGGACGACGGCTCGACCGACGAGACTCACGAGATCCTCCGAGGTTGGGCGTCTTGCTTCGACTACATCCGGATCGTCACCCGCCCGGACCGCGGTTCCCGAAAGGTCGGCCCGGGCGTCATCGACGCGTTCTACGCCGGCTATGACACTATCGAGCCGAAGGAGTTCGACTACATCTGCAAGCTCGACCTCGATCTCGAGCTGCCGCCGCGTTACTTCACAATCCTGATGGACAAGATGGAGGCGGATCCCCGTCTTGGTACCAGCTCCGGAAAACCCCACATGCTCCTCAACGGCGAGTTAGTCAGCGAGAAATGCGGCGACGAGAATTCGGTCGGCATGACCAAGTTCTACCGCGTCGAGTGCTTCGAGGAGATTGGTGGGTTCGTGCGTCAAGTCATGTGGGACGGCATCGATGGACATCGTTGCCGAGCGCTCGGATGGGTGGCAGCAAGCTACGACGAGCCCGACCTTCGCTTCGTGCACCTACGACCCATGGGATCCAGTCACAAGGGCCTGGTTACCGGTCGACTCCGACACGGTTTTGGGCAATACTTCATGGGTACTTCGCTGACCTACATGACCGCGAGCGCCTTGTATCGAATGACGCGGCCACCCTTGGTCGTCGGCGGGATGGCGATGTGGTGGGGCTACGTGAAGAGCATGCTCGAGGGGACCCCTCGCTACGGAGACGACGCGTTTCGACGCTTCTTGCGCCGCTATCAGTGGCAGTGCCTGTTCCGAGGTAAAGCTGAGGCGACCCGGCGACTCAACGAAGCGCAGGGCAGCGTGTGGCAGGCCACACATCGGGGCTGAGCGCATTGCACCGGGCAACCATTTATCTAATCATGACGAGCATGAAGTCGTCCGCCGAGACTCTGAACCCTCATTCTCCAGCCCGCGAAGGCGAAACAGGTGCGGCAGCCGCGGAACCCCCAGGGCGCACTTCCTCGACCAAGGCCGATCACGTCTTTGCGGATCTCTTGTTAGCGCTAACGACCCGGGACATCAAGATCAAGTACAAGCAGTCGATCATGGGGCTTCTGTGGGCGGTGCTCATGCCGATGATCATCATAGCCGCGGGTATGGTCGTCCGGGTAGCGATGTCCCAGCTGTCGGATAGTCCAATGCCTCCGGATCACCTCGCGTCGCTGGCGGTCAAGGCGATTCCCTGGGCCTTCTTCGTGGGCTCCATACGCTTCGCGACGGCAAGTCTGACCTCCAACATGAACCTGGTCACCAAGATCAACTGCCCGCGAATCGCTTTTCCGGTCTCGGCAATCTTATCCAATCTATTCGACATGTTCGTCGCAACCGTGCCGCTGATCGCCGTCTTGGCTTGGCTCGGCATTACGCCTAGCGTGCTGCTGCTGTGGGTCCCGGTCCTCATCGCCATCATCGGACTGCTCGTCGCCGGGATGGGCATCGCGTTGTCCGCAGCCAATCTCTTCTATCGTGATGTGAGGTACATCGTGGAAGTCATTTTGACCTTCGCGATCTTCTTCACCCCCGTCTTCTACGATGTCGAAATGTTTGGCGAGTGGCGCAATTGGCTGCTGCTGAACCCCATCTCCCCGCTGCTCGAGGGCCTGCGTTCCGTGGTCGTCTTGAAGGAAGTCCCCGATCTACGGTGGCTCGCTTACAGCACCGTCGTCTCATTGGTGGTGTTTACTGGCGCGTGGGCGATGTTCCGACGCCTCGAGCCCATTTTTGCGGACCGCGTTTGAAGGCATGCATGGACGACGTCGTGATTCGGTCAGAGCAGGTCTTCAAGCTTTTTGTCCTTCGCAAATGAAAATCGCTCTCCTGACCCCTTACACCGGCGATAACCTTGGGGACGCGGCGATCCAAGAGGCCGTCATTGCGAACATCAGGGCGCGCTTCCCGGGCGCGAGTTTGTGCCTCGTCACCATGCTTCCCGAGCGCACCGCCCAGCTACACGCCGTGCCATCGTTTCCGGTGAGCCGGTTTGCACGGTGGCAGGACTTTGGCGTTTCCCCGATCGCTGCTTTGAGCCGGCGGATGGGCGCTCGCTTGGTCGGCGTCGAAGGAGGATCCACGCGGGGCTCGGTTGCAGCGATCGGAGAAACGCCAAAGTCCTGCCACCGTGCAAACCGGCTCACCGGAAACGATGGCACGGCGTGTAGCTGGGCGGTGCAACCGAGCCCCGCGTGGATCCTCCTTCGACGCCGACCAAGCGAGCGCCCATCCGCCGGCTCAAAGCAGCGATCGGG